>Ga0209406_1001193_pt1 | contig 19447 bp, 17 predicted proteins | sample COGITO_mtgs_1204_FD_184808 | JGI IMG/M metagenome (GOLD analysis project Ga0209406, IMG submission 184808) | Pelagic marine microbial communities from North Sea - COGITO_mtgs_120426 (SPAdes) (version 2) | ecosystem: Environmental > Aquatic > Marine > Epipelagic ...
GATTTACGCTACGACTGGTGCTGAGGAAAAAGCTTTGAGTTCTTACCAAACTGCGATCGAGGTCAATCCCGACTTTTATGAGGGATTCATCACCTTGGGCATCTTCTTGGCTGAGCGTTCGGATGCGATGGCCGAAGAATACTACCGGTCAGCGATGGAGCTCAAGCCTGCTGCAGTGGAGCCGGTTTACAATTTAGCGGTGCATTATCAAAACGAAAACCGATTGGAGGAGGCACTCGCCTTGTACCGTGAAATCCTAGTCCTCGATCCGGAAAATGCTACGGCTTCATTCAACCAGGGCTACATCCATCTCGAATACCTCACGAACTACGATAGTGCTGTGCATTGGTTCTCTGAGGCGATTGTTCGGCTGCCTTATTACCATCAAGCGTTTTTCAACCGTGGATTGGCCTACGAAAGCTTGGGCATGAATTCTGCTGCAATTGAGGATTACAGCCAAGCCCTTCGCATCAAACCCGATTATACGGTTGCAGCTCGAGCCAAAGAGCGTGCAATCAAGGGACGATGATAGTCGCGCACTGACACCCTTTCATTGAAAAAGAAAAAAGGCCCAGCGAAAACCGCTGGGCCTTTTCAATTCAAAAGAATTCAAATTCAAATTCCAGCTTCCAACTTATCCAATTTCTCTTGAGAGGATATGACCGTTGGGCTCAATTCAATGGATTTCAAGTAGTTCTCCTTGGCCGCATCTGCATCGCCCATTTCCACGTAGTAATCTCCCCTGCTGTCGTAAGCATTGGCCACATCTGGCGCCAACCGAACATACATGTTGAAGCAATCCAAGGCTTTCTCCATGTCCTCCTGGTCCATGTACCAATAACCCAACAAATTGTACGCCCCACCTATCGCACCCCAACGCTTCGTCGCTTGGTCCAAGACAATTTTCGCTTCAGCACTTAAATCCGACGCCATCAGAACCCACGCGAGATTGACCTGCGTGACAGGAGAATCAGGTGCCAAAGAATGAGCCATTTGCGCATTCTGGAGGCGGTCTCCGTGGACAGAAGAAAGTGACTTCAACAAATAAGTTATGGCTGGGTCTTCATCTTCCGCTTGTTCAAGTCCTTGAGCGATGAGGCGATTCCATTCCTCTCCGTCACTCATGAACCATGCTTTCCACATGTTCCCATAACCGGCCATTGCCATCGAAGGATCCATCTCAAGCAACGAATCGGACAAGGCACTTGCTTTGTCGACATCACCTTGCATTGAGTGATACAGCATCGTGTAACACAGGTCTTCTGCACCTTCGACTTCCGAGGTCACTTCAAAGCCATTCTTCGCAAGCAAACCACCATTCACATGGAACCAACGATCCCAGCGGTAGCCGTCACCTTCTTGAACAACGGTACCGTGGAAATATCGATCACCGGTGAAGCTGAAATTGTGGAAATGGACAACACCCATTACGCTTGCAACAGGCCCGGTGACCTTCAACTCAAGAATATCCACGGTTACTGAATCCTCGTAGAACCATTCAGCCGTTACGTTATCGAGGTTGACGTTTTTAGGTGCATCCATGTTCGGATGGAAGTACATCGATTCTGTTGACAATCCCGCTTTGTATGGTTCAACGGCCTTTTCAAAACCCACTTGAGCCGTGATGTGCTCAATGGCAAAAGCCTCAACTTCTGATTCCGACAAACTTGCGGGTTGCGTGCCACAGCCAATTGCGAGCATAAGGATCGCTGTGAAAAAGATGTAATTTTTCATGATGTTTTGGTTAATTGGGGCAAACTAAAACCATCCTCACCAAAATCCCAAATCCACGGCAAAACATCACGAATCCATTCCCATTGGAAACGAAAAAGCCGGCTTTCGCCGGCTTTTTCAATGTCGTTGTGGGTCCGTGATTTATTTCACCTGGTCCACTACTGCCTTGAACGCTTCAGGATGATTCATCGCTAAGTCAGCTAAAACCTTGCGGTTGAGTTCAATGCCCTTCTTCGAGCATTTTCCCATGAATTCGCTGTATGACATGCCGTGCTGGCGTGCACCCGCATTGATTCGTTGGATCCAAAGGGATCGGAACTGACGCTTGCGTTGCTTTCGTCCAGAGTATGCGTAAAGAAGTCCTTTCTCTACGGCGTTCTTGGCGACGGTCCAAACATTCTTGCGGGCACCGTAGTACCCTTTGGCCATTTTGAGGATTTTTTTTCTGCGCGCCCTCGACGCGACTGAGTTGGTTGCTCTTGGCATTTTTAAAGTTCTTTTTGGTAAGCGGCGCTGGACATATCCAGACTTGACAAACCGATTACCGGGTTAAACGTACCGGTTGGTTGGTGTTGATCAGGCAATTACGCGCAAAGCTGCGCCTTGATGCTCTTGACATCAGCTTTAGCAACTGTTGTCGTATGCGTCAAGTTCCGCTTCTGCTTCGTTCCCTTCTTGGTCAAAATGTGACTTTTAAAGGCGTGCTTTCGCTTGATCTTTCCACTTCCCGTGAATTTGAAACGCTTCTTGGCGCTTCCTTTGGTTTTCATCTTCGGCATGGCCTCGGATTTTATGATTGGTTATTTTTTCTTCGGATTGAAAAGAACGGTCATTCTCTTTCCCTCGAGCCGTGGCAGCTGTTCAACTGTTCCGTACTCTTCGAGTTCTTGGGCAAACTTCAGAAGCAAGATTTCACCTCGCTCCTTGAAGACGATGGTCCGTCCTCGGAAGAATACATAAGCTTTGAGCTTAGAGCCTTCTTCCAAAAACTTCTTGGCGTGTTTCAGCTTAAAATTGAAATCATGGTCATCCGTGTTCGGTCCGAATCGAATTTCCTTGACAACGACCTTCTGCTGCTTGGCCTTCATCTCCTTTTGCTTCTTCTTCTGGTCGTAGAGGAATTTCTTGTACTCGATGATCCGGCAAACAGGTGGGTCGGCATTGGGTGAAATCTCAACCAAATCCAATTCCAGTTCTTTCGCCAGCGCCAACGCTGCTGGAGTCGACATCACTGCCGAATCCACGTTGTCTCCCACCAATCGGACTTCCGACACGGTAATCTTGTCGTTAATCTTGTGAAGATCTTCCTTTCGGACGCGGCCCCTGTACGGGGTCCTTTTTCTACGAATTGCTATAGCTCAGGATTTTAAAATGACACAAACTTTATTTCAACATCTCCGCAATCTCTGACTGAATCAGTTCAGCGAATGCTTCGACGCTCATACCTCCGGCATCACCTTCTCCCTGCTTTCGCACCGAGACGGTTCCATCTTTGGCCTCGCTTTCTCCCAGTATGAGCATGTAAGGAACCTTTTCCAATTCGGCGTCGCGAATCTTCTTTCCCACCTTCTCAGACCTGTCGTCAACGAGGGCGCGAATATCGTGATTTTCAAGGACTTTTGAAACACTTTCGGCATATTCATTGAAACGATCCGAAATGGGCAGGATTTTTACCTGTTCAGGCGTGAGCCAGAGCGGGAATTTCCCTGCACAATGTTCGATCAGAATCGCTACAAATCGCTCCATAGAACCAAATGGCGCACGGTGGATCATCACTGGTCGATGTTTTGTGTTATCGGCTCCAGTGTATTCCAACTCAAATCGCTCGGGCAAATTGTAATCGATTTGCACGGTACCCAACTGCCACTTTCTCCCAATCGCATCACGAACCATAAAGTCAAGCTTGGGGCCATAAAAGGCTGCCTCGCCCAATTCCACTACAGTCTTCAATCCTTTTTCGTCCGCTATTTCTTGGATGGCGCGCTCCGCTTTGTCCCAGTTTTCATCCTTTCCGATATACTTCTCTGGGTTTTCAGGATCGCGCAGACTTACCTGGGCAATGAAGTCTTCAAATTTCAATGTGCGGAAAATGTAAAGAACCAGGTCGATGACCTTTCCAACCTCTTCTTTGACTTGGTCTACCGTACAAAAAATATGGGCATCGTCTTGCGTAAATCCCCGCACACGGGTCAGACCATGCAATTCACCTGATTGTTCGTAGCGGTATACCGTTCCGAATTCAGCAAATCGCACCGGTAAATCTCGGTAACTGCGCGGCCTCGCTTTGAAGATTTCGCAGTGATGCGGACAATTCATAGGCTTCAGCAAGTACTCCTCTCCTTCCGCAGGTGTATTGATGGGCTGAAAACTGTCCTCTCCATATTTCGCGTAATGACCGGAAGTGATGTACAGCTCCTTATTTCCGATGTGCGGCGTGATCACGGGCTCATACCCCGCTTTGCGTTGCGCTTCTTTCAGGAACGATTCCAAACGCATGCGCAAATCAGCTCCTTTTGGCAACCACAGAGGCAAACCTTGACCCACTTTTTCAGAGAAATGAAACAAATCCATCTCCTTGCCCAACTTCCGGTGATCACGTGCTTTGGCTTGCTCCAACAATTCCAAGTAAGCATTCAACTCTTGCTTCTTTGGAAACGTGATGCCGTATACGCGGGTCAACTGTTTGTTCTTCTCGTCGCCTTTCCAGTAGGCACCAGCAATGCTCATGACCTTGGCGGCCTTTACAAATCCCGTGTGCGGCATGTGCGGCCCCCTGCACAAATCCGTAAAGTTCCCTTGATTGTAAAAGGTGATTGTACCATCCTCTAAACCCTCCAGCAAATCAAGCTTATAGGCATCCTCTTTTTCAGTAAAATAAGCGATTGCATCGGCTTTGCTCATTTCTGATCGAACAAACGGGTTCTTTTGCTTTGCCAATTCCATCATCTTCGATTCGATCGCGCCAAAGTCGTTGTCCGTGATGGTTTGATCTCCGAAATCGACATCGTAGTAAAAGCCATTTTCGATCGGTGGCCCCACCCAGAATTTGACACCGGGAAAAAGCGCCTCAAGCGCCTCCGCCAACAAATGAGCCGAACTGTGCCACATCGTGCTTTTTCCTGCGTCGTCCTTCCACGTGAGCAGTTTCAAGGTGGCATCTGTGCCAATGGGACGCTGGGGATCCCATACTTCGCCATTCACTTCTGCCGCAAGCACATTGCGGGCCAAACCTTCGCTGATGCTCATGGCCACATCCAAGGCCGTCGTTCCGGAATCCACTTGACGCTGTGAGCCGTCGGGCAGGGTGATGTTTATCATGCTTTTGTCGTCTTTCTAATCGCCGCAAAGATAAGGCCTGTCGGCACGGGATTCATGAAAAACATCCGAGCAATACGGATTGATTCATCCCCGGTGCCGCACGCGACTCCATGGCTTTACATGCCAATGTACCTGCGCTTCCGCCACCACGTTGCCTTCGGCATCAAGAAGTCTCGACGGGAGCACAAAGCGGCTTACACCCTCTTTCGATTCTTCGATTTCTGCATTCACTTTTGATTCCAAATCATGTGGGATATCTGCAATGGCCGTGCAATTTCCCGCCCCGGGACGCCGCACATAATCAACTTCCAAGCGATTCATGATCAATCGGTAATCCGCCATATCAAATCGAATCAACACCGCCATTCCAGAGCAGAACTCACACGCGGTCGCCATCGCACATGCATGCATTCCTTTGAGGTGATTTCGATTGGATCGGCGACTCGGAAGCACGACGCTCACCTGGCTTTCACTCAATCCAACAATCTTAATCCCGTGCGGTGCATTGAATGGCAACACCCGTTTGAACACAAGATTCAACCACGTGAAATTTCCGGATTTCGCCTTACTTACCGCCCAATAGAAAAGATTCTTCATGCCTCTGTTTGAGCCTCGCTAACCGGTTCACGGTTCAAAATTTCGGCAATGCGAGGTTTAAAATAGTGCTCTCCTTTCATGACTTTGCCGTCTTCGCGGTAAATAGGTTTTCCATCCGCGCCCAGTTTCGACATATTCGACGCCTGTATTTCCATGAAGACGTCTTCAATCAGATGCTCCATTCCATGGCTCAAAATGGTTCCACACAGTATATAAAGCTGATCGCCCAGCGCATCGGCAATCTCCACTGCGTCTCCCGCGATCGCCGCTTCCAAGTATTCTTCAGTCTCCTCTGCCATGAGGCGATGCCGCAACTCCACTGTATCCTTGGGCAATGCCGCTTCCAACTTCGGTGCATTTCGAATTCCGAAGCGATCGTGAAATTCGCGAACACAATCGATGATTGATTGAAAGGAGGCGCCGTTGACCGGTTCGTGTTTATTGGTGTTCATAGGGCTTTAACATGATTTGATAAACTCAGCAATTGCTCACTGATAGCCGAAAGGTATATTCGCAAGTGTTGGAAGACAAATGAGCACAGAACAATTGTAATATGGAAGAACAGACTCCACCGACAGCTGCGGCAGAACACCCAGCACCTTCACCGGAAAACACTGCGGTGACCGACACATTAAAACCAGATACCACAGGGGCTCCGGACATCCGTGCTCTGAATAACCGCATTCAAAAATCGAGTCAATTCGTGGATTTACTCCGGATGGAATTATCCAAGGTTATCGTTGGGCAAAGTGGGATGGTGGACCGGCTACTTATTGGACTCTTAGGCAATGGACACGTCCTGTTAGAAGGCGTTCCCGGCTTAGCCAAAACACTCGCGATCAAAAGTCTTTCTGAATCCGTAGATGCCCAATTCAGCCGAATCCAATTCACACCAGATTTGCTCCCCGCTGACCTGATTGGTACCATGATTTATAATCAAAAAGAGGAGCAGTTTTCCGTAAAGAAGGGACCGATATTCGCCAATTTCGTTCTTGCCGATGAAATCAACCGTGCCCCAGCCAAGGTGCAAAGTGCGTTGTTGGAAGCGATGCAAGAACGGCAGGTGACCATCGGCCCAGAATCATTCAAATTGCCCGAACCTTTCTTGGTATTGGCCACTCAAAACCCGGTAGAACAGGAAGGCACATACCCCCTACCTGAAGCCCAAGTGGACCGTTTTCTATTGAAAGTTGTCATTGGATACCCCACCAAGGAAGAAGAGCAAAAAATCATCCGAGCCAACCTGTCGGCGGAAGGCATGCAGTCTCCGCAAAAGGTGGTGTCGACCGACGAAATCGTTTCGGCCCGCAAGCTGATCCGGGAAATTTATCTCGATGAGAAAATCGAGCGCTACATCGTGGATTTGGTGCATGCCACTCGGAACCCCGATGATTATGGCCTCGGACACTTGACGCAGCTCATCAATTTCGGCGCTTCCCCCCGAGCGAGCATCGGACTCGGCATCGCTTCAAAAGCACATGCCTTCTTGAATCAACGCGGCTACGTGACGCCAGAGGACGTTCGAACCATCGCGTTGGATGTGCTCCGGCACCGCGTTGGGCTCACCTTTGAGGCAGAAGCTGAGAACATCAGCGCAGAGCAGCTGATCACTGAGATCATGGACCACGTCCAAGTTCCCTAAATTCATCGGGCGACAGGAATTTCAATGACCATGGACACGAAGGAACTCATCCAACGCGTACGCCGGGTCGAACTCAAGACCCGCGGACTCAGTGACCGCATTTTTTCGGGAGAATATCACAGCGCGTTCAAAGGACGTGGCATGGCCTTCAGCGAAAACCGCGAATACCAGCATGGCGACGAGATCCGAACGATTGATTGGAATGTTACGGCGCGCATGGGCCATCCGTATGTAAAGGTTTTTGAGGAAGAGCGCGAGCTGACTGTCTTTATGCTCATCGACATCAGTGCCTCGAATGCCACGGGGTCCCAGCAACGCAGCAAGCATGAGCTCATTACCGAACTGAGTGCTGTGCTCGCGTTCAGTGCAATGGGAAACAACGACAAAGTCGGTGCAGTCTTGTTCAGCGATCGCATTGAGCGGTTCATTCCGCCCAAAAAAGGTCGATCGCATATCCTGCGAATCATCCGAGAAATCATTGAAATCGAACCCATTGGCAGCAAAACAGACATTTCATTCGCCTTGGAACACTTCCTGTCCGCAATGAAAAAAAGAACCATCGCCTTTTTGATTTCGGACTTCCGGGACAGTGGATTTGAAAAAACGTTGAAGCAAGCCGGTCGCAGACACGATCTAGTTGCGTTGCGCGTGACAGACCCTCTCGACCGAGCGGTTCCTGCAGTGGGATGGATACCGATACAGGATCCCGAAACTGGATTGCACCACTGGTTCAATAGTGGCAACCGGCATTCCCGAAAAAAACACGATGCCGCTGAGCGCAAACGCGAAGCCGAGTTGAAGGAAATGTTTGCGCGTTCAGGTGTTGACCAAGCCGTCCTTTGCACCCACCGACCGTATGTCCAACCGCTCATGCAACTTTTTGATCGCCGTGGTTGATTTCATTCGCCGCCGAACCGAAGCAATTGCCTTGCTTCCTGTCCTCTTTTGGATGCTTGCTTCCGGAGTAAACGGAGCAAATGCCCAAGTCATTTCGATGGCATTGGATACGAATGTAATTGCCTTGGGTGATCAGACAACGCTCACAATCGCGGCCTCCCGCAATCCCATGAATGGTGCGGGAACCTTCATTTGGCCCGCCTGGAAGGACACCCTCAGCGGTGGGCTCGAAATCATAGAAGCTCAAGACCTGGATACGGTTGCAATGGAATTGCCCAACGGAGATGCGGGCATACAGCTGATTCAAAAACTCACGGTAACCCACTGGGATAGCGGGTTTCATGCCATTGCACCGATTGAGGTAACGTGGAACGAGGAAACACTTAAAAGCAATCCCCTCAGCATTCAAGTGCTCATGCCACAGCCTGGAAAATCGGGTGAGATCGCCGGCCATGCGCCGCTGCGGCTGACTTCCTGGAGCTGGCAAGAACGAATGCAGCAGTGGCTTCCATGGTTCATACTCCTTCTAGCAATGATTGGAATTGGCTTGTGGGTCCACCGAAAATGGAAGCAACGTGAGCCATTCGTTCCAAAGGAAAAGCCTTCTCCGCGCATCCCGTTAGAACCCGCTCACGTCATTGCACTCCGCACGTTGGAAGGAATTCAACGCGATGCAATTTGGAAAAAAGGCCAGGTAAAAGCGCACCATGCAGCTGCGAGTGAGGCGTTGCGGCTCTACCTGGAACACCGTTTTGACTTCCCTGCCCTTGAACGATCCACCGCAGAAATCAAACGTGGAATCAATCAACTGCCCTTACGCACCCATGAAATGGAAACGTTGATCGAAGTGCTTACGCTTGCTGATCTGGTGAAATTCGCAAAACTCACGCCTGAAACTGCCGATCACCAGCGAATCGTGAGCCGCTCCATTGGATTTGTCGAAAATACGATTCCCTCCAAGGAAGCCAATGAAACCGAAGCGCCATGAAAAACTGGTTACTTCCACTCTTTCCACACCTGATCGGCATCGGACTATTTGCACTAGCCCTGCGTTACAGCAATCAGCATTTTGAATGGGAATCTCCTCAACTGCTGTGGTTGGCCCTTACCATGCTGGTGCATGCATTCTTGCGGGCGCGGAAGCAACAGCCGAAAGGATTCAATGGAATGAAATGGAGCTGGGGCGGCGATCCCAACCAGATCAATTGGAAGAACCGATTGCATCAATTGCTTCCTGAAATTCCTTACGCGATCAAAACGCTGGCCATTGGCTTGCTTTGCATTGCTGCTGCTCGTCCTCAATCTTCCTCCTCAGTGGAGGACTTCACGCGAGAAGGCCTCGATATTGTTCTCAGCCTTGACCTCTCGGCTTCGATGCTGAGCAAGGATTTTTCTCCCAACCGATTGGAAGCGTCCAAAGAAGTGGCCATCCAATTCGTGAACGAACGCCCCAACGACCGCATCGGAGTGGTGGCCTATGAAGGAGAGGCATTCACTCAAATCCCTTTGACGACGGATCAACGCGTTGTGATGAATGGCATCTCAGAACTGGAAACAGGATTGCTCGAGGGGGGTACGGCCATTGGAATGGGGCTAGCCACTGCGGTCAATCGATTGAAAGACTCGGAAGCTGAAAGCAAAATCATCATCCTATTGACAGATGGCGTGAACAATGCGGGGCAGATCAATCCAATCGACGCGGCTCAATTGGCCCAGTTGAATGAGATTAGGGTCTATACCATCGGCGTCGGAACCATCGGAAAAGCGCGCAGTCCGGTTCGGAAAGTGGGCAACCGATTCCAGTACGATTGGATTGAAGTGAAAATTGATGAAGACATCCTGAAGAAAGTAGCCAAATCGACTGGAGGACGTTACTTCCGTGCCACGAGCGAAGACAAACTCGCCAGTATTTATAGCGAAATTGACACCTTGGAAAAAACCCGGTTCAATGTGCTCCGTTACAATCAAAAGACAGAAGAATTCTTACCCTTTGCCCTGGCTGCAGCCTTCGCCTTGTTGCTTGAATTCATCCTCAAACATTTGATCATCCGCACGCCGCTATGAGTACGATCAAAACGCCATCATCCGATTCACCGAATCCGAAGCAAGCGCAAGGGTTTCGAGTATTCAGCACAGCCGTATCGCTGGCCTTGGCTGAAGTCATCTTCTGGATTGCCATTTTATCCGGTTGGTACAGCCTGCGGCAAGTGGCTCCGAATGTACAAATTGAACATTCGGATTGGTGGCCCATTTTACTTCTAGTGCCCGTCGTGGTTGGCGTTTTTGTTTGGAGCCTGAACCGCAAGCAGCGCCTGGCGCGCATGCTCGCCGATGAGCAACTTTGGCCAACTATTTTACCCCATTGGCGGCCACAGCTGCACGGATGGAAGTTTTTCGTCTGGCGCCTTGCATTTGCTGCCGTGCTCATTGGAATCTTGGACATTAAAGTTGGTGCGAGATTAAAAGAAGTGAAAAGCGAAGGCGTCGATGTCATGGTTGCCTTAGACGTTTCCAAGAGCATGGAAGCGGAAGACCTCGGAGCTAGTCGCCTAGCAGTGGCCAAACGAAGCATTGAACGTTTGATTGACCAACTGGATGGAGACCGAATAGGCTTGGTGATTTTTGGTGGCGATGCATTTGTGCAATGCCCGATAACAACGGATTATGGTGCTGCTAAGCTGTTTCTTCAGGGCGTCAATACAGGAGCAATCCCAGTGCAAGGCACCGCGGTTGGCAGGGCCATAGAAGTCTGTTCATCGGGGTTTTCAGAATCGTCTCCTGCCTCCAAAATGATTGTACTATTTACGGATGGGGAAAGCCATGAGGACGACGCCGTTAAGGCAGCGTCAACTGCAGCAGAAGCTGGAATTGAAGTACACACCATTGGCATGGGAAGCGCATCGGGAGCACCCATCCCGCTCTACGACCGTTACGGCCGTCCGTCGGGATTCAAAAATGACGCCGACGGCAATCCCATCGTTACGACCCTCGACGAGGCAACACTCATCGAGACCGCTCGTGCCGGAAATGGAAGTTACATTCAAGCCGCTGGTGGGTTGGTCAACATCTCCCCCATTTTGCAAGCAATGAATGGCATGGAACAGGCAGAAGTCGCTACCATGTCCTATACCGACTACACGCACCACTTTCATTGGTTCTTCATCTTTGCCGTTGCGATGCTCCTCCTCGAAGGGCTAATGAGTTCTGACTTGTTCCGCCGACGCCTTACTCCAAATCCATGAAAAGCATGAAAAACATCCATGTCGGCTTGGCCTTGTGCACCTTATTGTTCTGTCACACCACGATGGTTGGGCAGAATAATGATTCGTTCGCAAAAGCCTCGATCATCGAAGGAATCCAACAATTTCAAAATGGCGAGGAAGGTGCAGATAGCCTATTTGCATTGGGCGAAGCGCATTCTGAGCTCGCTCCAATCGCTGCGTATAACCGGGGTCGTTCGATGCTGGAAAATCAAGAAGGACTGACGGAAGCCCGCCAAGCCTTCCAACGGGCGATTTCCAAAACAGAAGATGAATCACTTATTGCTGATGCGTGGTACAACACGGCCAACAGCCTCATGCTCGAACAGGATTTGGATGGTGCGATTGAAGGTTACAAATCAGCTTTGCGGGTGAATCCCGGACATGATGCCGCCCGATTCAATTTGGCTCAAGCAATTCGCATGAAGCAAGACCAGCAGGACCAGCAGGATCAACAAGACCAGCAGAATCAACAAGACCAGCAGGACCAGCAGGACCAGCAGGACCAACAGGACCAACAAGACCAGCAAGACCAACAAGACCAGCAGGACCAGCAAGACCAACAAGACCAGCAAGACCAACAGGACCAGCAGGATCAGCAAGACCAGCAAGACCAGCAAGACCAACAGGACCAGCAAGACCAGCCTCAGCAGGTGGAAGGACAGATATCCAAGGAAGACATGGAGAAAATATTGGAGAGTCTAGAACGGTCTGAAGAAGAGATTCAGGCCAAATTGCGCAAGTCCAAAGGCAAAGGACAAAAAGTGAAAATCGAAAAAGACTGGTAAGCATGCGCAACCTGTTAACCATACGTCCCATCGCTTTGAGCATTGCATTCATGCTCTGCGCCATTGTTCTGGCCCATGGTCAGGAATCATTCAGTGTGACCATCAATAAAAACCCGGTTCGCAATGGAGAGACGGTGCAGCTCAGTCTCTCAATGAAGAACATCCGACAGAATGTGTCTGCTCCTCAAATCAATGGGCTAAAACTCATAGGTGGGCCCAGTACCTCGCAGAATAATTCGTGGGTTAACGGCGTCAGCAGTTCAGAAATCAAATACACGTACACCTATCAGGTACAATCCAACAAAGACATCAATGTTCCCAGCTACAACATCGATGGGAGCACCCAAAAGCTGAGGAGCAATGCATTTAAAATCAAAGTGTTACCTCGTTCGACCAAGCAAAAAAAACAAACAGGTCTCGGAGAATTAGCGTGTGTGATCGAACTGTCAAAGCGAAACGTATTTGTAGGCGAGCCCCTCGTGGCTTCTTTCAAGATTTACAACCGAGCCAACAACCTCGATGTTCGGGAATACAATGTTCCTGAAATGACGGGGTTTTGGAGCGAGCAAATTGACATACCTGATCCACGTTGGGAGTCAGAAGTCATCGATGGCCGTCGATACAACGTCGCCACGGTGAAAAAGGTGGTCTTATTTCCTCAGCAAACCGGAGAGCTCACCATCGATGGCTTCAATCTGGTCGGCTACAAAAGAACTTCCTTCTTCGATGGGAAAAACGTCACGGCTGAGGCCACCCCAATTCAGATCCAAGTCAAGCCACTTCCCGAACCGATTCCCTCCAATATGATCGGAGCATTCAGTCGGTTTCGATGCCAAGTCAAGCAAAATGCCACCACGTGCAAGACCAATGAGGCACTCACTGTCGAATACATATTCAACGGTGATGGTCACCTCAAGTTTATCCAAGAACCAGAATTGCAATGGCCGGGAGAATTTGAAGTCTACGATCCTGAAATCATCGATCGAATCAAGACAACCGCAAAGGGAGAGTCGGGTTCGCGCACCTTTCGATATGTCGTCATCCCACGTGCACCGGGTGAATACAGCCTTCCACCGGCAGAAGGACAATGGTTCAATCTCCGCACCAAGGCCTACTCTTCCTTGCCATCTTCATCAAACACAATTAGCGTTGAACGCGGCGACGCAAGCGCAACTTCGGGACTTAGCTACAATTCCAAAACCGACATTCAGGTTTTGAATCAGGACATTCGCTTCATTGACACTGCATGGAACGGATGTGGTTTGGATCGAAATCGATGGCAGTCCGCCCTGCCCTTATCAACCGGTTGGCTGGCGCTAGGGCCCTCTCTGCTTGGGCTTGTTTTCCTGACGAAACGTCGCCGCGAAGAAGACCGCAAGAATCCAAAAAAATCTCGTCAGCGCAAGGCAAAAGCCACGGTGCGCAATGAACTACGAGCGGCGAAGAAACACCTGAACAATCCGAGCTTGTTCTTCCCGGCCCTCGGCCAAGGCCTCGAAGACTATTTGCTCGCAAAATTGACCTGGAATTCCAGCCAGTTCCAGCGCGATGCCATCCTTGAAGCCTTGCAATTGCATGCTCCCGACACGGTGGAAAATTGGAAGATTCTATTGGATCAACTCGATATGGCGAGGTACGCCCCTGGCACCATTCCAGCTCCTGATGAAATGTTAGCGACATCCGAAAGACTTGTTGAACAAACGGAGAAATCATGGATCAAACGATGATGAACAGGGAACACATGCTGCACCGAACGCTCGGTTTGATTGGGATTTTCGTCATGACCATCTCGGCATCTCTTGGTCAAACCGAAGCCATATACCAAGCCCAATTCGATTCCGCGAATGCCGCTTATGCAAGAGGAGAGTTTAGCTTGGCGCAATCGGGATACGAATCGCTTTTGGAGGACCGCGTCCACTTTGCGTCTGAATTCAATTTGGGCAATGCCTTTTTCAAGCAGCAAAAATTTGGACTAGCCATCCTGCATTACGAACGGGCCCGGCAATTGACGCCCAACAACGAAGACTTGGAAACCAATTTGACTTTGGCCAATTCTCAAATCAGCGACCGCATTGAAGCCCTTCCGACAGCCGGTATATCCAATGTATGGCAAGGCATCGTTGCCCCGGGTCGGCATCTACTATGGCACCGCCTCATGGTGCTATTCTGGACCCTTGGATTCGGCGCCCTCGCCGCACGATTGCTGTCTCAAAATTTTGGAAACCGCAGAATCCTGGGAACCCTTGGCACCAGCCTCTTGGCCGTTGGCATCGCTTTCATGTCATTGTCTTGGTCTGCGCTCAATCGAATAAGCAACAACAAATCAGCCATTGTTTTGGCCAACGAATCCCCTGTCCGCAGCCAACCCGGTGATGCCGGAATGACGCTATTCATGATTCATGAAGGCACCAAAGTAGCCGTCATTCAGCAAGATTCTCGCTACACCAAAATCAAACTTCCCAATGGCAATGTCGGTTGGATCGCATCCAATGACATGGAAACCATTTGAGGAAGCGCTCTACTTGAGTACTTCCAAAGGCCATTGATCAGATTGACCGGAGGCGTTCCACCCCATGGCACGGTACAGTCCGTTCGACCACCCCTTGGTAGGCAACACACATTGACCGGAACCGTCCGCTCGTGCCTCGAACATCAATTGACCCGAAACGGCACTGAACACGCGAACCGTTGAACCGGGCATCCATCCCCGTGTTGTTGCCGCTTCATTGGCTGGATTTGGAAATCCATGCACTTGAGATTCCATGGCCTCACTCACACTTTCCGGCTGTGCCAAATCGTACAAAATAATGTCATCTAAGGCCGCCTCGATGAGGGAACCACCGTCCAAATATTCACCAAGCGTCGTGCTATCCGAGGCGATAAACCGCATTTGAAAAGCATCGGTAGGCTCGATTACATCAGCTACACGGAAGGCCATTCGACGCCATGAGATATCCTGTTGAAGGGTGTTTTCAAGGTATTGCCATGAGGATCCACCATCATTTGAAATCTCCACTTGCCACCAATCCGATGCTGGATTTGCGCCCGACGCGGGTGCATTGGTATACCAACGCCAATACGTCATAACGGGATCCTCAAAAGCCGTCAAGTCAATGATCGGAGAGACAAGGGTTGTCTTTCCTGCATCCACGTCATTCACGCCAATGCCATCATTGACGCCGGGGTTGAGACCGGTAATGAACGCATACCCCGCGAGGCCAATGGTATGGTCCGATGTTGGTGCCACGATGGTCGAAGGATCGTTCATTTCAGCATATGACCCCACTGGAATGGACTCTTCCCAGATGCCCGTGGTCGCGTTGTCAATCCCCGGAAGTCCTGTGGTCCAACCACCAAAGTCAGAATACTCATCCGAATCGTTGATGAGCATTGGTTCCACTCCGATAAGGACATAATTGGGCAAATTGGGATAAGGCACATTGGCCGCTGCAAAAGGCGTTACCGCTGCGATGCCACCAAAGTCATCTGTGATGCCCATGTAGTAGGCGACCACGCTGCCTTCGTCCTGTGCAGGAATGGAAGCGGTGAATGTAGATGAGCCCTCCTCATTGTCCATTTCAACTTCCGTCCATTCGCCACCGGCTTCCGTTCGGTACCAGAGGCGGACCGCATCAAAATAGAGGTTGTATGGGAACACGATGTCCGTTTCAGCTTCAATGACCAACGTCTCCTCTGCCGGAGCAAATTCCACCGGTGCGTGATCAATCTCCGCATAAGAGAAGACGGAAATGCCATGAATGTCGAAGCCTTCTACAATGGCTGCTGCATTCGGCGTACCGTTACTCAAGTCGCCGTCATCGTCATCTGCTTGCAGCGCATCAATCAAAACGTCCGTGTAGGCCTGTCCTTCGTTGCCGTTTTGAACGGTCGCTTGAAGTCCCGGATACGCATCGATGAATAAGGCCATCGTCGCATCCCAATCCCCTCCCATCAATAAATGGGTGTCGTACCAAGCCCCGCAAATGATCTCGCCATCGGCATGGACCTCCCCGACCAAATCTTCCGGATAAACCTTTGGCTCCGCATCGTACTTGCGAATGCCATCTTCGTTGTCCGTATAAAATCCTTTTCCAATTTCGGCGATGTCGCCCAAACTCATGGCCCAAAAATCGGCATACCCTTCGTTCATGGCGCCATTATTGAATCCCGCACCGAGCGAATTGTAGTAGTAGTCATTGATACCATGGCCGTATTCGTGCCAAACCACATCTGCGATCAAGGAAGTTGGATTGCACCCTCCTCCGGTGTCGTAAAAATTGACACTGATGCCATCATAGAAGGCATTGCACTCCCCTTCTACATCAATGTTTGTGGTCATTGAAAAGTCCAAGGCCGTGAAATTGGGCATGTACGATTTCATGTGCTCATGGATCAAGGAGACAGAACGATACGCTGAGCGCTCCTTGACATTGCCCAGATCATCCAGGTTCAAATCATTGTAGCCGTCTTCAAACTGGACGCCGACCTGCGGTGTTGTGCCATTGGTGTAAACCGTACTCCAGGATCCTGAGAGCTCCACCAGGGTGAACTGTGATCCAGATGCGCTGCTGATGAAGCCGCCGTCCATATCCGTTGTCACAGCTCCACCATCAATGGGCAAAAACAACATCGGTAACGGCATTTCTACGGTCGCTTCATACGGATACATTTCATTGATGGTAGACTGAATCACTCCGCTAATGACCAACGCCTCTGCCGGTCGATCCAAGCCCATGCGCTTAACTACACGTTCCGGTTTGGCATCAGAAGCCGGCATGCTGACACGGCCATCGATGTGCACCACCCGATTTTGGCGCATCAACACTTCTCCGCTGTGAACGTCGACCCAGGTTTCATACCGGCGCGGAATGGCTCCAACCCGACCATTGACGAATACCGTTTGCACCAATCGCCAATTCAACAATCCTTGTTCTCCTGCTAAAGGAACCAATCGCATGGCCCCCATTTCTGGTGTACTCCACTCATCGAGTTGCACTCCTGCAGAAGCCGCTTCCTGGATGGCCATTCCACTCAACACCTCACCGTCAGGCATCGCAACATCGCGGTACCAATCTGCTCCCCACATGACCAGCTGGTCATTCCACCACTTCGTTACAATCTGACCTCCTTCAACGGGGATTCCGTCAAAACTTTGTTGCGCGAAGGCCCACTGGTGTTGTCCCGTGGTGGTTTGCGTGGTCCATTCTCCTTGGAATTCCACACCAAACAACGCCAGGTCATTCGTTACAAAGGAGTTTGCCTTTTGCGCAATGCCTGCACCTGCAATTTCAATTGCCGGACCAAACGCCCGGTGCGGCAGACCTGTCTTCGGACTCATGATTGACCGCCATTTCGGGTGATTCATTGACCAATCCGCCCATTCCGACTGATTTCTCAATATTGCCTGTTGTTGCTCTTCAGGCATTCCATCTTTGACATCCAACCGAATTTCAAATGGGTCAGCGGCAAGCAACGGTGTATGGATAGCAAAATGCTCTCCCTGCGCGGAAGCTATGGAAGCGAATGCAATCGAAAAGCCAAGGAAAAGATTACGATAAATCATGATGAGTGTTTTCAAATGGTCGAGGGCGTGACTGCAAATAAAACCACTTGTTTCGCATCTTTGTTGCTCCACATGGAAAAACTTTCAATTACTGCTCTGGGATTCGCACTTCTGTGCTTGGGATCCACACTCTCAGGTTGCAACCGAGGTCTTCAATCCCCGGAAGAGCTCATTTGGAATGAACACCGAGCCCCGGATTACTCAAATCCAAAAGAGTGGGCGGCACTTCCAGGCCGCGAGGACACTGCGGACGAGCTTCCGAAAAACTTACCGGAAGATGCTGCTATTTACGATGAAGAGGAATTGCCCGTCGATGTCTTTTTCATTTATCCCACACAATATTTCGAAGGCGAATGGTGGAATGCCTCAATGGACGACAAGGCAATCAATCAAGTCACCGATGATTACCCCATGAGACTTCAGGCAAGCGCCTTTCAAATGGGTGGGAAATTATACGCCCCGCGCTACCGACAGGCACACATTGGAGTTTTCACATGGCAAGACAGCACCAGCTACGCCGCCATTGAACTGGCTTATGCGGATGTCAAGGCTGCATTTCAATATTACCTCACCCACTGGAACGATGGTCGAAAAATCATTCTGGCTGGCCACAGCCAAGGCAGCTGGCACATGCGCTGGTTGCTCCAAGAGTTTTTCGATGACCAACCCCTTCAATCGAAGCTTGTCGCTGCCTACGGACCCGGTTTTGACTGGTATGCCTCAGATTTTAATTCCATCCCCGAATGCACTGCCCCGGACCAGGTCGGTTGCGCTTGCTCTTGGATGACGTATGGAGGATCCTACAAACCGCCTTGGTTGGGCTACAAAAAGGAAGATCCCATCTGCACCCACCCCATCACCTGGGATCGGTCTGCACCTCGCAACGACCAAGTAAAGCATGCGGGCGCGGTACTTTCCAACATGAAATTTGCACACGAGCAAGCGCTTGTAGCGACCATTGACCGCGGTATTTTGAGCTTGGCGCAACCTGACGTTCCCTTTGGCAAGCAATTGCAACGCGACAACTGGCACATCGGTGATATCAATCTTTTCTGGATGAACATTCGTGAGAATGCTCGTTTGCGCGCAGTGCAGGGCATCTGATCACACACAGCGCGCATGGCAACACCCCTCAGAATGCACCCTAGAATGCACCCTAGAATGCACCTGAGACCCATTTAATTGACGACAAACACGTGTAATATATCGCTCAGGGTTTTTTTTTCATGTTATTTTATTATCTTTAGACACAACCAAAGACGTTTCGAATGACCAACTTGAAAGACTTCTTGCCTCAGCACATCCAAGGGATGTTTGTGATCTGCACCCTGATCACCTTGGTTGGGTTGTCCGACGTGCGAGCACAAAGTGCAGTCACGCCTTCATGCAACGGCATTCCTTACAACATCGATGCCGACTGCAACGGCATGATAAACGCGCAAGACTTATTAGCCTTTCTGCCGTATTACGAATTCGAATTTGTGGCAAACATTGATTCATTGAGCCTGGATTTGGAGTATGCCAATGACACGCTGTTTCTACTTAACCTAAGTGGCGCATTGATTGATGCTGTGGAACTCGGTTTTGCAGACGGCGCTCAAGGCCCTCAAGGCGATCCCGGAATGGACGGCGCTCAAGGACCACAAGG
>Ga0209406_1001196_pt1 | contig 19420 bp, 17 predicted proteins | sample COGITO_mtgs_1204_FD_184808 | JGI IMG/M metagenome (GOLD analysis project Ga0209406, IMG submission 184808) | Pelagic marine microbial communities from North Sea - COGITO_mtgs_120426 (SPAdes) (version 2) | ecosystem: Environmental > Aquatic > Marine > Epipelagic ...
GGCTTGAGCCAATGAATATAGGATCGCCTATTAATAATGAAGGTGATCAACATGGTTTTGTGGTTAGTACTGATGGTAAAACGGTATACTTTGGTTCCAATCTAATTAAAGAAGGAGGTAAGGGAGGTTATGATATCATTTCGTTTGAATTATACGAAGCTGCCCGCCCAGAGAAAGTTGTTTTTTTAAAAGGAAACGTAAAAGATGAGCATGGAAAAGTCGCAAAAGACGCTTCCATAGAAATGAAAAACGTAGCTACAGATAATATAACTTCTTTTGATGTTGACACCGTTGATGGTTCATACGCAGCTGTAGTGACTCTTAAAAAAGACCAAGATGTTATTGTTAGTGTAAAAGCTCAAGACAAGGTCTTTAACTCTCACTACTTTAAAGCGGAGGACACAATTACAAATACATTTAAGAGATTAGAAGTCGAATTAGAACACATTCAACCAGGGAAGCCTTTCAAGTTGTATGATATCTATTTCGATCACGCATCTTCGGTGTTAACTATACCTAGCAAATCGATGCTAGATGAGTTCGCTAAATATTTAAAAGAGCATCCTGATTTGGTTATAGCTATATACGGACATACGGATGATAACGGAGAATCGGAAAGTAATCTTCATTTATCAACTGATAGAGCTTTCTCAGTGATGTCATACTTGCAAGAAGACGGTATAGAAAAAGAGCGTATGTCGTTTGAAGGTTACGGAGAAACTAAACCCGTTGCGCCAAATGATACAGCAGAAAACAGAGCCAAAAACAGAAGAACAGAGTTTATGATTATTTCTAATTGATTTTCGTTTACTGGTAATGAGAAGGTTAATGCCGGTTATTAGAAATAGGATTGTTCAATCGAAGAAAATTTGTGTCATTTTTCATGCAGAAAGAATATCCGAGAGTTCTCTATGCATAGGCTTCTAATTCAGTAGAAGTATAGAATATGGGATGGTTGCAAGTTAACCACGAAAATAAAAAATTAATTGGGCAGCTGTCTATAATAAAACACGTAGAAAAACGAGAAAAATATTTTGCTAAACCTAGGAGATAACTATGTTTAGTGCCCTGAACAGTATAAACATAGTAATGATAGCAATAAGGATAAATAAGCTGCCTTTAGCATACTTTGGCTGACGTTTTATATCTTTTCGGTATGCCCAAATAAGCACGGCCCCGAAGGCAAGAATAAAAAATATGGAGAAACTGATTTGGCCTTGAGAAAAAGGCATTGATTACTTTTTTTTGAACTTAGTGCGAGTGTTTCCGAAGTTCATGTAGTAAGTGTCTTTCGGAATGTTAGCAATGTTAATTCGGTTATCATAACCTTTTTTTACAAGATTTCCGAACTTGTCGAATACTTCAAAACTGGTCTTTTCTGTGAATTTTATTTCTTGTTTTTTACCATAAATTATATAAGAGATTTCACGCTTAAGGCTATTGTATGAAACACTTGGAGTATATTTAGTTTTATCTATATAGCCTTTTTGTTTAACTCGATATTTGTTCCTGCCAGCATGCGGCGATGTTTGAAATTGATAATAATTTTTGGTTAAACTTCCTTTTCCGTCAACTTGCCCCACTTGTACCCATTTGTTCCATTTAAATTGTTCAACAATAAAGGTCAGTTTCGCCTTTTCTTTTATAGTAGACCATTGTAAATTACCTTGATTGTCAATACTAATGTTAGTGGTTTCGAAAGTTGGATTGGGTAACAACGCATCTGGATTTAATACTTTGGGCACACACCCGTTATTTTTGTATTTAATTTCAATTAAAACAGGCGCACCAAGCTCAAGATGAAATTGATCTAAACTTATCTCAAACGCATCAGAATTAATTTCATCTGTTGAAAAAGCTCCATTAACAAGAACAGCGTATGTGCAATAGCCCACGCCAGAATAGGAGATCGAATTTTGAATGTAGATGTTCCTGTTTTGATACTCACCTTCAATTACGATAACCCCTGCACTCAAATATTGGGTGAGAATAACTGAAGTAAAGATCAAAAGTGTTGTTTTCATTATACTATCAAATTTAATAATGCATTGGTTGTAAATGATTGTTCTTTTAAATTTTTATTAACAATTAATATTAAAACCTAACAAGTAGTTTGCCAAAATTTTTACTGTCTTTATCAACTCTTTTATACATCTTTTTAATATGTGATTGGTCTAAAAAACGTAAAACACGTTTCTTTAATTGTCCAGAACCTTTACCAGGTATTATTTCAACGATTTTAATGTTTTTTTCAATAGCATCATTTAACGCGCGTATTAGAAGGTGATCAATGGATTTACTGTTATTAAAAACATCGTGCAAATCAATTTTGATTTTAGCCATTACTTTTAAATACGAAAAAACCGGAAAAATGTTATGCGAAGTTTGAATTGAATATACTGATAAGAAGTGTAATTCGTTTTTCATAGTTTTGCGGATTATTAGATTCCTAAATATGAATATTGAAAAACGACAAATAGTGACCGGTATGGTAATACTAACTTTGGTAGTTGTTGGTATAAGTGCTTGTAAGAAGAACAGTTTGAATAAACAAACAACTTGTTCTGAGGATAATTCTACAGCAGAAAACATGTTTGATGACGTCTTTAGTGTGACTTATAAGTTTGATGATACCGAGAATAATGCTTATGGAGCTAATACAGCATCATATTGGCCAAATGATACCAGTTATGTACATAATTTATATAACTGTTTAACGATAACAAAGCAATTTCTCGACTCAGCTACTTTTGAAAGAATAATTACTTTCGATTTCGGTATTACAGGATGTAAATCTGGTGATGGTAGAACAAGAACGGGTAAGATAATTGCACATAAAACAGGAAGGTATGGGATAGCAGGAAGTATTGCTGTAATTACTGCAGATGATTATACTGTTGATGATTATGGAGTAAAAGGAACGAAGACAGTAACCAATTTGGGGAAAAATTCAGTAAATCAACAGTATTGCTCTGTTATTATTTCAGGGGGTGAGGTAACTACTCCAGATAGCGAAACTATCACTTGGAAATCAACGCACACCAAAACATGGGTAGAAGGAGCGAGTACATGGTTCTTTGGTACATTGAGTGACGATGGACTAGTAGATTCGCTTTACTGGTTGGGTGTAGATGGTATTTATGACGATGTTTGGGAAATTACGGGATCTGGAGATGGTATAAACCGGGACGGTAGAGCATTTGAGGTAGAGATTGCAGTCCCACTCAAAGTACAATGGTGCCAGTCATATATTGAAGTTACAGAAGGTATAACTGAAATTCAACCTGAAGATTTAAAACTCAGAACCGTAGATTTTGGTGAAGGTACTTGTGATAACGAAGCGACTGCAACGATTGGGGAGAATAGCTATACATTCGAAATGAGAAATTACTAATAGCATAAATAAAAAAAGAGAGAGGATATTAGGTTCGTTTTGTTCATGAAAAAGTTATATACAATACTCGGAATTATTTTACTATTTTTTTGCTTAGTTGCATTCTTATTGTTAAGTTTTTACGAGCCAGTTTCATTAGAAGACGATAGTACCTTTCTTGTAAATACCAAAACAATTTCGAAAACTGAATTTAATTTATTATCGACAGATTCTCCAATATTTATTGGTTGGTCAAGAACTAATTTCACACCTAGCGGTGTCGTGCATAAAACAAGAGGACTTTTTCAACAACCGTATGAAGATGTTTTAGATTCTTTATTTATTAATTGTATTTATCTTAAAAAGGATACGGTTCAATTTGTAATTCTTTCTTATGATCTTTTATTGGTTACTCCAGAATTGGCATCTTCTGTGAAAATGGAATTATTATCTCGTGGCATTTCAAATGTTTATTTTTCTGCGTCACATACCCATTCATCGTTTGGTGGTTTCGGAAAAGGATTAGTAGCAGAAATAGCACTAGGTGAATTTGATCAATCGATATTTGATGGTATAATTGATAGAACGATAGTAACCTTAGATAAGGCCATCCAAATACAAGACACGCTTCAAAATATTAGTTACAAGGAGAAAAAGGTAAATAGAGCAATCAACAGACTAATAAGTGAATACTATGTTGAAGAAAGGCTAAGACAAGTATGTTTTTCATCAACAAGACATCTAGCGGTGATGAATTCATTGAACATACATCCAACATTTCTGAGTTCGGAGCGAAATGTAATTTCAAAGGATTACCCAAAAATATTTAGTAAAGAAAAACCCGCTGAGTTTGGGATGTTTGTGGCAGGGGCAATGGGAAGTATAAAGCCAATGAATTTCAAGAGAGATACTAGTCAAATTACTCGATTTAAATCAATAATTGATACTACACAGTATGCAGTTGATGACTCGACTTTAAGAACAGATTTAATTGGTTTTAGCTCTATCAAATTGGTGACGCCTTCTTTAAGGCCATTGCTAACACAAAATATTTGTTCTTCTCAGTTGTTATCTTCGGTTTTAATTGGAATCCCAAAAACTTCTATTGAGGTATTTCGAATAGGCGAGGTTCTTATGATAGCGTTACCGTGTGAGTTGTCTTCAGAATTTTATCCTGAGTTGCAAAAATTAGCTGAGGCAAAAGGATTACGATTAATAATTACTTCGTTTAATGGTTCATATGTGGGTTATGCTACACCATCAAGGAATTTTTATATCGACCATATGGAAACAAGAATGATGAACTGGACAGGAAAATACGGTGGTGATTATTTTAACGAATTGGTTCGTCTAATTATAGAAAAGCAACCTTAGAGTTCAATAATTTTGAATTCAGTTCTTCTATTCATTTGGCGACCATCAGCATTATCATTCGAAGAGATTGGGTTGGCTTCACCGTATCCTTTCGAAACTAATCTAGTTGCAGCTATTCCCTTTTTAATTAGGTAATCTACAACGGATTTGGCTCTTCTGTCCGACAGGTCAAGGTTGTAAGAGTCAGAACCTTGGCTGTCCGTATGTCCAGAAAGTTCAACTTTTATCGATGGGTTATCGGTTAGAATTTTATAAACGTTTTCTAATTCAATCGTAGATTCTGTTCTCAAGGTGGCTTTATCAGTATCGAAGAAAATGTTTTTCAATACGATAACACTACCCACTTCAATTTTCTTTAAATCAACATCTTTTGTTACTTCTTTGTATGCAGCAGCTTCTGGAATCAGGAAATTTTCCGAATGAAATAAATAACCCTCAGATTTCACAGCAATACCGTAATTTTTTCCTGCTGGTAGTGATACCAAGTACTTTCCAGAAATACTGTTTGACACAAAACTAGCAACCACCTTGCTAAGTTCGTTATCAATAACTTCAACCTTAGCTCCAACAGGTTTTTTGGTTTTAATATCTCTAACTATTCCTTTTAAAATTGTAACACGATTGGCAGATACTTCGACAGCAGGTTCGATCACAATTTCCTTAACAGGTTTAGCAACATTGGCAAGCAGGTTATCTTCGTTGTTGAGTATTACCTCTTTTTCTGGACCCAAAAAAGTAACTAAGTAAATATCTTTTTCTCCCTGACCTTCGTTGTGTTTATGAGACGAAAGATACCCATGTTTGCCACTTGCAGACACAACAAAAAAGATGTCATTATCAGGAGAGTTAATCGGGTATCCAATATTTGTAGGCTTTTGCCAAATTTCTCCAACAAGTTTAGAAACAAATACATCGTATCCTCCCATTGTGTTATGACCAGTAGAACTAAAATACATAGTTTGTCCATCAGGGTGCATAAAAACAGCTTCTTCATCGTATTTTGTATTGATGTTTGGCCCAAGATTCTTTGGCGCTCCCCATATTTCTTTCTCCGCATTCCATTCACTTTGATAGATGTCGTGAGATCCCATTCCTCCTTCAGGTTTGTTACTCACAAAATACAGCATTTTTCCATCGAAAGAAAATGACGCAGAAGATTCGTGGAATTTGGTGTTAACATTTTTTCCAAGTTTTTTGGGCTTGCTCCATTCATTACCTTGTAAAAAACATTCATAAATATTTCCATCTCCTTTATCATCAAGGTATATAAGTAGTTTTGTCCCATCAGGTGAGAGTCCAATTGTCGCATCATGCCCATCACTATTAATTTGTTTTCCCATGTTTTCAGGAGCACTCCATGTATCTCCATTGTGGTGCGTTACATAAACGTCTTCAAAGTATTCTTGTGTAAGCGGATCTTTCTTATCTCCAGTAGAACCCTCTCGACGAGACGTAAACATCATGATTGACTCATCAGCAGATATAATTGCACCGTATTCTGGATGTTTTCCGTTTATGATGTTACCCATATTGTCTATAAAAACGCGAGTAGGTTCAGCTTCCAGTGTTTTGCCAGTTTCGCACTCCTGTATTTTTTTTATTATATCAGTTTTTGCTTTCGGAGATGCATCTGCTGGCATCATTTTTTGATACTTTTTGTATTCATTAATAGCTTTGTCCCATTCTCCTTTTAGGTGATGACCTCTACCAATCATATAAAATATTTGTTTATCAACCCTTGGGTCAAGTTTATAGGATTTTAAGAAATATTGAAGTGATTCTGTCTTATCATTCGTCCCTTTTAGATAACATTTTCCAATCTTAAAGTTTAAGGAGGCATTATTTGGATTAAATTTTTGCGCTTGTTCGTATAGTGGCAGTGAAAGTTTGTAGCCTGCTCTCATTGTAACTCCATCCTCTCGCGTAAACTGCGTAATATGATCATCACCTTCTTGAATTTGATTGATGGCGACTTTCATTTCTTTTTTATTATCTGGAAAATTATCTTTGCTAAATTCAATATTTTTTTGCGCAAACAGCAGATTTGAAATCCCAATAAGTATAACTATAGCTATGTTTTTGAATGTTTTCATAATTAGTCGTTACAAGTGTTGTCAACGTAAGTTTTTCCGTTGTTAATTCCTAATTCTGCCGCTCTACTCCAGTCAATACAAGCACCATCTTTATCTCTAATCATCTCTTTTGAAATACCTCTATTTAAATAGGCTTCCCCATATTTTTCGTCAATTTTAATGGCTTGATCGCAGTCGCTAATTGCCCCTTCGTAATCTCGCAGTTTATATTTTGCCGTTGCTCTGTTGTTTAATGCAAAAGTATATTGTGGTTCTATTTTCAATGCTTTATTAAAGTCTTTTATTGCTTCTGTATATTCTCCTAATTCAAATTTAGCACTACCTCTATTGTTATATGCAACATAATAATCTGGTTTCAGCCTAATTGCTTGGTTGTACTCTTCAATAGCACCTTTTGAATCACCTGTTTTTCTTTTTATACTTCCTAAATTATTGTATGCAAAGGCCAGAGATGGGTCACTAATAATCGCTTTTTCGTAATCAGCCATAGCACCTTTGTAATCTTCAAGTTTACGTTTGGCACTTCCACGGTCGTTATATGCGTATGCATATTTTTTGTCAACAATTAATGCCTTGTTAAAGGAGAAAACAGACTCTTTAAATTTTCCTTGTTCAAATTTAATTAATCCACTATAGTAGTAATAGTCGGCATTTTTTGGATTTATCTTTGAGGCCGCCTTATAATCACTTAATGCTTCGTCTGCTTTTCCAGATTCGTATTTGGCTTTCCCTCTTTGATATAGCGCTGCGTCATTTTCAAATAAGGTGTCATTTTCGATAACAATATCAAAGTCGCTAATTGCTCCTTTGTAATCTTTAGTTTCTGTTCTAACTAAGGCACGATTATAATAAGGAGCAATGAATCTCGGTTCGATTGCAATTGCTTGACTAAACCTATCAACAGCAATATTGTATTTTTTGTTTTGAAATGCTTTAACTCCTTCATTATACTTCTCCTGAGCTTCGATAGGAATAATTAACGTATCACTCTCTGAAATTACAAGTGAATCAGTTGCTGAAGTGTCAGTAGGGGAAACTAATGTTGAGTTTTGGGAGAAGCTGAATGAACATATAAAAAGAAGTCCTATAAATGGTAAATACCTCATAATAAAGATTTGCAGCTAAATTACTATTAACTCATTACTAAAGCTTTAAAGTCAGCAATATTTTGCTGTATTTACATTAAGCCTTCCTAATTATAAAATACTCACTATATGTTCAGTATATAAGCTATTTGAAAGCGGTAGGTAGATTATATTCCAAAGTAGAATTTGAATAAAAGGTTTATTAACATCCAAGTCATACCAAATTTCGGTAAAATTTGAAACCTAAAACACTCTATACCTTGGTGAACAAATAGTACTACTATTTATTTGATGATTATTTTTTGACTTTTAGCATTGCTTCCAAATCCATTTACGAAGTAGATTCCAGAAGGATAATTATTTGAAGTGTTGATCGAATAAGTATAAGACCCGTCAGCTTGTTTTTGGGGAGTTTCAGATGACACAATACGGCCAAAAACATCTAATACGTCTATTCTAACATCATTTACAATATTATCTTCGCATTGATACAGGGTTACTTTGCATTCTTCCTTACAAGGATTAGGAAAAACTCTCAAGGTACCATTGCAATCGCCAATCTTATTGTTGTTTTCTAATTTTACATTGACTATTCTGAAGTATTCATAATGACCATCGTAATCTGTTTGTTTAAGTCTATAAAAGCCACCATTTTCGAGTGGTTCGTTATCGTAAGTTTCGTAGTTTATTTCTTTACTACTATTACCAGCTCCAGGAATTTCAATAATTTCAGTAAAATCATTGCCTGTTGAACTTCGCTCAATAGTAAAAAAATCATTATTAATTTCTTGAGCCGTGGTCCAATGTATTCGTATGGTTTTTTCTTCAGTTACTAAAGCATTAAAGCTTATCAATTCGACAGGTAATAATCCCGGCACAAAACCAGTTGTACTGTTATCAGTATATGCGGGCCCTAAAACATCACCGTCACTTCCATCCCATTTCCCAACACCTCCTATAACTATTTTCGATCCACCATTTCCCCCTGTTATAAGTCCGCCGGCATACAATTGTACTTCAGAATTTGCATCCATAGTTATTTTTTTTCCATTTTGGAAGTCAAGGGTGCCATATACTTCAATTCTAAAATTAGAGTAGGTGCCACAATTACAACTTACCTCTACTATATGTCCTGCGGAGATTAAGGCAACGTCACCATCTGTCGGAACACTTCCGCAATCCCATGTTGTAGGGTCGTTCCAAAGTCCGGAAACGATAGACTCACATGTTGCTGAATAGCAGAGTGTATAAGAAGCTAGAAATAAAACAGTTATGAGTGTTTTTGTGGGCATTGGATGCTAAATTTTTGCCAAAAATAATAAAAATACTGAGGCTAATGAAATTTAATTTTTTACTATGTCTGGCAAATCAAATTTGCCAGCTTTCATCTCATGATACTTGGCAGTAAGGAATGCAATTAGCTTACTAAAACTCTCGATTGCTTTTTCAGTATCTTCAGAAATCTCTTTCTTTTGAATTTTTAAACTTAGTTTGCCAAATAGACCATTAAGACAAACTTCGATTTCACTTATTTTGGTAGTGCCTGATTTTGCCAACAAAGCATCAATATTTGGTAGCGCTTGGCCATAGAGCAGCAAATACTTTTCATCTTTAAAAAGATTAACTAGCATATTATGCAACATTACTAATTCACTAATTATTTCTTTCAGAGAATTCAAATGGCCTGTTTTTTTGATGCCTTGAAGCTTCATTTCGGTGATCAGTTGCTTATACCAATTATGTATTTCGAGTTGCTCTGCACCAGAAACGCCATAATTACTTATTACGGCTTCTTCTAGCTCATAAATATTAAAATTACAGGAGCGAATTAGAGCCTCAATTTGCCACATATACAAAATGTATTCGGCAATGTTGTTTTCTTTTTTGTTATTAGCAATTAACATTGTTATTCTTCTTTAGCATTATCTGCTTGATATTTTGCATTAAGACTGTTAACCAAATCAGTTGTTATATCTAGACTGTCTGGCGCATATAATAAATCACTTAGCGCACTGTATGCCAGAATAAGTTGGTATCCATTGTCAACACTGTATTGTTTTAGAATTATCGCTAATTCCTCTCTAATCTTAATTCCCATCGTTTGTTGCTCGTCATAAAAATTCTTTTCGATACGCTGTTGCTCTTCCATTAGCTGCTGTTGGCGAGATTGCAAATCGATTTGGGTTTGTTGCAGTTTTGCTTGGTTTAAAATCATTTGTGGCTCGGTCATTTGCGATGCCCCCATTTGAAATTGGTATGCATCTTCTTCTAATTTTTGCCCTTTGCTAACTAGATAGCTTTCTTTTGCTCTTTTAGTTTTGGCAAGTTGATTTTGAAGATCAATAATTAGTTCATATTTCCCCCACAAAGTATCAGAATTGACATAAACAATTGAGTTTGTGGATTTTTCGACAGGAGCGACTTGGTCGATCGAATTTTTGACGTTATTCAGAGATTCATTCGTTCTACCTTCTGAAAAATGGAGGTAGAATAAAATAGCAACAGCAATGCTAAGAAAAAGGTTGAAAATTAAAGAAACTTGTTTCATAAAAGGTCAATATAAGGGCGCAAAGATAACCTTACTTACGAATAAGTATTGACCAATTAAGTAGAAATTTATTGATAATTGAGAATTATGCTAAAACAGCATCTTCTTGAGGCGTGCAAATGTAAAAACTAAATGGAATTTTAACCATAACCGCAAAGTCTTGCCCTACTTCAAACATGTCATCTTCATTATCGTAACAGCACCATACAACAGATACTGAAACTTTATTAGCCTTACTAATTTCTTCTAATTTATACAACAAGAATAAAAGTCTTTTTGATGAAGCGATATTGAAACATTCCATGTCAATTGTGAACTCAATGTCATTTGGATTTTCTGCATATTCATCCATCCAGGACAATAGATCTCGATAAAAGAATTCTGCATCATCCATCATCGACCGTCCAGATATTTTAAATAATCCATTTTCAGGATCGAAAACTACTGTGGGGTATAAATCGTCACCTAATATATTTATTGCATCCATTTCTACAGTAAAGATGTGTAGAATTATTGGATATAAAAACATAATTTCTACCAATGAATCAATCTTATCGATTAATCTTAAATGGAATTGGTTTAATGTTTATCTAATAATATTAGAGAAATAATTGATCGAAAATCAGTTTTTAGCGCTAAAAGAAGGTTACAGACTCATCATGTCTTTTAATTTGGCAGCTTGCCTTCTAGAGATTTCAATTGTTTCTTCTCCGTTAACAGTAACTAAAAGCCCTCCGTTAAACCAGGTTTCTGATTTTTGAATCCATCTAAGGTTAATAATGTGTTTCCTATTGGCTCTAAAGAAGGTTTTAGAATCTAATTTCTTTTCAAGATTATTGAGCGATTTTAAAATCATTGGTCGGTTAGAATCGAAATGAACTTTAACATAATTGCCTACCGATTCGAAATACCGAACGTCTTTTAGGGTAATAAACCAACATTTTTCTCCATCTTTAACAAAAACCTGGTCATTTTCGGTAAGTATGCCATCACTCGAAATACTTGGTTCACCTATATCAATTTTTTCACAAACTTTATCAATAGAATCTCTAAGGCGATCATCTTCAATCGGTTTTAGTAGGTAGTCCAAGGCATTTACTTCGAATGCTTTTAAAGCATATTCATCATATGCAGTTGTAAAGATCACCTCAGGAACGTAATCGAGTTCCTCTAATAAATCGAAACCAGATTTACCGGGCATCTGAATATCAAGAAAAATAAGATTTGGTCTTTTTTCATGAATCTTGATAAGTGCTTCTTCTGCATTTGCAGCTTCATCAATAATTTCAATTTTTCTGTGCTGAGCGAGAAGAGATGTCAGTTCTTTTCTAGCTAATCTTTCATCATCAATTATTATCGCTGTAATGCTCATCATTTATGTTTTGTGGGATTATTAAATTGGAAACAACTTTGTTATTTTTATTATAAATTTCGAAAACACCTTTGGCTCCATAGAGCAGCTCCAGTCTTTTAACCGTGCCGCTTAATCCAAATCCCGAAGAATTAGGTTGAAGAGAATCTGTCGGCTGATATAATCCGCTGTTTAAAATTTCGATATACAAGTTTCTGTAATCACAACTTGTTTTAATTGCAACTGTTCCACCTTTGGGCAGTTGCGAAATACCATGTTTAATTGAATTCTCGACTAATGTTTGCAACATCATTGGCGGAATCGAAAGTTTAGAAGTATTTGGCGCTATATTATAAATAATGTTTAATCTTTCTTCGAACCTTGAATGTTCCAAATCTAAGTAGTCTTTAACTAGATTTAGTTCTTCTTCAAGGGTAATAAACTTTTTCTTTTCCGCTAAAAGATTGCTTCTCAATATTTTTGAAAGTTTTGTAATGTTTTCTTTCGATTTTTTAGGGTTGTCATCGACTAATGCTCTTATGGTATTCATTGAATTGAATATAAAGTGGGGGTTTAATTGAGCTCTCAATCGATTTAATTCAATCTCGTTTTTAGAAGCTTCCCATTGTAAATTTTTTATTTCTTCCTTTCTATAATTTTGAAAAAAATGAAACGAAAAGTAGAACAACGTCCAAATTAAAAATAAAAAGAACCAACTTATTGTTTCTGAAAAAAACTTATTTCCACCAAAGGCGACTGGGTCGCTTGTAATAATGAATTGACTCAAGTAATAAAAAAATTCAAGTGCGATACCAAAAACCACAATGGTAGGAAGCACCCTTGGTATTATTTTTTTGATGCCTAAATCGAGCCATCCTTGATCCACATAAAAGTATCTAAGTAGCTGTGAAAGGCTAATTCCCATAACCCAAACGGCTAACATTGTAAGAAAGAAATCGGTATTCAGTTCTTTTGCACCGATGTTTAAAATTATAGTTAGTACAATATAGGTTGTCCAGCCGAAGACCTGTGCTATCCAATATAAAAATTTCGTATTCAAATAAGTGTTTTTTCAAAGTTAAACGTTTAAACTGATATTTATAGGGCTAAAATATTTATTAGGATTATAATACTGATAGACGATTGTTAAGCAAAGAGAAAGTATATTTGATATCTTTGATAATTGAAATTGTAAACGAAATATCTTTGTAATTTGCTCTATTCAGTTGCAATACTGAAACCAATTTCAGCGTTAGCAGATTATTCTATATACCGCAGCTACAATGAACAGTTTTATTCGTAAATTAAATGGAAACCAGAGGTATAGTTTAATAGAAATGTCATTTCGTAGAGGAGTTAAAAAAGCTGATGAGAAGCTGATCAAGAATCCCTGAAAATTTAAGTTAGGCGAAATCCAATTGATTTCGTCCTTTTCAATTCAAAACAATAAAAAATTAAAATGAAAACAATTAAAATATCTACATTATCAATTTTAGCTTTAAGTATTTTGATATGTACATCTTGCAAAAGAAAAGGGTGTACAGAAGAATTAGCCACTAATTACGAATCGAAAGCAAAAAAAGACGATGGTACTTGCGAGTTTGCTGATGCAGGCGTTATAGTAACATTAGACCACAAAGTGGGAGCTGATGATTTGGTTTTCACCAATAAATCTTATTACAGTGCAGTAGGGCATGAGTACTTTATAGAAACTATTAAATATGTTCTGTCTCGGATAACGGTAAATAGTTCAGAAGGTGGTGTTGAGGTATTTACAACCATGTATTTAGATGCCGAAGATGCGAATACTTTGTCTCAAACTAGTACTGTTGAGATTCCCGCTGGTGACTATACTGGTATTACATTTACGTTTGGTTTAAGCGAAGCAGACAATATAGCTGCTGCCTTTACAGCTTCTCCAGAAACAAATATGGCTTGGCCAGACCTTATGGGAGGAGGGTATCACTTTATGAAGCTGGAAGGATTTTACGATTCTCTAAATACCAACTCAACATTGCAAGCATATAATACGCATGTAGGTAGTATTGATAACGTTCAAATGGGGATGGCGCAAGAAAATAGCTGGGAAATTACGCTTAACGAGTCATTTACCGTTGCTGGTGCGCGCCATGTAGAATTTCATATTGAAATGGACATTCAAGAATGGTTCGAAACGCCGAACACGTATGATTTCTCATCATGGAACAATGGAACTATGATGGAAATGATGGCACAAACGCAGCTTAAAGAAAACGGACAAGCAGGTGTGTTTAAGCTTGAAGAAGTTGCCATGCGCCAAGATTAGTCTGCAAATCAATTTGGCATTTAAAAAAGCTCTCAATTTGGAGGCCTTTTATAGGTAAATCCAGATATTTCAAGTTGTCGCAGACTCTTATTTATGAGCAGTTTTTTCATCTATAACTTGGCCTAGTAATATTAAATTATGAGAAGGCTTATTAATCAATGCTAAATTTATGATTGTTTTTTGCTTTTCTCTATAAAATCGATTAGTTTGCGAGTTCAAACCAATTAGTACGATTGTGAACTCTATTTTAAGTAGAAACCTTTACTTTGTAAAAGAACATTTAGGTATGTTCAAAGCAGCTAATAATTTTGACATTCTCAATCCCGAAAATCAGGAGATGATAATGACTTGCCGTGAAGAAAATTTGGGGTTTTTCACTAAAATCCTACGTTTTACCGACTACAAAAGAATGACGCCTTTTGATGTAGAAATAAAAACTACTTCTGGAGAGAAGGTGCTTACAGTAAGAAGAGGGATTTCCGTCATTTTATCTACGGTAGAAGTATTCGATGAAAATGATAACCTCATTGGTAAATTTAAACAAAAGTTCTTTTCAATAGGTGGTAAATTTGATGTATTAGATCCAAATGACAAGGTTTTATGTACTTTAAAAGGTAAATGGACTAGTTGGGATTTCAAGTTTGTGAAGGATGATATAGAATTTGCTCATGTAAGTAAAAAATGGGCAGGTCTTGGAAAAGAAATGTTTACTACCGCTGATAACTACATGTTGGAGGTCGATGAAAAGGTTCCAGCAGACAGCCCTTTAAGGGTTCTTATACTCGCAGCGGTTATGTGTATAGATATGGTATTGAAGGAATAGAATAAACGATAGATTTGTTATGTTGGGCTTTATGGAGGATGTGTTCAATTAAAGGCAATTCATAATTTTAATAATGTACAGTGACTTCGATTTCTGACTTTTTGTTTGTCTAATTTCGAAGTATAAACAATAAATGAATTAGATATGGTACATGGAACCCATAATTCAGAAATTGATCCACGTAATAAGGATGTTAAAATTTTTATCAATGGAGAATTTTTTCATAGAGATGCTGCCAAAATATCTGTTTTTGATAGTGGTTATTTAATTGGCGATGGGGTTTGGGAAGGTATGAGGCTGCACAATGATGTCGTAGTTTTTATCGATCTTCATTTAAATAGGTTGTGGCATTCAGCGAAAGCAATTGGAATGAACCTGATTTTTACTAAGAAGGATTTAGTAAAAGACATTCAAAAAACTCTTGCTGTAAATGACATGCACAACAATATTCATTTGCGTGTCATGGTGACAAGGGGCATTAAGAAAACACCGACTCAAGATCCGAGATTTACCATTTCTGGACCCAACGTTGTTATTATAGCGGAACATAAAAAAGCATCTATTGAAAGCAAAGAGCAAGGTGTAACTTTGTTTACAAGTACAATAAGAAGGGGATCTCCCGATTCTTTAGACCCAAGGCTAAATTGCCATAGTAAATTGCATGAGGTTCAGGCCCTGATGCAAGCAATTGAAGCTGGTGCAGATGAGGCATTGATGTTGGATATCAACGGATTTGTCGCCACTTGCAATGCCACTAATTTTTTTATGGTTAAGGATAGTGAAGTTTGGACTTCAACAGGAGAGTATTGTATGAATGGCATTACAAGAGGGAACGTAATTAGCGTATGTAATAACAATGGCATTAACTGTAAACAAAAAAACTTCTCCCTTTTTGATGTTTATGGTGCTGATGAAGCATTTGTGACGGGAACATTTGGAGGTGTCACGCCAGTTACAAAAATTGATGGAAAAACAATTGGCGATGGTAAGTTTGGCAAGTTGTCGAGAAAGGTGAGTAACTTATATGAGCAATTAATTCAAAGTGAAACTCGAGAGCATGGATAGCACTAAAAGAATTTGTTTATGGTCTGGGCCAAGGAATATTTCTACAGCCCTAATGTATTCTTTTGCTCAAAGAGCTGATACTAAAGTTTATGATGAGCCGCTATATGCCCATTATCTATGTCGAACGAATGCGAATGAGTATCATCCAGGAGCTGATGACGTGTTGGCTTCATTAGAAAATGATGGAGAAAAAGTGATCGAAATGATGATGGGCGAGCACGAAAAACAAATAGTGTTTTTTAAAAACATGACGCACCATATTCTTGATTTAGATAAGTCGTTTTTGAAAGACACGATAAATGTTATTCTTACTCGAGATCCTGTTGAAATGCTTCCATCTTTTGCTGAAGTAATTGATAATCCTACTATTACTGATGTTGGTTACCAGTTGCATATTGATTTAGTTTCTTATTTGGAATCGATTGCAGTAAAACCAATAATTATTGATTCCAAACGAATATTATTAGATCCCGAAAAAGCCCTACGTGAACTGTGTGAAAAGGCTGGTATTGCATTCGAATCTGATATGTTAAGTTGGGAAATGGGAGCAAGGCCAGAAGATGGTGTTTGGGCAAAATATTGGTATGGAAGCGTACATAAGTCAACGGGCTTTATGAATTATAACCCAAAATCGAAGCCGTTTCCAAAGCATTTGAAACCTTTGCTCAAAGACTGTAAAGTTTGTTACCAAAAATTGGTTCAATTAATATAAAGGCATCTTTGCAGGGAACACTCTCTATCAATTCAATCTTAATGTGCAATAGAAGTTTATTTTAGCTTTTAGGAGTGCCATTGTATAGCCAACATTGGGTTAAGTTTAATTCGTTGATGTTAGCGAACCGTTTTCAGGCATTGCTTTGGTTGTGATGGCGTCTTTTTCTACATTTCCATTCTAAATTTCACCACCAAGTCCGGCATAAGTAGTGTAATCTCCGTTTGATGCTCCAGACCCGGGGCAATAACCTTCGCCAAAATTAGCTTCAATTATTGTTTTGATGTTGGAACTAAAAGCTAGGGCTGAACCATCACAAGAAATAATCGAAAAGAATTAAATTGTCAATTCTAATTTTTTGAATGCTGTATTTCTTGATAATTCCATTACTCGCCCTTGCTCTAAACCATTTATTATAAGTGATTCAATGCTTATTCTTAAAAGTCGAAGCGTAGGAAAACCAGCAGCAGCTGTCATTTTTCTAACTTGCCTGTTCTTTCCTTCTGTGATACTTATCTCAATCCAACTTGTAGTTTTAGCTTCATTAACCGGTGGTTTTCTTTGCTTAATCCAGTCGGGTTTTTTAACTATTTTGATGGTGGCAGGAGCGGTGTAATGAGTTACTCCTTTCGATTTGATGTCAACACCTGTTTCCAATGCCTTTAGCGATTCATTAGTCGCCAAGCCCTCGACTTGCACTAAGTAGGTTTTGCTATGGTTTTTTTCTGGAGCTAACAATTCCTGGTTGATGCTCTTGTCGTTGGTGAGCAACAGAAGCCCTTCTGAATCTTGGTCGAGCCTGCCGACAGGGTAGACGTCTCTTGGAAATTTGTAATCTAAATCGGCCAAACAAGTTTTACCATGCTCGGGCGAAAACTGCGATAACATTCCATACGGTTTGTGTATGATAAAATATCTAAGCTTTCTTTTATTCATTGAGTAGTTGGAAATGATCTAGAATCTCACTAGTTTAAATATTTCTCGACCCGAGGCTCCAATGATTTCTACTAAGTAGACTCCGGCTTTATGGTCTGCAGGTGAAATAGATATTTCATCAGTATGGTGAGTAGAGGATTTAATCAATTGCCCGTTTATGTTATAAATACTTATTAAGGTCTCTTCTGTTCGATTTAAAAGAATAATGACATTATCACTTCCTTTTGCGAAAGATTGACTATTTAAAAGCTTAGAACCTAATGAAATAGTATGCTCGTTTAACGAATTCGGGCAAGTGCCCATAAGGCCCCTGGATTGAAATCGATTGCAAATCGAGAGATAGTTAGCGCCATTATTTAAATCAACGTCGGCCTGGTAAAATAACGCAGCTGCATCTAGCATCGTCATTCCGGAGGCATATCCGTAGGCAGATTCTATTAGTAGTTGATCGGCAGTGTTCCTACCTAAATCTTCCCATATCTGCATGATGGTAGAAGACCAAATATCAGTATCAGTATACAGGTTACCTACTAAATCTTCAGGGTAGTGTTTGTCAGAAGATGCCATTCTGCCATCCCAATATTCATTATGCCCATCCCATGTATAAACGGAATCCCAACTATTCGAATTCAATGACCTAGAAAATGAAGCAGCGAAATAATCGCCATTTGCTTCGTCAAGAGCCGCTCTTTCTGTTCCTGTATTTGTTCCCGGAGCCGCACTGTTCATGATTGCATGCCCATATTCGTGAAGAATGACATCTGCGTCTTCAGCATCATCTACACCGCCTTCACCGAAGGTAATTCTAGGTGGATTAAAGCTCGATTGAAAGTTGGAGTTATCACTTCCATTTAAGCCATGTGTATCAATGTTAATTTGATAATTAACAATATTGTTGAATCCCAGTGTTTGGATATGGTTTTGCATCCGATTGATGTGGTAAAACGCGTTAATATCTTCAAAGCCAGATTCAGAGCGCGTATAGTAAAACTCTCCGTTAAGCGAGGTGACCGGGTTAATGGTAGGTGAGGAGTGTTCGGTTATGAGTACTGCATTACTTTCTAATAAGAATACACCACTGCTTGAATCGTAGTTTGCTGTTAGAGAAACAGTATCTATTTGGGCATTCAGTTGCGGTACATCATTGTCATTATTGTCAACGAAAGGAATTCCATAAGAGACTCCTGCCTTGGTTAATGGGTCTGGAAGAAAAACGGTCCCCGTTACCGCTGAGTCGAAATACAAACTAAGGTCTTTCTCGAATATTATTGTTCCTGTGTTGTCTATTGCTAAAGCAAATGGGTAATCTTCATCTTTTAAGTGGAAGATTAGCGCAGCAGGAGTAAGTTTTTCATTATTAAATAAATATATTAATTGACTTTCATTAAGTATCTGATAATTATTTAATTGTGAATTAATTATATATGTATTTGGGAAAGTATTTGAAGTGATTAAATCAGAAGAAAAACTGTAATCAAATACAGATGTAATAGTCCCGTTATTATCGGTGTTTACTTTAATTTGAGAGTTGTAAATTTCTTTGCCATCGTAGTTTTGGTGGTAGGTGAAATGCCAACCGGTTAAGCTTTCTATTGCCGTATCGAGAAATAGAGTTGTTTTGTTGTCTGTAAGGTTGGCATTTGTTTTTTCAATGTAGTTAGCAACTTTGTTTTCTAAATCGTCAAAACCTAAATATACATGGTTGTATGATGAATTAGCTTTTTTGTAGTCGAAGTCACTTGGAGCGGGAGTTTC
>Ga0209406_1001201_pt1 | contig 19361 bp, 17 predicted proteins | sample COGITO_mtgs_1204_FD_184808 | JGI IMG/M metagenome (GOLD analysis project Ga0209406, IMG submission 184808) | Pelagic marine microbial communities from North Sea - COGITO_mtgs_120426 (SPAdes) (version 2) | ecosystem: Environmental > Aquatic > Marine > Epipelagic ...
AAAATGAAAGTAGCTGTAGTGGGCGCAACTGGAATGGTTGGCACAGTAATGTTAAAAGTATTGGAGGAGCGTAATTTACCAATCACAGAATTAATTCCTGTAGCTTCTGCAAGATCTGCTGGAAAAAAACTAACTTATAAGGGAAAAGAATACACCGTGGTAACCCTTGAAAAAGCAGTCACAATGAATCCAGCGATTGCATTGTTTTCCGCAGGTGGAGATACCGCTATAGAATGGGCTCCTAAATTTGCCGAAGCGGGTGCCACAGTGATTGATAATTCTTCTGCTTGGAGAATGGATCCAACAAAAAAACTAGTAGTTCCAGAAATTAATGGAGATGTTTTAACTGCCAATGATAAAATTATTGCAAATCCGAATTGTTCTACCATTCAATTGGTAATGGCCTTAGCTCCATTGCATAAGAAATACAACATGAAACGCGTCGTTATCTCTACCTATCAGTCTGTTTCCGGAACAGGTGTGAAAGCTGTTCAGCAGCTCGACAACGAAGAATCCGGAATTGACGGTGAAATGGCGTATCCTCATAAAATCGGTAGAAATGCATTACCTCATTGTGATGTTTTTTTAGAAAATGGATACACGAAAGAAGAAATGAAATTAGTAAAAGAACCTAAAAAAATTTTAGGAGATACTTCTTTTTCAATCACGGCTACTGCTGTCAGAATTCCGACTGCCGGAGGTCACTCTGAAGCTGTTAATGTTCAATTTGAAAATGATTTTGAGTTAGCGAATGTGCGAACAATACTTCGCGAAACTCAGGGAGTTATTGTAGAAGATGATCCCGAAAACAACATCTATCCAATGCCCATTAATGCTCATAACAGAGATGAAGTCTTTGTGGGTAGAATTCGAAGAGATGAATCTCAAGAAAATACCTTAAATTTGTGGATCGTTGCAGACAACCTTAGAAAAGGGGCTGCTACAAACACAGTTCAAATTGCCGAATATTTAATTGCAAATGATTTGGTATAATATTTAGTTTTAATGGCAACATTTTATCCCGTTTACATAAAAGAGATACAACAAGAAACCGCGAACGCGGTTTCTATTGTTTTTGACATTCCTGAAGATTTAAAATCTAAATTTGATTTCTCTGCAGGACAATATATTTCACTTCAAAAAAAAATCAATGGAGAAGAAGTAAGAAGGGCTTATTCTATTTGTTCAACTCCAAAAAGTGGAGAGATTAGAGTTGCTGTAAAAGCTGTAGAAAATGGCATATTTTCTACCTATGCAACCTCTGAATTAAAAATTGGCGATTCCATTGGAATTACAACTCCAGAAGGACGCTTTTTACTGAGTTCTGATGTAAATAAGAATTATATTGGTTTTGCTGCGGGATCTGGAATTACCCCAATCTTATCGATGGTCAAGACCGTATTATCAACTGAACTATCTTCAAATTTTACGTTAATTTATGGAAATAAATCTGTGGCTGAAACTATCTTTTACAAAGAATTAAATGCTTTAAAAGAAACACATCCAAAAAGATTTAAACTACACTATATCTTTAGTAGAGAAGAGGTGAAAAATGAATTAAGAGGTCGAATTGACCAAAATGTAACGAATTATTTTGTAAAAAACATGTACAAAGAAACCTCTTTTAATGCTGCTTTTTTATGTGGCCCAGAAGAGATGATTCAACAAGTTTCTAATACATTAGAAAATGCTAAAATTAAAAAAGAAAATATCCATTTCGAATTATTTACTGCTTCTGTAGATAATTCTTCTATTACAAAAATACAAGAAGGAACCACAGAAGTAACGGTGCTTCTTGACGACGAAGAGACCAGCTTTACAATGAAACAAACTGATGATCTTTTGTCAGCAAGTTTACGCAATAATCTAGACGCACCCTACTCTTGTCAGGGAGGAGTTTGTAGTTCTTGTTTAGGGAAAGTGACAAAAGGGAAAGCGGTGATGGTTAAAAACTCTATTTTAACAGATAGTGAAATTCAAGAAGGTTTTGTATTGACCTGTCAGGCCTATCCAACAACCCCTAAAATTTCAATCGACTTTGATGATGTATAAAAATCCGTATTTTTGTTAAATATGGATATTTACGATTTTAAAAATGCCCTTTTAATTGGCTTTTTCATGGCATTTATGATAGGACCCGTTTTTTTTATGCTGATACAAACCAGTATTTTAAAAGGAGCTAGAGCCGCTATCTCCTTTGATTTGGGAGTGATTCTTGGCGATTTATCCTTTATTTTAATTGCTTATTATGGAAGTCGTTCTCTATTGGAAAAATTAAAAGAAGATCCAAGATTGTTCTTTATAGGGGGGGTGGTTTTAATTATTTACGGCTTAATGACTTATTTTGACAAAGAAAATAAAAAAGAAGCATTAGAAAACTCTAGCATGATTAATGTTCCAATAAAGAATAATTATCTCAAACTCTTTGTGAAAGGATATTTTTTAAATTTCATAAATATTGGAGTTTTGGCTTTTTGGTTAGGAACAGTATTGGTTGTTAGTCCAACACTCAAAATGAATCAAACAGCTATTTTTTGGTATTTTGGAACCATTCTTCTTGGCTATTTTATAACAGATTTAGGTAAAATATTTTTAGCTAAAAAATTAAAAAATAAAATGACAATCCCTGTGATTTATAGAATTAAAAAAATCATGGGAATTATTTTAATTATTTGTGGTGTTTTTTTGATACTCAAAGGGTTTATCCCTGAGGAAAAACTAGATACTTTGATATAAATTAACCCGTAAAAACATTTTTTTTCGCGTTACTTTTCAATCATAATAAATCACATAAATTACTCTATTTCTAAACTATTATTGTCCTCATTGATATCTGCCATCAATTTACTTTTATCTATCACAACCGATTTAATCTTTTTCGCTGTTTTAAAAGTATATGTTGGATACGCCCAACCCCAATCTTTCAAAATTGTTGCTGCTGTTGGCTTGTTGGCTCTCATCATTTCTAGGGAAATATTGAAACTTTCATTGCTCCCATCTAAATAGATTACCTCTACATCTATTGGCATTGGCATTTGACCAATTCTTTCTAAAATTATTGTTTTAGCATCAATAGATTTTACACTGTAATCAATCGTGTGTGTTGTTTGAGTCCATTCATTTAAATACCAACCCAAGTGAATGCCTGAAACTTTTTCCATAACACGTTTAATGTCGTTTGGTGTTGGATGTTTGAAACTAAAATCTTTATAATATTTTAGTAGTCCTTTCTCAGTATTTTCTTTACCTATGATATATTCTAATTGTGATAAAAAAAGATTTCCTTTCGAATAACTCGCCGTTCCATATGCCCAATTGGTATGGTATCTGTCTGAATGAGTAGATAAAGATTCTTCATAACCTCTTTCAACTATCGCCTTATAACTTAGATAGGAATTTCTATGAGGGTTATCTTTCCCTTCTTTTAAAATTTCATTCTCCGCTTTATTGGAAATATAAGTGGTAAACCCTTCATCCATCCAGGGGTGCAAACTTTCATTGGTCGCTAATAAAAATTGAAACCAGGTATGTGCCATTTCATGAGCCGTTACTCCAAAAAGACTTCCAAATTTTCGCTTCCCTGTAATTAGTGTCCCCATTGCGTATTCCATTCCGCCATCTCCTCCTTGTATGACAGAATATTGTTTGTAGGGATATTGCCCAATGTGCTTGCTAAAATAATCCATTAATTTAGCGGTTGGCTCTTGAAGATCTTTCCAATTTTTTAAATATTTTTCTTTAAGATTTCTCTTATATAAAAAATGTAAATCGATTCCATTTTCCGTTGTTAAAATATCATGAGTGTATTCGGGATCTGCTGCCCACATAAAATCATGAACGTTTGGCGCCTTAAAATGCCATGTTAATTTTTCGGTTGAAGGTACCTTTAGTGGAATTGATTTATCTTGATACCCATGACCTATTTCTTGAGGATTTTGCAAATAACCCGTGCCACCAACTACATAATTTTTATCGATCGTTATCTTTACATCAAAATTACCCCAAACCCCATGGAATTCTCTAGCAATATAGGGTGGAGTATGCCAACCCTCAAAATCATATTCAGCTAATTTAGGATACCACTGCGCCATAGAAAGAGCAATTCCTTCTTTGTTATTTCTTCCTGAACGACGAATTTGTTTTGGTACTTGGGCATCATAAACCATCTCAAATGTTGCACTACTTCCAGCTTTAATAGGAGTGTTCAATGTCACTTCTAGAATTGTCCCAACTACTTTAAATGATACAATTTTATCATTTTGTGTCAAAGATCGTACTTTTAAATACCCAATTTCTTCCGGTGTCAATTTGCTAATTCTGTCGGTAACTCTACTGTCTGGATCTTTAATACTCCTTGAACGAATGTCCATTTGAGAATTTGGTTGAAAAGCATTAAAGTACAAATGGTAATACACGTGAGTTAGCTCGTCTGGGGAGTTATTTGTATACACTAATTTTTGTTTCCCTTTGTAGCGAAATTTCTTTGCATCTACCTCAATATCCATTGTATAATCAACCTGTTGTTGCCAGTAATTTTTAGAAATAACCGATTTTTGATGAACAATTGTTTTGGTTTGAAAACAAGAACTTAAAAATGGGATGAATACTAAAATTAAAATGACTCTTTTCATGAATGTTTTTATTTTATTTACCTTTTACCATGTAGTTTGCCATTTTCAATGCATTATACGCATTTACAACACGGCCAGATACCGATAGTTCAGAAAATGGAACTTTTTCTCCTGCAGGGTTTTCTCTTGATTGAGAACCCGGTTTAATAACATCGATATTGATTAAAGTTCCTGAATTCATTAAAATGTGTTTTACTTGACTCGCCGATAGTTTTGGATAATACGATCGTATCAACGCTGCAACTCCAGCTGCAGAAGGAGCTGCCATAGAAGTCCCACTAAATTTTTCATAACCATTCTCTGGAGTTGTTGAATAAATTTGGACTCCTGGAGCAAAAACATCTACATTAATTTTACCAAAATTAGAAAAAGAAGCCGGTAATGTTTCATTGTAATTTGCACTCATAGCTCCTACAGTTAAAAAATTATCCGAAATTTCTGTTTTTAAATCTTTAGAATCATTTGGAAATGTTTTTTCAACATCTATATTTTTCCCATCATTTCCGGCAGCATTCACAATCAGGACATCTTTAGATGCAGCATATTGTATTGCTTCGAACACCCATTCTTTCTTTGGAGAATATGCTTTCCCAAAACTAGTGTTAATTACTTTTGCACCATTGTCTACGGCGTAACGCAATCCTAAAGCTATATCTTTATCATATTCGTCTCCATCTGGCACCGCTCTAACAGCCATAATTTTTACATTATTGGCAACGCCATTCATCCCTTTATTATTATTTCTTGATGCTCCAATAATTCCAGATACATGCGTTCCGTGCGCTTCTTCTTTTATGGAATGACCTGTGTTAGCATCTCCATAAAATTTATCATCCATCGTGTTTGGGTTGTCTCCTATTACACTTCGATAGTCTTTTTTTAAATCACTTACCTCTACTTTTAACGTTTTTTGCGCTTTTTCAACGAGTACTGTAAGCTCTTTTTTTGCCTGTCCTATTGAATTTACACCAAAACCATAAATTTGTTTGGCTGCCTCTATACTTTCTTTTAAAGCCTTGTCTTCTGTAACAATTCCAAGAATATCGTCTTTTGAATAGTTTGTTTTATTTAAATATTTAGAAATAGAAGCATCTACATTAGTAACCATTGTTAACATTCGTCCATATCCTTTTTCATTTGCTTCAGCTGCAGCTACTTTTTGGTCATAAAAAATTTTAGCTCCCTTAACTGTTTCTTCATCTGCAATAGAAGGGTCTTTAACAATACGTCGGTATTCTAAATGTTCTTTATAAATAGGTCCTAAAAAATTCCAACCATTCACATCGTCAATATATCCATTTTTATCGTCATCAATTCCATTTGCAGGAATTTCTTTGGGATTTACCCAAGCGACCTCTTTTAAATCTTCATGTCGTAAATCTGTTCCAGCATCTAGCACTCCAACCACAACCTCAACTCCTTTTTTCCCTTGTAAAAAAGCATAGGCTTTATCTAAACTCATCCCTGGAATTGAATCTGTAACTAAATCGCTATGACTCCAAGAAAAACTTTGCTCTTCTGTTAGCGGAACTTTTTTAGCCATTGCTTTTACCACATAGGCAGAGGGTGTTGGAACAGGAATTTTTGAAATGGACTTACAACTTCCAAGGAAGAAAATAAAAGTAATGGTGATAGAAATCGGTTTTAAAAAATTCATGATTGCGTTATTATTAATTAAATATATCTGTAAATTTATGTGTTTGTTTCAATCTAACTCCTTTTTCTGTATGACCAACAGTACACAATTCGTTGGCCGGATCATGTTCCAAGAAAAGATAGTACTCATTGTCTGCTGCTTGATTTAGAAAAAGCTGTTTTTCTTTAATTGTCATCAAAGGCCTTGTATCATACCCCATTACATAAGGTAAGGGTATGTGGCCTGTGGTTGGCAGTAAGTCTGCCATAAAAACAATTGTTTTTCCCTGATAATTCAGCATAGGTAACATTTGTTTTTCTGTATGACCATCCATAAAAAGAATGTCAAAACCCATCTGGTCTTTGAAATTACTATCAATGAAGTTTAGCTGCCCACTTTCTTTAATAGGATTTATATTTTCTTTTAAAAAAGATGCTTTCTCTCTAGGGTTGGGATCTGTTGCCCATTTCCAATGCTTTTTGTTAGACCAAAATTTTGCATTTTTAAAAGCAGGTTGTAAAAAAGTTTTATCGGAATTCCATTCTATCGCACCTCCACAATGATCAAAATGTAAATGTGTCAAAAAAACATCTGTAATATCCTCTCTGTGAAAGCCTTTTTTTGCCAGAGATGAATCTAAAGAAAAGTCACCAAAAAGAGCATAATAACTGAAGAATTTATTAGACTGTTTTGCTCCTAGACCTGTATCTATAAGTATTAGGCGATTTCCGTCTTCAATTAGCATGCACCTCATGCTCATATCAATCAGATTTTTGTCATCTGCAGGATTTGTTCTCTGCCAAATACTTTTAGGAACGACACCAAACATTGCACCCCCATCTAATTTAAAATTACCTGTCTCTATTGGATATATATTCATTCTATTTAAATTAAAATGAGAACATGTAAAGATGAAGAAAATTAAACAAATTCTTGTTAAGAAAATTCTAAAGGTTCTTATTTAAATCTATGTTGACTTAACTTCTTTTCAAAGCAATCATTTAATTGATTTTTATCTTACTAAGAAGCTTGGCAATTCGGAGAATCACAAAAACTGAAAAGGCCAACCCAAAAACAACAACTAATAGTTGATGATCTATTACAGACGCCATTGATTCTATTTTTGCAAATTTAAAAAATGTAATATTACGTATCCCTAAAAACATAATTTGAAGTATTTCTTTTTAATAGCAACTAATTTATCATGAAAAATCCTTTTTTATGCTTTTTTTTTCTTTTTTTAGATTAAACGATTTTTAGTTACATTAAATAATTGTTCTATAGAACCAAAAACTCACTTTTTACCTATAAGAGAGCTCTTACGAAAAAATTTAGAAATAACTATTTAAGAAATCCAAGAATTGTACTTTTTATGGGAGACTGTTGCTGCTAAAAAAATACAGAGAATAAAAAACGCTTCAATAAATTGAAGCGTTTTTGAGGTGTCGAGCGGATTCGAACCGCTGTAGATGGTGTTGCAGACCACTGCCTAGCCACTCGGCCACGACACCTTGATGATTTAAGGTCTGCAAATTTACGTAAAATTACATGTATTGCAAGTATTTTTTTAGCTTATCGTTTTTTTGTGAGAATTACAACAACCTCTTCGACGTTACCACCAATTGGAGGATTTAATTTCGCTACAGAAACTTTCGCTTTTTCAACCATCGAAAGCTCCTTGAAAATACGATTTAAAATTCTTTTTACCACCTCTTCTAAAAGTTTAGAACGAACGGCCATTTCTTGTTTAACAATATGATTTAGATGGACATAATCTACGGTATCTATCAATTCGTCTGTTATCGAAGACTTTTTTAAATTGGCTTTTACCGAAACATCTACTCGATATTCACTCCCTATTTTTGCTTCTTCCTCTAAACAGCCATGATATGCATAAATTTTGATATTATTGACTTGAATAACTCCCATTCTAATCTTCAGTGTTTGATTTTAAATCTAATTTTTCCCACATTTTGTCTGTATTCAATCTAAAGGAACCTATGTACTCAAAATTACATTGTTCTGGAGATATTATAGATAAAAAAGGCTCTTTATTTTTTGTAGTGTATAAATGATAATTTTCACCAAATATTGGTTCAAAATTAAACTTTGCATTGTAGATTAAATCGTTATAATGAAACTGTTGCATTAATGTTTCATATTCTTTTTTTACCTCGTCAAACTTAGATTTAAATTGTTTGTTTACCCGTTGTATTCCATCGTTTTTCCAACTTGCAGTATTTAGCGGGGTAATTACAGGAGAGCTTGCTGAAGTACCGTAAGGCTTTATCGCCGCGTCATATTGCTGACTTTCCTCGTTAAAAACGACTAAATCTGGTTTTTTTTTTGCGTCTTTCTTCATTTCTACAAAATTACGATAAAAAATTACGACTAAACTGGCTTTAATAAAACTTTAACGAGTTAAAAAGGGTTCTTGTATTTAATAATTCCTGTTAAAACACTACGTCCTGTATATTTAAAGTTCTCTCCTTTTTATTTTTTTGACCCCAAAGAAATTTGACAATGCCTTCCTCTTATTAATCAAAGTTGTGGCTCAACTTCTTCTTTTAAGATCCACTCGCCTTGGACGATATTCATATCTCCTTCTTCAAAAACACTTGAGTAACGAGTGAAAAATTTATTTATAAAATAATTGAAGACAAAAAAACAGCTTCACGATAATAGTATAACCGTTTTATGGTTTTGGGTAACGACTCCATTGAAATGTCGAACATCAATTTTACTCCAAAAGGCTTTATTCAAATTTATAATTTAATGTATTCAAAAAAATCTATTTTTGACCTATATTTTTTTGACATGAAATTTTTAACTTTCATTTTATTGTTTTTTTCGTTGCAAATTGGTTTTGCTCAGGAAACTTTTTCACCAACTAAAATAAACAAAAATCAAATTGTCTTAGATGGATTATTGTCTGAAAAAATCTGGGAAAATGCTATAAAAATACCCTTGGATATTGAATTTAGTCCAGCCAACAATTTTGAAGCACGAAAAAAAACTACTGCCTATATTACGTATTCTGACACCTATTTATTTATTGCTTTTCGTGCAGAGGATGACCCAAAAAATATCCGAGGATCTGTTCGCCCGAGAGATGATTTTAATATTTGGAATGATGATCTTGTAATGGTTCGTTTAGATCCTTTTGCAGACGCAAGAAACAATCTGGGTTTAGCGGTTAATACTTTGGGGAGTCAATTCGATGTTAAACAAGTAAATGCTTTGTCCGACTCAGATCGATATGACAGTACTTTTAATATAAATTTTGAATCTAAAGCCGCCATAATAAATGACGGATACACCGTAGAAATGAAAATACCATTTTCTGAAATTCCTTTTCCAAATGGAACAGATCAAGAATGGCACATAAACTTTTACAGACGATACTTTGAAAATGGAAATGAAATAGAGGTGAGTAGCCAACCTCGAGATAGAAATAATAGTTGTGTAGTTTGTCAAACTTCGGATAATCTAATTTTAAAAGACATTGTTATTGATAAACGGTTGGAAATGCTCCCCTATGTTTCAAGTAACATTCAAGGATATAGAAACAGGCCTGATGAAAAAATTTCTTATGAATCTGTAAAAGGAAAAGTCGGTTTAGGGTTTAATATAGATGTCAATAAGAATACTAGTTTCGAAGTAACACTTAACCCCGATTTTTCTCAAATTGAGGCTGATGTTACTCAAATTGATGTAAACTCTTCTTTTTCTTTACAATACCCAGAAAGACGTCCATTTTTTAATCGAGGAACAGATCTTGTAAACTTTACAGATGGGGCGTTTTACTCGCGTTCTATTGTAAACCCTTCTATAGCCACAAAATTATTGAGCCAAGGAAAGAAATCACGTTTATTTTTACTGAACGCACTTGACCAAAACTCAGTCTATCTAGTAGGTGGTGAAGATCGATCATACATTGGACAGGGAAGAGAAAGTTTGATTAATATTATTCGCTATCAACATCTATTGAGCCCTAAATCTCGATTTGGCGGGGTAATAATGAATCGTTTCTATAAGGGTGGTGGCTTTGGTCACCTTATGGGTTTTGATGGGCTTTTCCTTTTGAATCAAAATCTGCGTTTGAGTTTTGAAGTTTTCAAAAACTTCAATGAAGAACCTATAAATGATTGGATAGATACAGATGCTACTATTAATGGAAAAACAATTGCGTTAGATGGTGATAAGATTAATGGTGATGCTCTTTATTTACAACTTTACAGAAAAACTGAGCATTGGCAAAGTTACCTCTACTATAGAAACATTTCTCCCCAATATAGATCTGACGTAGGTTTTGTCGTTAAAAACAATCGTCGTTGGGGAACTTTTTTTCATGAATATATCAATATTATAAATAAACCTGCTGTTCAATCTTTTGGCTTTGGAACGAAGGTAGATGTCGTATATACTTTCGAAGATTTATATAAAAACTTTAGTATTGACTTATTTGCCTCTTTAAAAACCTATGGTCAAACAGAACTATCATACACATTAGATTATGATGCAGTAAAAACTTTTTTAGGAATTCGTTTCAATAACTTAGCTACACATTCATTTTCTATCAATGGATCTCCAAGTGAATCCTTTAATTTTAGAGTGAATTTAGACAGTGGAAAAGACCTATCTGTTAACGAAGAGATCCCTGAAATCGGAGACCTTACCTCATCTTTTATGACCTTAAACTTTCAAGTGAATGATAACTTTACGATCAACCCATCGTTAAGATATTCAAGACTAGAAAAGACAAATGGTCAAGGAAATTATTTTGAGGGGAGTATTGCGCGTTTAAACTTAAGATATCAATTTAATAATGAATTTAATATTCGGTTCGTTTCTCAAAAAAACACATTTACGAATCAATTTTTTATGCAACCTTTAGTTCAATGGAATCCGGATCCATCCACAATTTTCTATTTAGGCGGAAATCAAAATACCATTGAGGAAATTGAAGGAGCTCACTTTCAAATCCTTCAATTCAATCAAACACAATTCTTCTTTAAGTTTCAATACCTCATTGGACTTTAAAAAGGCATTAAACTTTATTCAATGCAACTTTGGTGTGAGCAAACAAAAGATGCTCAACTACTTCTTTACTGAAAAATTTGATTTTGAGAGTGGCAACCCTATTTTTACTTCAGGGATCGAGTCTATTATGTTGGCCAGTAAAGGAGTAAAAAGTCGTAAAAATAAAAAGGAGGTCAAAAATGACCTCTTGTCTAATATGGCTCCCCTCAAAGGACAGATCAAAAATAAAAATATACAAGTTATTTTATGTAATTTTACAGCTTAATTTTTTCGTATAAATTTATGTCTGAAGAAAAAAAATCACTCAATTTTATTGAGCAAATTATTGAAGAAGATTTGGCCAACGGAATGCCAAAAGAAAATTTACGTTTTCGTTTTCCTCCAGAACCAAATGGTTATTTACACATTGGTCATACCAAAGCCATTGGAATTAGTTTTGGTTTGGGAGAAAAATATAATGCCCCTGTAAACCTTCGTTTTGACGATACAAATCCTGCAAAAGAAGAGCAAGAATATGTAGACGCTATCAAAAATGATATAACCTGGTTAGGGTATAACTGGGCAAATGAATTGTATTCTTCAGATTATTTTCAACAACTATATGATTGGGCAATTTTAATGATTAAGGAAGGGAAAGCCTATGTAGACAGTCAATCATCAGAACAGATGAGAGAACAAAAAGGAACACCAACCGAACCTGGAACCAACAGCCCTTTTAGAACTCGTTCTGTAGCCGAAAATTTGGAATTATTCCAAAAAATGAAAGAGGGAAAATTTAAGGAAGGAGAACACATCTTACGGGCTAAAATAGACATGACGAGTCCTAATATGTTACTCCGAGACCCAATCATGTATCGTGTTTTGTACAAAGAACACCACAGAACTGGAACCGACTGGAATATTTACCCAATGTATGATTGGACGCATGGAGAGAGTGATTATATAGAGCAAATATCACATTCTTTGTGTTCCTTAGAATTTAAACCTCATAGAGATTTATATGATTGGTTTAGAGATCACGTACACGAGTATGGTAAAGAACAGTTTCCAAACCCTCCAAAACAACGTGAGTTTTCACGTTTAAACTTAAGCTACACCATTATGAGCAAGCGTAAATTAATGCGTTTGGTTGAAGACGGTGCCGTTTCTGGCTGGGACGACCCAAGAATGCCAACTATTTCTGGGTTGAGAAGACGTGGGTACACACCAGCATCAATTAAAAGTTTTATTGAAACTGTTGGAGTTTCCAAGCGAGAAAACATCATTGATGTGGCTTTGTTAGAATTTAAAATTCGTGAAGACTTAAATAAAACCGCCAAAAGAGTGATGGGAGTTTTAGATCCTGTAAAAGTGGTCATAACCAATTACCCTGAAGATAAAGAGGAGGTTTTAGACGCAAGTTATAATGATTATGAAGAAGGTTTTGGAACTAGAGACGTTCCTTTTTCAAGAGAACTCTATATAGAAAAAGAAGATTTTAGAGAGGAAGCAAATAAAAAATTCTTTCGCTTAAAATTAGGCAAAGAAGTGCGTTTAAAAAATGCTTACATCATTAAAGCAGAAAGTTGCACAAAAGATGCAAACGGACATATTACTGAAATTCAATGTACCTATGATCCTTTGAGTAAATCTGGAAGTGGCACTGAAGAAAGCACGCGGAAGGTAAAAGGAACCTTGCATTGGGTTTCTATAAAACATGCTGTGAAAGCTGAAGTAAGAGCCTATGACAGGTTGTTTTCTGACGAAGCGCCAGACAGTCATAAAGACAAAGATTTTATGGAATTTTTAAATCCTACTTCTTTAGAAGTCATTAATGCCTACTTAGAACCTAGTTTACAAACAGCTACCATAGGAGAACGATTTCAATTCCAACGCCTAGGGTATTTTGCTGTTGATCGTGACACAACATCTGATACTTTAGTTTTTAATAAAACGGTTGGATTACGGGATTCCTGGGGAAAAAAATAATCATTCCTTTATGATAAGAAAAATACTTATGAAAAAAGCAGTAATCATTAGCTTTCTAATTATAGCCTCTTGCAGCAATCATAAGGAAATCACCCAAGTTGCAGAAATTTCTTGCGGACAATGTCAGTTTGAAATAAAGGAACCTATGGGTTGTGATCTAGCAATTCGTGTAGACAATCGTACCTACTTTATTGATGGAGCAAATATTGACGATTTTGGTGATGCTCACGATAAAAATACGGGTTTCTGTAACATCATTAGAAAAGCAACTGTTGTTGGTGTTTTCAAAGACGGGCGTTTTAAGGCAAGCTCCATAAAACTCATTGACAAAAAATAACTATAAATTACCCCTTTATCAAAATGACAAAGGGGGCTATTTTTGTTTTTGTTATGGCGCAGGGTTGGGGATCATCGCATGAACTTCTTGAATCTCTTGTAGGGTTTCTTTAGATAATTCTATGTGAATACTTCCTATGTTTTCTTTGAGCTGACTCATTTTGGTCGCCCCAATGATATTGCTGGTTACAAAAGGTAATTGATTCACAAATGCCAAAGACAATTCTGTCAAGGTAATTCCATTTTTCTCTGCAATTGATTGATATCTTTTTACGGCTTCACTAGAACCATCTCCCATATAACGTGCAATAAATCTTGGAAATAAATTCCCTCTAGATCCTTCCGGACTTTTTCCATCTAAATATTTTCCAGATAACACCCCTTGTGCTAAAGGTGAATATGCCAACAAGCCTATATCTTCTCTCATGGATACTTCAGACATTCCAACTTCATAGCCTCTATGAATCATCGAATACGAGTTTTGGATGGTCACAGGTCTTACAAGGTTATGAGCATTTGCGGCTTGTAAATATTTCATCGTTCCCCAAGGTGTTTCGTTCGAAAGACCAATTGCTCTTAGGGTTCCTGCTTTTACAAAAGCAGTTAGTGTTTCTAGAATTTCTAAATGATTTTCAGCTTCTTTTGTAGCGGTTTGGTATGGATAATCTCTTACGCCAAAACAATTGACCCCTCGAGACGGCCAATGTAATTGATACAAGTCTAAATAATCTGTTTGCAATCGTTGTAAACTACCTTCTATGGCTTGTGTAATATTTTCTTTGGTAAAACCACCGGTTCTAATGTGTTTGGTATAATCTCCTCCTCCAGCAATTTTACTAGCTAAAACCACCTTTTCTCTATTTCCATTTTTCTGAAACCAATCTCCAATAATTCGCTCTGTATCTGCATACGTATCTGGAGTCGCTGGCACTGGATATAGTTCTGCCGTGTCAAAAAAATTAACCCCTTGATCTAGTGCATAATCCATTTGTTCAAAAGCTTCTGCTTTTGTATTCTGATTTCCCCAAGTCATCGTTCCTAAACAAATTTTGGAAACTTTAATATCAGTATTTGATAATGTGGTGTATTTCATTTAAATAAAAATTTTAGGAAACCAAAAATAAGGTTTATTTGAACATAAAATAGAGCCAAAAAAAAAGTTCTCATAAAATGAGAACTTTTTAACAACCTTTTTAATTTTTTATGATTTTAAAACAGCCTGTATTCCTGGTAATGTTTTCCCTTCTAACATTTCTAACATTGCGCCACCTCCTGTAGAAACATAACTCACCTTATCTGCAAAACCAAACTGCTTCACTGCGGCTACAGAATCTCCTCCTCCAACTAAAGAAAAGGCTCCGTTTTTTGTCGCGTTATCTATTGAGTTTCCAAGTGCAATAGTTCCTCCTGCAAAAGATTCCATTTCAAAAACACCTAAAGGTCCATTCCACAATATGGTTTTACATTGATTGACAACCGCATCAAAATTTGCTCTCGATTTTGGTCCCGCATCAACACCTTCCCAGCCATTAGGAATTTCGGTGATATCGATCGTTTGTGTATTGGCATCATTAGAAAAGTCATCTGCTGCAACAACATCTACAGGAATATGAACTGCTACTCCTTTTGCTTTTGCTTGTTCTAAAATATCTAAAGCCAACTCCATCTTGTCATCTTCACAAATAGAATTTCCAATTTGACCTCCTTGTGCCTTAATGAATGTAAAACTCATTCCACCTCCAATTATTAGGTGATCTACTTTGTCTAAAATATTTTCAATAACCGTAATTTTTGAAGAAACTTTTGCTCCTCCTAAAATTGCCAATACTGGTTTTTCAGAATTATTTAGAACCTTGTCTATACTCTCAATTTCTCTTGCTAATAGGTTTCCAAAACATTTTTCCTCTTGAAAAAATTGGGCAATAATTGTGGTTGATGCGTGGGCTCTGTGTGCAGTACCAAAAGCATCGTTAACATAAATATCTCCAAATTTTGATAATTTTTCAGAAAAATCAATAGCCCCTTTTTTCTCTTCTTCGTAAAAGCGTAAATTTTCTAATAATAAGATTTCACCAGTTTCTAAATTGGCCACTGCCTCTTCAACTTTAGGGCCAATACAATCTGAAACAAATTTTACTTGAACGCCTAAGATTTCAGAAGCAACATTAACAATATGACCTAAAGAAAATTCTTCCTGAAACCCATTTGGACGTCCTAAATGTGACATTAACACACAACTCCCTTCTTGAGCTAAAATGGATGTAATTGTAGATTTTGCAGCTTGAATCCTTGTCGCATCTGTCACCTCAAATTGGTCATTTAAAGGCACATTAAAATCTACACGAATTAGCGCTTTTTTATTCTTAAAATTAAAATCTTTTAGTGTTTTCATCTTTTGTTAAATGTATTTCGAACAAAAATACCTTTTTATTTAGTTTTTTTAGAATGGAAAACCTAAAAATTAATACATCGTTTGCGTAATTATTGACTTATATTTGTACATGCTTTTCAACCAAATTATTGGTCAAGAACACCTAAAAAAACACTTGAAAATTTCTGCTGAAAACGGTAGAATCCCGCACGCGCAATTATTTGTAGGAAAAGAGGGAAGCGGTGCTTTACCAATGGCCATCGCATATGCTCAATTTTTACTCTGTAATTTTTCTGATAACGTTGAAATCTGCGACTTAAAATGTGAAAAACTACAACATCCAGATTTGCATTTTGCATTTCCTGTTACCTCGAATGAAAAGGTAAAAAAACACCCTGTAAGCAGCTTGTTTTTAGAAGAATGGAGAAGCTTTGTTGCAACCCAGCCTTATGGGAACTTATTTAATTGGCTACAACACATCGGAGTAGAAAAAAAACAAGGAATTATTGGTGTTGATGAGGCTGAGGAAATTGTAAAAAAACTGACCTTAAAAAGTTATGAAGGTGGGTTTAAAGTAATGATTATTTGGATGGCAGAAAAAATGAATATTGCTGCTGCTAATAAATTACTAAAACTCATTGAAGAACCTCCTCAAAAAACTGTTTTCCTATTAGTTGCTGAAAATGAAGAACTGCTCATTAATACAATAAGGTCCCGATGCCAGGCACTTTATTTCCCTGCTTTGAGCGAACAAGACATCTCCAATTCATTAATTGTAAACTATCAAATTCCTGACAATAAAGCGTCCAAAATTGCGCATCAAGCAGAAGGAAATTTCAACAAAGCATTGCATTTGATTGAAGAAGATGCTGATGATCTGGTTTTCGAAGAATGGTTTGTTTCCTGGATTAGAACTGCTTTTAAAGCGAAAGGAAATGTAGCTGTTGTGCAACGATTAATTGAATGGTCTGAAACAATTGCAAAAACAGGACGAGAAACTCAAAAACGTTTTTTAGCCTATTGTTTACAGTTTTTTAGACAATCGCTCTTACTAAACTATAAATCCAATCAGTTGGTTTTTATGGAAACCAAAACAGGGTTTGACCTTTCTAAGTTTGCACCCTTCGTTCATGCTGGGAATATTCTAGCCATTGAAAAAGAATTGAATGACGCTATCTATCACATCGAAAGAAATGGAAATGCAAAAATTATTTTATTGGACCTGTCGATGAAACTAACTCGGTTTTTACATCAAAAAGAAGAAAGCGTTTGATTGTTAATTATACCTCCTTTTTTAAAAAAATTGTAATCGAAATTTAAATCCCTTTTGAAATTCTCTTGGCCTCATACAACTGAGCGATTGTTGGATTTTCGGGACAGCTTTTAATTGGAATAAGTTGATCTCCAGAACTTACATGCCCTGTTTGAAGTACCTTAAAATAGACTCCACAAAAAGTAGTGTTCCAAAATTGCTTTACAATACTCATATCATCAAAACGAACTCCTAATTTCATACAAGGGTTCCTTTGAACGGTCGCTTCTATAATAGCTTCCCCTACTTTAAAAGTATCTCCTTGATGAATATCGGTTTCATCTAAATCATCTATTGTTAAGTTTTCTCCAAATATTCCCTTTTGAAAATTTACTTTTGGGTATAGAGATTCCCAATATTCGTAATGTTTGTAAGAATATCCATACACTGCCTGCAAAATTCCTCCATGGTGCTTTTTATCAGAAATCTCATCTCCCATAACGGATCCAACATCTAAAAAAATAGAATGTGTAACAGGAAATTTGAAAATTCCTGTAGTTACGATTTTGCCTTTCCAATCAATTTCTTTGCGAGCACCAATATTTGTTGAAATGATTCTCATTTTTATCACTAAGATTTTATAATTTCAAAGGTATAATAGCGCTATTTTTTAAATTTTAGCAATGCTTTTTTTGTAAATTCAGACACGGCTAATTCTCCAGATACTGCAGCTCTTTCCGCTAACAAAGTGTTCCAGTTTTCAGTTCCTTGCCACAAGGTTTTTTTCATTTTTAGCAATGCATCTGGATTGTAAGAAGCGAGTTGTAAAGAAAGGGTTTCTAAAGCAGCATCCAGCTCTTTCATTGTTTCAAACACCCTTGCATACAAGCCTTTTTCTTTTGCCCAATTAGCTGTTTTCCATTCGGTTGCATCTAAGGTAAGTTCTGCAACTCCAGAAACTCCTATTTTGCGTTTTACAGCAGGCTCTATGACAAAAGGGCCAATACCAATTGTGAATTCTGAAAGTTTAATCTCAGCTTTTTTAGTAGCCAATACATAGTCACACGCCGCAGCTAAACCAACACCTCCTCCAACAGTTTTCCCTTGAATACCCGCAATTATTAATTTCTCACAAGTTCTCATTGCATTGATCACATTTGCAAAACCTAAAAAAAATCGTGTTCCTTCTTTAAGATTTGATATCGCCACTAATTCATCAAAAGACGCACCTGCACAAAAAGCCTTATCTCCTTTTGATTTTAAAATAATAATGGCAACCGAAGCGTTCTTTCCGACAGAAATTAGTTCGTTCGTGAGTCTCTCTAGCAATTCACTCGGAAAAGAATTACTTGCAGGATGACCGAACGTAATCGTTGCAATATTGTTTTGAATGGTTGTAAACAAACTACCAGTGGGTTTTGGAGTCATCATAAAGGCTTCTTTTCGTAAAAATAAGTTTTTATCTTGAATTATATTTCAAAATAAGACTTTTTAGTTCAGTAAGAAGCCTTCATTGGTTTTGTGAAAATATTTAATGCCCCGAAAAAGTCGCCTCTCTTGCAAGAGGTAAAAAAGTTTTTCTAAATTTAAATAATAACGGGATTCCTCTTGCAATAATCCAGAGTGTAAAAGCAATCCAAATAGCGGTTAACTTTAAATCAAGAGCATCAAAAACTAATAATACTGGAATAAAAACCAATCCTGTTGAAAAAATTAAAAGATTTCGTAGGTATTTCATTTCTCCCATTCCTTTAAACATTCCATCAAAAATAAAAGTAATAGCGCTAATAGGTTGAGATACTAAAATAATCCAAAAAACAGTATAAAATTGATCTAAAACAGCAACGTCTTTTGTGAAAATCTGTCCAATAAAATTATAAAAAATTGCTCCTAATATTGCACTACTTGTTCCTATTACCAAACCGTATTTAAATAGTTTATTACTCAACATAACCAAGGATTTATAATCCTTTGCTCCAAGAAATTTGCCTGCCAAAATATTTCCAGCACTGGAGTATCCATCAATCATAAAAGCCCCCAAAAGCCATATATTGATCCCTATCGTATAGGCAGCAATGTATTCGTTTCCATAACCAGTGGCATAGGTCGTTGCAAAGTACAATG
>Ga0209406_1001202_pt1 | contig 19351 bp, 15 predicted proteins | sample COGITO_mtgs_1204_FD_184808 | JGI IMG/M metagenome (GOLD analysis project Ga0209406, IMG submission 184808) | Pelagic marine microbial communities from North Sea - COGITO_mtgs_120426 (SPAdes) (version 2) | ecosystem: Environmental > Aquatic > Marine > Epipelagic ...
ATTTTTTAAGAACGCATAACTCCCTCATAAACCCTTTGAATCATTGATTTACCATCTAAATCAATTAAGGGCTTTCCCGGAAATCTTCTTGAATCATATCTTGAAGGAATAACACCTATGACTTTCATTAAAATTTCATTTGAACTTGAAGAGTGAAATTACGTGGGGGCTGTATGTCTCCAGGACGACTCGTGTATTCAGAATTGAATAAATTATTTACCATAAAACCTAGCCGATAATTGTCGTTTAATTTGTACCCTAGCCTTGCATCAAAAACTAAACTTCCTTTATTGTATTTCTCTCTATACTCCTTTAGACCAGGTAAAATAAACAACTCTTCCTCAGTAGCATCAAGATCTCCTTCAAAAATAACATCAATATTTCTCATAAAGCCACCATATCGCATAGATATTCCCGCACTCATCTTTTTATAGGTCACCTCAATATCTAATTTTGCCAAATGCTTATAACGGTACTTCAACATATTATCAGTAGTATCAGACCAAGTTAATCGATATAATGGATCCGTATTTAAACTAATTGGATTCATATAAGTATATCCAATTAACGAGACAATCTCAACATCGCCATAGTATGGGAAGTAAATACTTCCCATACTATTAAAAGAAAAGTCTATTCCCGTGATTCGTGCTGCTTCTGCATTCTGGGCTCTAAAACCTGCCCAATTAGTTACGTAATTTGGATCATTTGCATCAGTGTAGTTAACGACAACGCTTTCAGGATTATAAATGCCAAATGTGAATTCAATCATATTTTTGTACTCATTAATGAATGCTGATATATCCAGCATTCCCTTCCAATCTCCAATTCGCACCCCTTGTTTGAACCCAACTTCTCCTGCCCAGCCAATTTCTGGCTTAAGATCTGCATTAGGGAAAATATTTAAAGCACCAACATTGGTTTGAATAAATCGCTCTCCAACAGCCGGATATCTTATCCCTTGGCCAATGGATGCTCTCAAATGGGTATATTCAGCCAACTGATAGTGGAACCCTGACCTCGCAACAGGATAAAATGGCAAAATCGTTGAATCTTTCTTAGAAAGCATAAAATCACTGTCTCCTCGTTCACCATCCATTTCAAAATACTCTAATCTTAATCCAGCAGTAAAATCAAAATCTCCAATATGGTGCTCTACTTGAGTATAAATGGCAGAATTCAATGAATTGTGGTCACCAACCAATTCAGATCGCACGACATTCATAATATTTGAAATTCCCGAAGTCAAGGTGAACCCATTGGCATATTCTTTTTGAAATTGATAATCTGAATAATAAATGGTGGCAGCACTGCTTTGGCCTTCAGTACCAGAAATTCCATTTTTCACATAATAAATTCTATTCTTAAATGAATGACGATTATTGTGCTTATCAATCATTTTAATGTACGGGTCTAAAAACAAACGATGACCCAAATTATAGGTTAACGTGGATGCTGCATTACTGGTATCAACTCCACCTTGAGGAGTATACCCTAAAGAATCGCTTTCCCAAATGATAAAGTTTCCCGTTTTTTGAACTTGGTAATTATATCCAATACCCGCTTTTACTTTTTTCCATTTTTGCGGCCGAAAATACAAAGATCCACTCACCCGTCCGCGATACTCAGTTTCCCCTGCTTTATATCCTCCATCATGAAAAAATGTAGAAGAGAAAGTGTATCCGACGTTTTTAAACATTTGGCTTCTGTAAAATTCAACTTGTTGTGTCATTGGATTGGTGTCCCACCATTTTAAGGATGCTCTTTTGGGATTGTCATAAATACCATATTGTACCTTAACCTTGGTTTCTGGTGTTGTTCCAGGTTCTTTTTCTGTTAATGCAATGATCCCGTTAAGTGCACCACTCCCATGCAGAACTGATGAAGCACCTTTCATTACCTCAATTTGTGAAGCTTGCTCCATTGGAATGGCATTCCATTGTGTATCACCCGCATATCCAGATAAAAGAGGCATTCCGTTCCATAAAAGAAGTACACGACTTCCTGCACCATATGAAAAACCACTTCCGCCCCGAATACTTACCTGTCCATCAAATGTTGAAACCCCTGGAGTTTGTTCAACTGCTTGATCCAGACTTGTTATTCCTTTGTTATCAATCAACTCTGGCCTAATAATTTCCATGGAAACAGGAACCTCTTCAATGGCTTGTTTTCTGCGACCCGCTGAAACCACGACCATCTGAAGATCTGTAACAGGCTCCTTTAATTTTATATTATACCTGCCTGCTGCCTCTACTGTTAGCGTATCATTTACATATTGAAGCATTTTAATAACAATTTCTACGGGAAATTCTTTGCATAGTAGGTTGTAATCACCATCAAAATTAGAAATCGCTCTTTGACCATCAGAAGCATAAATCTTGGCGCCTATGATGGGTTCTCCAGTAGAAGCATCAACTACCTTTCCTTTAATTTGGGAATTTCCATTAAAAGAGAATGATAAAAGCAAACAGCAAATTAGAAGTCTTGTCATATTTTTGGTTTAGGATAGAATAAAAATAATCTTTTGTTCCGAAAAAAAACGATTTATTATAAATTGAACTGCAATTGAATAATAAAACTTCGCGGAGGTTGAACATCTCCTGGTCTTGAGACATATTCAGCATTCAAAAAATTATTTGCAATCAAATTAAGTTTTATTGCATCACTGAATTGGTACCCCATTCTGGCATCCATAACAAATGCCCCTTTATTGTAAAGCTTTCTATAGTTTTCTAATCCAGGCAAAATATATATTTCTGATTCAGAAGGATCAACATCCTGCTCAAAAACCGCATCAATGTTCTTCATAAAGCTGTTGTATCGGCAGCTAAATCCTACAAAGAAATTTTTGTAGGTCGCTTGTATGTCAGCTTTCGCGAGATGCTTAAACCTATATTTCAATAAATTAACGCTGGTATCAGAAAAAGTCATACGATATACTGAATCTTCATTTAAGCTGATTGGATTCATATATGTATATCCCAATAATGATGTCAATTCAACATTTCCTATTTTACCCATACTATTAAATGAAAATTCCAAACCCGTTATTCTTGCTCGTTCTGCATTTTGGGCTTGAAATCCAACCCAATTTAAAATATAATCTATTTCGTCCGGGTTCTGAGCCTGTAAAACAATCGTATCTGGGTTATAAATTCCAAATGTAAACTCAACCATATTGCTATATTGATTGACGAATCCTGAGACATCAAAATACCCCTTCCAATCCCCAAGTTTTAAAATTTGTTTATAGCCCAATTCAGCAGCCCAGCCTTTTTCAGGTTTTAGATTTGGGTTTTTAAAGATGATTAACCCACCAACAGATGTAGAAACAAAACGTTCAGCAACTGAAGGAAAACGAATGCCCTGACCTATGGAAGCCCTAAGATGGGAAGCAGGATTAATTTCATAATGCATACCCGCTCTGAAAACGGGATAAATAGGAATTTTTAAGGAGTCTAGCACCTCCTCTTTATCTAAATATTTGAAGTAAATATTAGAATCAAAGTCAAGGGTATCAATTTTAAAACATTCCAATCGCATTCCTGCAGAAAAATCAACTTTTTTGAATTTACTTTCAAATTGCGCATATGCTGCAGCATTTTCTGAGAGATGATCACCAAAAACCCAGCTTTGTACTCGATTAATCGTATTGGCAAATCCTGCAGTCAATGTATTTCCGACGCCCATACTTCTTTGGAACTGGTAATCAAAATAATACATCTCTGCCAATGAGTTTGCATACAAGTTTTCAGTATTACCGGTAGTAACTAAATAGTATCGTGATTTAAAATAATGCTTATTGTTGTATTTGTCATATAACTTTACATATGGATCAACACTCAAACGAATTGATTTTTGACGATCAATAGTATTGTCTTGGGGTTCATATCCCATTGAGTCATTTTTCCACAACACAAACACGCCAATGTCCTGATACTGTAAATTATAGCTCAAGCCAGCCTTTAGCTTTTTGTTTTTCTCAGGTTTAAAATAAAAGGTTCCATTTAGACGATACCTTTCCTCGCTTTCCTCCTTTCTAAATCCAGAATCTAAATAGGCATTCGCACCAATTGTAAATCCAAAGTTTTTTGAAGACTTCCCATAATAAATATCTGCCAAATGAAAAGTTGGATTTTTATTCCACCACTTCATAGACGACCGACGAGGATTGTCATAAAATCCTGATTGTATTTTTGCTTTTAACGTTCCTTTGGGATTCGGTTCTTTTTCTGTCAATGCAATCACTCCGTTTAATGCCCCACTTCCATAAAGAACCGAAGATGCGCCTTTCATGATTTCAATTTGAGACGCCTGCTCCATAGGTATTGCATTCCATTTTGCATCTCCGATATCGGGAGACATCATAGGTATACCATTCCATAATAATAAAACCCGGCTTCCTGCACCATAGGCAAATCCTCCACCTCCTCTAATACTTACCTGTCCATCCATTGCATACACTCCTGGACTTTGATCTACTGCCTGCTCCAAATTAGAATAACCTTTATTGTTGATCAATTCAGGTGTCAATATTTCCATGGATATTGAAATGTCCTCAATGTCTTGATTTCGTCTTCCTGCAGAAACGACAACGGTTTTAATCTCTAACACCTGTTCATACAAAGTGAAGTTTAAAGTCATAGGAGACTCAACCAAAATAGAATCAGGCATATAGCCCATTAAAGAAGCTTTAATCCAAACTGGATAGGTATTAGGGGCTAGTGAAAAACTACCTGACACGTCAGAGGCGACTTTTTGGCCTCCTTTAACTTCAACACGAACACCATATAACTCTTCGCCATTATGACCATCATTAACAGTTCCCGAAACCTGAGTAAATGCACTGGAAAATAATAAATTGAACGTGGAAATTAATAGAATTATAAAGGTATAACGCATCTAAAATTTAGTTAACTTATATAACGAAACTAATAAAATTTTATAAACAAGAATGGATTTATATAAAATAGCGGCGTCCAATTTAAAAGGTATAGGCAAGCAAAAACTAAAGCAATTATGCCTAAGAACAAATGGCATCAATGCCTTATTTGAGGAAAAACTTTGCTCTCTTGAAAAAAAATTCAATCTAAAAAAGGAGTTATTGATCAATATGAATATTTCTCAGGCTTTAACAAAAGCAAGAAAACAATTGGACTTTAATGAAAAATATGGCGTTCAAACACTTTTCATGGAGGATGATCATTATCCTGACTTGCTTAAAGAGTGTCCTGATGCTCCAATCACTCTTTTCTATAAGGGAAGTGTTGCTTTGAATAAAAAAATCATATCTATTGTTGGTACGAGGCGAGCCACCAATTATGGAAAAGAGAATGTTGAAAAACTAATAGCAAGTCTCCAAGGACAAGATATTATTGTCATTAGCGGGCTGGCAAGCGGGGTTGACACTTTTGTTCATGATTGTTGCGTAAAACATCAAATACCCACCGTTGGAGTTCTCGGTCATGGTTTAGACACCATATACCCTAGGTCAAATCGAAACCTTGCAAAAAAAATGTTGAATAATGGAGGCTTACTAACCGAATATGGTATTGGTCATAAAATTTCAAAATATTGTTTCCCTCAAAGAAATAGAATAATTGCTGGAATGTCAGAAGTAACTATTGTTATAGAATCTCCATTAAAGGGAGGAGCCATTATTACTGCGGAAATTGCAAATGGTTACAACCGAGAAGTCATGGCAATCCCTGGCTCTATTTTTTCTGATTCTTCCAAAGGATGTAATGCATTAATAAAAACCCAAAAAGCAAACCTATTAGAAAATACAGATGATTTGTATCGGCTTATGGGGTGGAATAATAATTCGTCTGAAGTTAGAGCAAATATTAACTTGACCAAACAAGAATCGGTGATTGTACAACTATTGAAAGAAGAAAACGAAATCCACTTTGATACACTCCTATCTAAATCTGATTTTTCAGTATCAAGTCTTCATTCGATAGTCTTGAAGTTGGAGCTAAAAGAAATTGTACAGGCATTACCGGGATCACTCTTTAAACTAAATCACCAAACATTTTCATTAGATATGGCTTAAAAACCAATACCCCTATCACGATGCTCATAATCGTACAAGTTAATACTGCAGCGGCAGCGATATCTTTTATTCGCCCAATCTGTGAATCAAAATCTGGATTCATATGATCACACAACTTCTCTATAGCCGTATTAAATATCTCACATGTTAATACCAAAAAAGCACAGATAAGCACTGCCATCCATTCTATATTGGTTATCCCAAAAAAACAACCGCAAAAAACAAGCACAAAAAAAGCAAAAAGATGAATTTTAAAATTCTGCTCACTTCTGAATACAGCAATTAAACCATTATATGCAGCCACAAAACGATTTTTTTTTCTGATTTCACTCATATATGATATTTCAAGAACTAAATTACATTAATTTTACTTCACGTTCTTTTAATCAACTTATGAAGAAAGGTGGAGGGATTGGCCCTATGAAACCTTGGCAACCTGCTTTTCTAATTGCAAGGTGCCAAATCCATTCGGTCCATCCGAAAAGATAAGCACAAATCTTTTACCTTTCTTCCTTTATTTAATTACATGAAAGAGACTATTGAATCACTACTTCGAAAACGTATATTGATCTTGGATGGTGCCATGGGCACAATGATTCAAAGACATGACTTGGAAGAAATTGACTTTCGGGAAGGAGCTTTTGATAACCACAATAAACCACTCAAAGGAAATAATGACTTATTGTCCATAACGCGACCCGAAATCATAAAGGATATTCATCGAGCGTATTTTGCTTCAGGTGCTGACATTGTCGAAACCAATACTTTTTCTGGCACTTCAATTGCGCAAGCAGACTACGATCTAGAAGAAGCTGTTTATGATATCAACTACTTAAGTGCAAAAATCGCGAAAGAGGTTGCTCAAGAATTTACAGACAAACCTCGATTTGTTGCTGGCTCTATTGGTCCGACCAATCGTACTGCCTCCATTTCCCCAGATGTAAATGATCCTGGATATAGAGCGGTTAGTTTTGATAACCTAGTCGACGCATACAAAGAACAAGTTGATGCGTTGATGCAAGGAGGGGTAGACATTCTTCTTGTAGAAACTGTTTTTGACACACTCAATGCAAAAGCAGCGCTTTATGCGATTCAGGAAGTTTTTGAAATAAGGAAAATGATTTTGCCAATAATGGTTTCAGGGACAATTACAGATCAAAGTGGAAGAACGTTAACGGGCCAAACTACTGAGGCATTTCTAATTTCTTTATCTCATATCCCCTTGCTAAGCATTGGATTAAATTGTGCACTTGGAGCAAATCTAATGAGGCCTTATTTGCAGATTTTAGACAAAACCTCAACTTTCAATGTAAGTGCTCACCCTAACGCCGGGCTACCCAATGAATTTGGACAATACGATGAATCTCCCGAAATGATGGCTGATCAAATTGAAGTTTTTTTAAAAGAGGGATTAATTAATATTATTGGTGGTTGCTGTGGCACAACTCCTGATCACATTCATGAAATTGCAGAAAGGGCAAAAAAATACAAACCAAGAAGTTTAAGCTAATGTCAATTACAACACTCAAATTATCAGGACTTGAACCGTTAATTGTAACGGCTGAAAGCAACTTTATAAACATTGGAGAAAGAACCAATGTGACTGGTTCACGTGCCTTTCTTAAACTAATTCAATCTGGAGATTTTGAGGCCGCACTTGCGGTAGCTCTCGATCAAGTAAATGGAGGCGCTCAAATTATTGACATAAACATGGACGAAGGAATGATTGATGGAAAGGAAGCCATGGTGAGATTCCTGAATCTCATTGCTTCAGAGCCAGATATAGCTAGAGTACCTGTAATGATCGATAGCTCTAAATGGGAAATCATTGAAGCCGGACTAAAATGCGTTCAAGGTAAGGGTGTAGTTAATTCCATTTCATTAAAAGAAGGGGAAGAAGAATTCATAAGACAAGCTTCGATTATCAAAAGGTATGGAGCTGCTGTAATCGTTATGGCATTCGATGAAAACGGACAAGCGGATAATTTTGAACGACGAATCGAAATATGTGAACGCTCATATAACACCCTGATTGATGTCCTTGGATTTGACAAAAATGACATCATTTTTGACCCAAATATTTTTCCTGTAGCTACAGGGATGGAGGAGCACAACAACAATGCTTTGGACTTTTTTAATGCTACAAAATGGATTAAAGAAAATCTTCCGGGTGCTCATGTGAGTGGTGGCGTCTCCAATGTTTCCTTTTCATTTAGAGGAAACAACAAGGTGAGAGAAGCCATGCATTCTGCTTTTTTATACCATGCTATATCCCATGGAATGGATATGGGTATTGTAAACCCGACCATGCTTGAAATATATGCTGACATTGATAAAGAGCTATTGATGTATGTTGAAGATGTTCTGCTTAACAGAAGAAAAGATGCAACAGAACGTTTACTGAGCTATGCCGAAACTGTAAAAGGAGAAGGAAAGAAAAAAGAAATAGATCTTAGTTGGAGGGACACAAATGTTCAAGAAAGACTTTCTTATGCATTGGTCAAAGGAATAGTCGAATATATTGATCTCGACGTTGAGGAATGTAGGCAGCAATACGAACGACCCATCGAGGTCATTGAGGGCCCTTTAATGAGCGGAATGAATGTAGTTGGCGACCTTTTTGGTAGCGGTCAAATGTTCCTTCCTCAAGTGGTTAAATCCGCTAGAGTCATGAAAAAAGCCGTAGCTTATCTTTTGCCTTTTATTGAAAAAGAAAAAGGTGGAAAAATAGAATCCTCTGGTAAAATATTAATGGCAACGGTGAAAGGGGATGTTCATGATATTGGCAAAAATATTGTTGGAGTAGTTTTGGGGTGTAATAATTATGAAATTATTGATTTGGGAGTAATGGTTCCTGCTCAAAAAATCATTGATACGGCAATTGAAGAAAATGTAGACATTATTGGGTTGAGTGGTCTCATAACTCCATCATTGGATGAAATGGTTCATGTTGCGAAAGAGATGGAAAGGGTCAAAATGAAAACTCCCTTATTAATAGGTGGCGCCACAACCTCTAGGGTTCATACCGCTGTAAAAATAGACGAGCACTATACATTTGGTAATGCCGTTCATGTCCTGGATGCATCGCGTTCCGTAACCGTAGTTGAAAGTCTATTGGGAAATAAAAAAGAATCCTTCCTTGGTGATTTAAAGGATGAATATAACACCTTGAGAAAAAATCATGCTGCACATGTTCGCAACAAAACTCTGTTAAACATAGAAAAAGCAAGAAAAAATAAGTTAATCCTTGATTTTAATATGGAATCAGTTATTAAACCGAACAAGTTGGGCGTGGAAGTTTTAAATGACATTTCACTTCACGATATTACGCCTTATATTGATTGGACACCCTTTTTTCAAACATGGGAACTCCATGGGAGATATCCGAATATTTTAGAGGACAAAATAGTGGGAGAACAGGCCCAATCTCTTTTTATAGATGCTAAGGAAATGCTTAAAAAAATCACAGCCAATAATTGGTTAATGGCAAAGGCCGTTTATGGTATTTTTCCAGCAAACTCAGTTTGTGACGATATTGAAATCTATTCGAACGAAAGCCGTTCTGAAATACTTCATATTCAAAGAACCTTGCGACAGCAAACAAAAAAGGCTACAGGTCAACCCAATATTGCATTGGCAGACTTTATTACCCCAAAAGATCATGATAACATCGATTACATTGGTGGATTTGCCGTTACCGCCGGTTTTGGGATTGACAAGCACATTGAAAAATTTGAAAATGATCACGACGACTACAACTCCATACTTTTAAAAGCTCTTGCTGATAGACTTGCGGAAGCTTTAGCAGAGTATTTACATGAACGAATTCGCATCGATTTTTGGGGATATGCTAAAGGTGAAAAGCACTCAAATGAAGACCTTGTAAAAGAAAAGTACAGCGGAATTAGACCTGCTCCAGGCTATCCCGCATGTCCTGATCATACAGAGAAAATTGGACTTTTCAATTTACTTGATGTCAAAGAGAATATTGGAATTGGGCTAACCGAAAGCTTGGCCATGACTCCGGCAGCTTCTGTTAGTGGCTGGTATTTTGCGCACCCCGAATCTAAATATTTTGGTGTTGGAAAAGTAACAGAAGAACAAATTAAAGATTTAGCAGAACGTAAAAACACTAACTTTCAAGACATTGAAAAATGGTATACTTCAATTATTATCTAAGAATGAAGCATCTAAATAACGTTAAGACACGTCTTTTTTATACATTTATGCGACTAAACTATGCTTAAATTACCGTTTCTCCTGTTTTCGGGCTTGCTCTGCGTATTCGCAATCAATGCCCAGGCACCCGTGGCTGATTTCACAGCTACGCCTTTAACTGCTTGTGTTGGAGAAACGATTGATTTCCTTAATAATTCATCTTTAAATGGAGGGCCTGAAATACAAGAGTATGTTTGGGACTTTGGCGATGGAAATGGTTCGACTGACGAATCTGCAACCCATACTTATTTTTTAGAAGGAACATATACCGTTACTCTCGTGGCAACCAATAGTGCCGGAGAAGCTGACGCAGAGGTCAAACCTGCATATATTACGATATTGCCATCACCTGTAGTTTCATTTACACCGCTAGGATTGGGATGTACTGTGCCATTAACTTTGAGTTTTCAAAATGATTCTGACTCTGGTAGTGAATATACTTATGAATGGGATTTTGGAAATGGAAATACTTCTTCAGTCGAAAACCCTCCAGATCAGACCTACAATGCGGCAGGATCTTATACCATTTCACTTAATATGGTGAATACAGACAACTCTTGTTCGAGTAGCTCTGTGGAAGAAATTACCATTTCTAATTACCAAGCAGACTTCTCCTTTCCAACAGTAGTGTGTGTTGGTGAATTGGTTGAATTTACTGACAATTCAACAGCAGGGGCCAATCAATGGGATTGGAATTTTGGAGGTCAAGGAAGCAGTTCTACTCAAGATCCATCATTCACATTTGCTGCTCCTGGTGTATATAATATTCAATTGTCTTCGGACAATACCATTTCCGGGTGTTCAGGAAGCATCGCTGCAGACATTACGGTTGAAGCAACTCCTTCTCCATCATTCACTTCAGACATCACCACAGATTGTTCTCCAGCAACCGTAAATTTCATAAACACTTCGGCTGGCGGTGTTGAATATTTATGGGACTTTGGAAACGGGCAAACCTTCTCTGGAGAGAATCCTCCTTCCCAAACTTATAATTCGAGTGGGAGCTATACAGTTTCTTTGTCTATGGTAACAGCAAATGGATGTTCAGGAGTTACAACCATAGTGGACTATATTAACATTGAAGAAATACTTCCATATGTTGTAGCAGATGTAACAGGGGGGTGTAATCCTTTGGATGTCCTATTCAGTGATACATCAAGCGCTCCTAACCCATTAAACCCAATTACAAGCTGGGAATGGGACTTTGGAAATGGACAAACGTTTTCTGGTCAAGATCCACCTGTTCAAACCTACACAAATGGGCTTTATGACGTGAGCTTGGAGATAATGACTGCTTCTGGATGTAGTGCAACGGTAAATCTTTCTGAATACATTTCAGTTGGAGAATTAAACTCTCTAGACTTTACAGTAGACACAACCATCAACTGCATTAAAACTGATTTTAATTTTAATTCGTTTATCACAACAACTCCTAGCTTTCCTGACTCATCAGAAATTAACTATTTCTGGGATTTTACAGATGGGAATTCAACCGAAGCAAATCCAACCTTTCAATATTCATCTGATACGGGATATTTTGATGTTTTACTTGTTGTTGATTACAGAGGTTGTATTGACTCTTTACAAATTGATTCTCTTATTTACATTAACGCTCCGGTATCAAAATTTGCGCCAGACGAAACCCTATATTGTAATCCTGGAAGCCTCCCTGTAGAAGTTTTATTCACGGATGAAGCAGTTCATGGGCTGACTCCTGATGACATACTAATGATCTGGGAATGGGGGGATGGTATGCCTAATGACACACTGGACGACCCTGAATTGGACGACCTTAATATGGGCAATTACAGTCATTCATTTTCTCAATACGGAACCTATACAATTGAACAAGTCATACACAACTATACTACGGGATGCAGCGACAGCTCTACAAGAGAGGTCAGTATATCTACTGTGAGTCCGGATTTTTCCCTTTCAAATGATTCCATCTGTTCAGGAGATTCGTTGTACTTGTTTGATTTGAGTACCTCTTGGTCTGACCCACCAACTCCTCACCCATTAACCGCCTGGGAATATGATATGGGGAATGGAGATGTCATCAGTGATGGTCCTGATATTGGTTACTCTTACCCAACTTCTGGCAATTATACTGTGACACTAAATGCCATTAATAGTGTTGGATGTTCTGCAACAGCGACCTTACCGGTAACCGTTCTGGCAAATCCTTTTGCAGTATTATCTCCGGACAACAGTGTAGGATGCTCTCCTTTCTTGGTGACTTTTTCAAACAATTCAATATCACTTAACGGTCTCGACTTAACATCTTTTGAATACAGCTTTACGGATGATGCATCAACATTTACCGTAAATGACAATAATCCTTTTGATCACACATTTATTGGTAATGGTATATATTATGGGCAGTTGGTCGCAATAGATGAATTTGGATGTAGATCAACACCTGCATCAATTCCTATTACCATAACAGAGCCTAATGCATTTTACTCTGTACAAAATGTCATTTGTAATGGTGGAAACATTATTACTTCTAATGCTTCAGGTGGCCTTGAGCCTTTGACATACGAATGGCTTGTTGATGGAGATGTTTTTTCTGATGAAATTAATCTGAATACTATTTTTAATGAATCATCTGTCCCTTTCGGTGTAACAAGTTTAACACATGATCTCGATTTAGTGGTAACGGATGCCAATGGATGTACTGATACAGCAAGCAATTTAATTACGGTTTCAATTCCTACAGCATACCCCAATTACAGCTTCACGGGAGCTGCAATTAATTCAGAAGGAGAATATACTTGTCCTCCGATATTTGGAGCATATGAAGACTCCTCTTTTTCATATGGATCAATTCAATCGTGGATTTGGAACTTTGGAAATGGAAACCAATCTGTTTTAGAAGACCCAAGTAACACTTATGCGCTTCCTGGGATATATTCCCTCACGCTATCAATAACTGATTCGTATGGATGTACGGATGATACGGTTCTCGTAGACTACCTCACCGTTGGGGGTCCAAGTGGAAATCCAAGCTGGTTTCAAACTCCTGGAGAATGTGCCCAAGGAGCGAACTTTGTCATGAATGATCCCGTTGACATTTCTTCTATCATATGGAATTTAGGAGACGGGAATACCATGCAAGACACGCTCAGTTTCTTTTATAATTTCCCAGAGGCAGACACTTATTTTCCCGAAGTCACAATTATGGATGAACTGGGATGTGAAGTCATCTATCCTTTAAATGAAATTTCGGTTTCAGATGATGGTTTAAATGCCTTTTTTACAGCGACTCCAAATCCTGCAGATCAAGATGAGGAAATTGTGTTTGTAGATGGTTCTGGTTTTGATAGCACCCCCATAATAAGTTGGGCCTGGAATTTTGGAAATAGTAATGTGATTTACAGCGGAACAAGTGACTCTCAAATACAAAGTTATCCTACAAGCGGTCAATACCCGGTGATTCTTACGATAACGGATGCAATAGGCTGTACAGATGAATTTGAGGTAATCATCGACATCAGTGATCCTATCATTTGGATTCCAAATGTATTTACACCCAATGATGATGGCGTGAATGACTTATTTACATTACCGTTTGACGGTTTCAAATCCTTTAATATTCTTATTTTCAATCGATGGGGTAACGTCATGTGGGACAAAGTTGATCAAACCGGTATTTTACTTTGGGACGGAACAGATAACGGAGCTGAAAAATGTAAAGATGGTGTTTACTTTTATAAACTTTCGGGCGAAATGCTAGGGGGGACTATAGTAAATGAACATGGTTTTGTAACTGTCATCGAATCAGAATAAATCATTACCATCATTATTTATTGATTCGTAGTTTTCATCTATACTTAACTTGGATTCTTTAGATGCCTCGACGGCCAGCACATCGCACCTTTCATTTTTAATATTTCCTGCATGGCCTTTAACCCACTGGAATGTAATATCAAAACCCCTGCAAACTTTATCATAACGCATCCACAAATCCTTGTTTTTCTTCCCCTTGAATCCTTTTTTAATCCAAGACTTTAGCCAGCCTTTTGTAATTGAATCAATAACATATTTAGAGTCTGAATAGACTTTTATCGGGATTTTATTTGTCTTTAATGATTCTAATGCAACAATTACCGCCATGAGTTCCATTCGATTATTGGTTGTTTTTCTAAACCCTTCCGAGATTTCCTTTTCTTTGGTGTTATATGAAAGTACTATTCCATAACCACCCGGTCCTGGATTCCCTCTTGAACTCCCATCTGTATATATTTCTATCAAGCGTGCTATTTTAATCTATCTGGATTTGAATTCAAAAATCCTTTCCAGGATCCAGATTTGTTCTTATTGTTTTCACCTATTCCCTTCGAATAATGATGACACAAAGCAACTGCTAACCCATCAGTAGCATCAAGATATTTAGGCATTTCTTCAAATCGTAAAATACTTTGTAGCATGGTTGCCACCTGCTCTTTGGAAGCACTTCCGCTTCCTGTAATGGCTTGCTTTATTCGTCTTGGAGAATATTCCTCATACGGGACATTGTGATTTAGACTTGCAGCAATGGCTACTCCTTGTGCCCTGCCCAGTTTAAGCATAGATTGTACATTTTTACCGAAAAAGGGAGCCTCAATGGCCATTTCATCTGGTTTAAACTCTAGTATCAATCCGTTCAATCGCTCCAAAATACGTTTGAGTTTATCGGGGTGGGTTTCTATTTTTTTAAGCTGAATGATCCCAAAATTGAGCATAGAAATTTCTTTCTTTTTTATATGAATAAGTCCATAACCCATTACTGTAGTACCTGGGTCAATTCCGAGAATTATCTTATCTTCAGACACTCAATTTGGTTTTAGTGATTAAATCTAAACAATTTCATTCGATTTCATTCCTAATGTTAAAATTAGGTGTCCTAGGCTTGCTTCTTTATTACCTCAATAGCAGACTTTCCGATTTACCCAATGGCATATCTTTTACATCTACAATTCACTATGATGCACTCTTGTTTTTAATTTTCTTAATGCCTTTAAATCTTTTTTTTGAATGGCAGAAATGGAAAGTCATTCTTCGAGATGAAGCCGTCGATCAAAAACAGAGATTACATTCTTTTCTTTCAGGAATTGTATCGGGAATCATTACTCCTGCCTATGCCGGAAATTTTATTGGTCGTATGCTCTATTTTCCAAAATCAAGTCGAAAGAAAATCATCGTCAACACAATTGCTTCTAATGGTTCACAATTTATCATCAGTATTTCAATGGGTCTCATTGCGTTTCAAATCATTTATTTTAACTCTCTTCACTTACTATATCATTCACTTTTTATCATCGCCAACTTGAGTTTATACGTTCTCTATTTTTATGGAGATTCCATAATTGAAAAACTTCCTTTTCGATTCTTTAAGCAAATTAGTGGCGTTGTAGTTTCAAGAGGTCTGAGACATACCCTGCTATGCCTTTCAATGTTCAGGTATGGCGTTTTTGTATTACAGTTTATATTGGCACTCATGGTTTTTGATGTTGACTTCAATCCATACCTCATTATCTGGGTCATGCTGATGTTTGGTGCCATAACCATTTCCCCCTCCCTATTCATGGGGAAGTTAATTGTCCGAGAAACAGTGGCCATAACTATTCTAACTCTTTTTGGGATTGCAGCACCATCAATAATTCTAGCGGCACTTAGCACCTGGCTTTTAAATCAAATATTACCTGCTCTTATAGCTACTTTGCTTGTAAAAAAACACCATCAACATGCTTGGGTTTAGTATTCTAATTATTCTATATCTCATCTTTTACATCGTACTTATTATCGGATGGAGAAATACGCATAACCCTACCCCTTCAAAGGTTGGTTCAAACATCAAACCCTCGGAATTAACGGTCGTTGTGCCTTTTAGAAATGAATGCGATAATCTTTCTATTCTTCTAAATAACATTAATCGTTTAAAAATACTGCCCTCTAAATTCATCTTTGTTAATGACCATTCGGAGGATAATTGGTCAGAATTGTTTGAAAAAAAAAATCATGATCTGATTAAGGTTTACTCATTAAATGAGTCATCTTACGGCAAGAAAATAGCCATTCAAGAAGGCGTAAAGCACGCGGACACGAAATATATATTATGTTGGGATGCTGATATCCAATTTGAAGATAATTATTTTGCTGACGTTCAAAAACTTGAGGTAGCAGATCTCATCATACTGCCTGTCCACTTTGAATCGAATAATATTATACAATCCCTCGGTGAAATTGATTTTTATCTTGCAAATTTCGTAAATCAAGCTAGTGCTTATTGGCAAAGACCCATCATGTGTAATGGAGCAAATTTACTTTTCGAAAAAAATGCCTACTTGGAATCCATAAACCTGAATGCACATGCCCATATTTTGAGTGGTGATGATATGTTTCTATTGCGTCATATGATTAAGCAAAACAAGAAAGTGTATTGTGCGTCGAATCAGCTTTGTCGAATAACAACTCAAAGCCCTTCCTCCTTTTTAGGATACATTAGTCAAAGGACTCGATGGTTTGGAAAATCCTTATTAATCAAAGACGGGTTACTAAATTTTTGGGCCATCGTTCAATTCATTTTTACCGTTTCCTTTTTCAGTTTTTTTATTTATTGGATACTTGAAGACCCCAAAACCTTTGGCATTATATTTTTAATTAAATGCGGGATTGATCTGTCATTTCTTTCGGTATATTTCTTTTCAATAAAGAAAAATACCTTGACGCTACTTATTCCGTTTTATGGATTGCTATTTCCTATTTACAACCTATTTATTTTATTTTCCTTCTATTTTAGAAAGCAGAAATGGAAAGGCCGAAAGCTTTATCAATAGTGATTCAAGAGATTCTAATTATATTCGCAGCATGAACATTTTAATGGTCTGTTTAGGTAACATTTGTAGGTCTCCATTAGCCGATGGTTTGCTCAGACATAAAGTAGAGCGCGATGGCATTACCGCTTTAGTAGATTCGGCAGGCACTGCAAATTATCATACTGGAGGACCTCCCGATGAACGAATGACCGAAACGGCAATGGGTAATGGAATAAATATCTCCTCCCTTCGCGCACGTCAATTTGAAGTTTCAGATTATGATACTTTCGACCTCATTTATGTCATGGACAAATCGAATTATCACAATGTAACCCGATTGGCCAGAGATGAAAATGACATTAAAAAAGTCAAACTGATTTTAGACGAACTTGGACATTCCAATAACATTCAGGAAGTTCCAGATCCCTATTATGGTGGACAAACAGGGTTTGATCATGTATTTGAATTATTGGATAAGGCAACTGATGTAATCATTGAAAAATTAAAAAATGGCTAAAACTGGAAATTTATATATCATTCCAAATACACTTGGAGGGGAATCCCTAGAGGACATTATACCGAGCGAAGTAACCTTGAAAGCATCGGGCATTCGACATTTTATCGTAGAAAACCTCAAGTCTTCAAGAAGATTACTGCGAAAAATGGATCGTCAATTCCCCATTGATGAATCCATGTTTATTGAAATGAATAAACGGAGTACCGAGCAAGACACCATGAAAGGATTACAGTGGTTGATGGCGGGAAATGATGTAGGAGTAATTTCTGATGCAGGTTGTGCCTGTGTTGCAGACCCTGGAGCTGAAATCGTATCACTGGCCCATTCACAAAAAATTGCGGTAATTCCATTGGTGGGTCCATCATCTATTTTACTTTCTCTAATGGGTAGTGGGTTTTCAGGACAAAACTTTAGCTTTCACGGTTATCTGCCGAAAGACAGAAAAGACCGAATCAAAACATTGAAGATCTATGAATTCGAGTCAAGAAAAAAAGGATATACTCAAATATTCATGGATACACCCTACAGAAACATGAATGTTCTCGAGGATTTATTGAATGAGCTTGCGGATCACACACAGATTTGTATTGCTTCAAACATCACACTACACAATCAACGTATTCGAACGATGAGTGTGGAAGACTGGAGAGAAAATGCCTACGACTTGAGCAAATCTCCTTGTGTGTTTTTGATTGGATAAGTCACTTATTCTTTTTCAAAGAACGGTTCTGAGAATATTACTTTGTTTTCATGCCATTTGTAGGGGTAATATAAATTGGTGATCAATTCTTCACTTCCTTCATGCATCTGAATACAAATAGCGTCTTTCATATTTGATGCCGCTTTGTTTAAAACCCCATCAAAACAGACGGTCCACGCCTTGATTCTGTTAATATAGGCCAATCGATTTAATTTATTAGAGAGGTATTCTATTCTGTTTTCCTTTACATCTGAGCTGAATGCTGGATCTTCTATAATGATTTCATTTTTCATATTGAGAATAGCCCCAAATGGAATCAACGTTTGCTTAGATTCGATAATCACTTTGGCATATGAAAAGCAAGCCTCTTGTAAGATTAATTTCTCTTCAATTATGTCTAGATTGTTCATTTGAATGACAACATTTGATAAAGTGAATTTAATGATTATTTATGCTTTCTTTTTTACGTTAGCGATGATGGCGTAAAAATCACTTCCAAAGTTCAATGAGATAACGCATCACATTTTTACTACTGATTCCTTCAATGGCATCAGGTGAAACCTGCTCAGAAATTGATTTAATAATCGACGGATATTGGCGAGCGTCTTCATGCTCCTTAAAATAAAAAGGAACTCTTAATGGGTCAGGATGGCTGCCAGTAGAGAAATAATCTGCCCCAAAGCAAATGGAATTCATACCTCCAAGTTTAATTCCATAATTCATATGCTCATAAAGGACATTTGGGTCATCATTGTTGACAAATGCCCTTAGAAAATTAACGCCAATGATACCCCCTCGTTGTATAATTGCTTTTGCAATGTGATCAGGAAGATTGCGCACATGATTGAACACCTTTCTGTAATTTGAATGACTGGCTAAAATAGGCACGTCCAAGTTGTGTTTTGATAGATAATCCAGGATATCTTGAGCCAGGGCATCACTGGTATGTGAAAAATCCACTGCATTTTTTTTTCCATTCAAATACTGAAGTAACTTTTCCCCATCCTCCTTTAATCCTGCAGTACTATTATTTCCTCCTCCAAATCGGTTTTCTGCGT
>Ga0209406_1001215_pt1 | contig 19214 bp, 18 predicted proteins | sample COGITO_mtgs_1204_FD_184808 | JGI IMG/M metagenome (GOLD analysis project Ga0209406, IMG submission 184808) | Pelagic marine microbial communities from North Sea - COGITO_mtgs_120426 (SPAdes) (version 2) | ecosystem: Environmental > Aquatic > Marine > Epipelagic ...
GAAATTGCCGAAGTCCTGCAGGGCCAGGATGCCCGTGACCAAGCGCGCATCGACAAGTTCATGATTGATCTCGACGGCACCCCCAACAAACAGCGCCTCGGCGGGAACGCAACTGTTGCCACCAGCATGGCGGTCGCACATGCAGCCGCTCAACATGAAGCCGTGCCGCTTTGGCAGTATTTACGCGGTCAGGCAGGCACCCAGGGTGATGTCACATTGCCCCTTCCTGAAATACAAATTTTTGGTGGCGGAGCACATGCTTCCGGACGCGTTGATGTTCAAGACTTCATGGTCATTTCGACAGGTGCGCAAAGTTTTTGCGAGGCCTTAGATTGGACCGCTGAAGTATACCGCCATGCCGGTCTTATCATGGACGAGGCCGGGAAGCTTTCTGGCGTTGCTGACGAAGGTGGGTTTTGGCCAGACTTCGATACCAACGAAGAAGCCATTGAGACATTATTGCGGGCCATTGAAGCTGCGGGATTCAAGCCTGGTGCAGAAGTTGCAATTTCACTGGATATTGCAGCGTCGGAATTTGGTGAGAATGGAAGTTACCGTTTGGCCAAAGACGACAAGACATTGAATAGTGACGAGCTTTGCGCCCTCCTCGTAGATTGGATGGAGCGCTACCCTATCGTCTCAATTGAAGACCCACTGGGTGAAGACGATCCCGATGGCTTGATAAAGTTCACATGGGCTGTCGGTGATAATGCTCAAGTTGTTGGCGATGATGTTTTGGTCACCAATGCTGATCGCGTCAAAGCTGCTGCAAAAAATCGTGTCTGCAACGCCTTGCTGGTCAAACCCAATCAGGCAGGCACATTAACCGAAGCAAAGGCTGCGTTCGATGCGGCCAAGGCGTCTGGCATGGGACAGATCGTCTCAGCGCGTTCCGGTGAAACCGAAGACGCAACGATTGTGCACATGGCCGTTGGATGGGGCGCACTTCAGCTTAAAGTTGGTTCCTTCACCCGTTCAGAACGCATGGTCAAATGGAACGAAGGTATCCGCATCGCAGATACGCTTGAGAATAAAGATGGCGCTTTGATGCCAAGGTCGGCATTTCAATGGCGCTAATCTGACGCGATGCGCCCCTTAGATATCATCGCGGCTACAACAGTCGCTGTGATCTGGGGGTTGGCGTTTATCGCCATTGAATACGCGCTGCAGAGCTTTACTGCACCTGACCTTCTGGCACTGCGCTTCATTATTGCGGCCCTGCCCATGTTCTTCATCAAAAAGCCCAACATTTCATGGAGCGCCTTGATTACATTGGGCACATTATTGTTCGTCGGCCAGTTCATGTTTTTGTTCTTTGCCTATGACGCCGGTATACCGCCCGGGCTGGCATCGCTGGCAACACATACACAAGCTATATTCACGATCATTATTGCTGCCGCTGTGCTGCGGGAAATACCGAACACGCGTCAGATCATCGGAATCGTTCTCGCGTTTGTTGGTCTTGGCGTCATCTTCCAAAGCGTTGATGCAACACTGACGTACCTTGGATTAATTTTGACGCTTTGCGGTGCTATCAGTTGGGCCTTCGGCAACACCGTTCTCAAAAAATTGGGACGCGTGGATATGCTTGCCCTCATGATTTGGCTAAGCCTCGTGCCGCCGTTCCCAGCGTTCGCAGCGTCAGCAATGATGGGAGAACTCGGCGGGTTTGTTTATCGCATTCAAGACGCGTCAATGATCAGTATACTTGCCGTTTTATATTTGGGATTGATTGCCACAACCGTCGCATTCGCTATTTGGGGACGGCTTTTAAGCACGTATCCCGCCGTCATGGTGACACCCTTTGCATTGTTCGCACCCTGCGCAGGTGTCATCGCGTCATACTTTATTTTTGGCGAGAGTTTCGGGCTGACACGTGGCACGGGCATGGTTTTAATTTTCATGGGGGTCTCGATAACACTGTTATCTGGTCGACGTTACTTATCCCCAAAGCCGGTCAACAAAGACATCGATTAAGCGTCGCAGCACCTTGTCGCTTTCATTCAGCTTATCCAATCTGGCAGCCAAGTCTTCACGCGTAATAAGCGTTAACGCGACCTCGCCAACTACGCGTGCTGACGCCATACGCGGCTGATTATCAATCAACGACATTTCATCTAAAATATCCCCACGGGAAATCGTCGCTAAGACAACGACTTCATCATTAATCTTCTTGAATATTTCAACTTCACCCGAATTTATCAGGTACGCCTGATCACCGGCATCGCCTTCATCAAACAGAACGTCACCCGCTTCAGCTTTAAGACGTGTCACTTTTCTAGCCGGGGGTGCTGCTTCCTTCTTTGGAGGTGGTGCAGTCTCTTCTGCTTTCGGTTTTCCAACAGGTGCAACTTTAGGGAATGGAGCAGGTTCAAGTTTAACTTCTTCAATGACTTTCACTTTGTCTCGGAGTGTTGATGGCGACTTTTCAATTGAAAATGTCACAGCAGAGCCTTCTTCGGGTGTGGGTTCTGGATCATAGCGTTTGATTAACCGGTCCAAAGTATCAGCGAACAACAAACGCCATTTTTCGGGCAATGCATCGCCAGTTAATTTCGCCTTCAATCCATCCATGACCTGGCGCATCTGTTCTGGTGGCATGTCTTCTGGGACGAGTGAGGCCAGCAAGAACCCAAGCCGCACAGCACGATTGGATAAATTTGACATAATGTGATCGATTGCCTGCTCAACGGGCAAGTCATCAGGATCAGCCAAGGCAATACATGCACGCGCCGTCAAAGCGCCTACCATTTGTGGGCCGCCCATAAAACCGGCATCGCTGGAGAGTTCGTCCATTAATTGTTGGAATGCCGTTCGTTCGGCTTCTTTATCTTCGCGAGTCAACGGTCTGACACCTCCAAGTGATTTGGCCACACGGCCCAGTAATACAGATATGGTAAGGGGAAAAGGTCGCGCCGCCATCAATGCGTTGAAGTCAGCAAGGCATGATCTTGGGTTCTTTTTCTCACACCGGCCTTGGGTGAAATGAATAATCGAAATGGAGGCACATACGATGTCACCAAAACCGCCAAAGAATTCCTTGATTGCAACATCACCATCAAGAATTTCAGCGGCGATCTCATCTAGAAATTCTATGACCAGATCGTTTGGCGTTCCTGCAGTCAGTTCCATGATTAAAGCCAGCTTGTCTGACCAATCGGGGCGCTTCTTCAAGGCCTGTGCCAGCCCACCAAACACAAAGACACGTCGGTTAGATGGATCACCTATATGCGCTGCATCAATCAGCCCCACGAGCCCTAACCGTTCCAACATATCCAGCCGGGTTGTGTCTTCACCAACGACCCGTGCTGTATCTTTGATTTCGTTAAATGCGGCATAAACCGTGTCAGTACGTTCCGCTGGTGTCGTACCAGACTTTCACGCCTGAATTGCCCCAACTTGCCGCAGCGCTGCGCCAACCAGAACAATCAAATGGTTGATTGCCCTCTCTACAGCATTACCAAAGGTCACCGGGCGATCAATGTCTTTAATACAGAGATAGATTTCTCTCGCCTCAGACAGCATGGGCGCTGATGATTGGAACCTCGCCTCAGTGGCTTGATCAATCAGAAACCGCCTCATAGGACTTTCACCAATACGCCAACGAAGTGTGAGCCAATCCTCGTCCAACTGAGAAGACAGTGATGCAGCCTTCACCCTTGCAGCCTTTGAAGACCTAGTGCGGAGAGACAGGATGATTCTGGAGGTCGCTAGGCACCCGGCGAGAGAAATAGAAAATACCTCGCTTTTGGTACACAAACGATGGACACGAATGGTCTAACATTTGGTCCACCCTTTCATACAGGCCTTGTGTAAAACCTATGAATACCAAAGGGTTAGCTGATGTTTACCTGAGAAGGTGGTGCGGGCGGCCGGACTTGAACCGGCACGATCTAGGATCGAGGGATTTTAAGTCCCTTGTGTCTACCAATTCCACCACGCCCGCGCAATGGGGAAGTTACCCGGCTGAATGACGCTCGGCAAGCCAGTTTCAACATTCTTATACACTAATCTTTCCTAACCCCCTGAAAGTGTCTGTTGAACTCCAATGTCTTCTAACTCGACCTAGCAACACACACTTGCGGAGCCAGCCCCTCGCATGCCAATGTCCGCCCATGGATACGCCTAAGAAACGCTCGGCGGGCAACGGTGCAACGCCTGATTTTGATCAACGATTTCAAGACACTTTGGAAACGTTATTGGTCTGGCGTCGTGATGTCCGGCGATTCCGATCTGACCCGGTCGACGACGCCGTTATCCGAGAATTATTAAAGCTCACAGCCCTATCCCCCAGCGTCGGCAACGCGCAGCCATGGCGGTTTGTGCTTGTTGAAGATACGGCCCGGCGCGCGGATATCATTGCCAATTTTGAAAATGTTAATGCGGATGCGCTTAGCGAATATTCTGGGGATCAGGCCGAGACCTATGCAGGCCTTAAGCTTGCGGGACTGCGCGATGCCCCTGTTCACCTTGCCGTCTATTGTGACGAGGCCAGCGAGCTTGGATACGGGCTTGGCCGCAAAACCATGCCCGAGATGCTGGCGTATTCCGTCGTCGGCGCCATCACGACCCTATGGCTCACGGCACGCGCACATGGCATTGGCCTGGGCTGGGTGTCGATTCTTGACCCCGAGCGCGCCAACAAGACACTGGATATCCCCGACGACTGGTCGCTCGTCGGATATTTATGCATGGGCTACCCGGTCGAAGAACACACCGATCCCGAGCTCGAGCGCGCCGGATGGCAAGAGCGTATCGATATCAGCAACTTCATCTTAAAACGTTAGGCTGATGCCGTCCCACGTGGTGGATAGCTGCGTGCCCGGATCATATCTACCGCTTCCATAACGTCCGCATGATGATGACGGTGGAACGGTGTTGTATGAATAACGTTAGAATACAGCGTCGTATCTGGGCGAATCAAAAACAACCCTGGCTCAGCAAACTGACGGGTCTCTTTTTCCTGAAATGCATCAGAAATATACAGGCCCCAAGCGCGCTTGATCCGTCGTCATACCATAACCAATCGGCAGCTGATGGATGTCCCACTCGGAAACACTTTTTTCTGCCCGGTCCTGCGGATCTGTTGATATCACGATCGACGTGCAGCCACGTTCGGCATAGCGCGCGACCTTGTGGTCCATATCCAGCAATTGCAGTTTGCAACGCGGGCAGTGAAGACCCCGGTAAACTTCAACCACAGTGAAGGTTTCAGGCTTCTGATCTGACAGTTTCCATGTACCACCTCCTGCAAGCGCAACTCCAAGATCGGGTACGGGGCCACCTGGCATTAAACGTGTCATCTTGGAAATCTCCCTTGGTTTTATTTATCTGCACTACTTTTTACGGTGTCATCAATTTCAGGCTCGCCGCCCAAAGACGTCAGCATCTCGAATACATCTTTTATGGCTGCATCTGCCATATCAGGATCGACGGCACGAATAACGATACTCGCACCCGGCTTGCCATCTTTGAAAAACGGATATGAGCCGATTTCTGTGTCGGGATAACGTTCTTGTAATTCTGTCAGCGGGCCGCCGGCTTTGCCTTCTGGAACATGCGACGTCACGCTGCGGCTGATCATCGGCGCACCGCCCGTTAAACGATGCGTGATACCACCAAACATGGCTTGCATGATTCGAGGAACACCCGGGAGAACAAAAACGTTCTCGACCTGAAAACCGGGGGCTTTCGATACAGGATTGTCGATCAGGATCGCATCTTGCGGCGTTTTCGCCATCCGTTGACGCGCTTCTGTGAATTCGCCTTCGGCATAATGATCTTCAAGGATCGCAACAGCTTCGGGGTTCAGACCGAACTCAAGCCCAAATGCCTGTGCGATACATTCAGAGGTAATGTCATCATGGGTCGGGCCGATGCCCCCTGTCGTGAAAACATAGTCATAGCGCGCACGAAGCGTGTTCACAGCCTCGACAATGGCTTCGGGGACATCCGAGACCACACGGACTTCCGTCATGCGAATACCGAGCGTGTTCAGCGCGTCACCCAGAAACTGCATGTTGGCGTCGCGGGTGCGGCCCGAAAGGATTTCATTACCGATGATCACCAGACCCGCGGTAACTATTTTAGTCGGAGATTTTGGATTTTCAGTCATAGCCATGATGTAAGGATGCGAACCCTCATTTTAAAGGCTTTTAAGTGAGCCAACGCGGATCGGGCGATATCAGCACAATTGACTGATACGGCCCGCCTCGCATCGTACGCCGTTAGGCCGGAGGAGGTCCCCCAGGCACGACGCTGGTGCAGCTCTCAGCTTTCTATTTTCCAATCGCCATCCGGCATCTGGCACGCTGTGCCATACCCAACCTGGGCTTCACTGCCGACAATCACTTCTGTTTGATATTCCCGGCAATATGCGCCTGTCCGTGTGTCACGACCCGACCGTGTTGGTGTGACTTTTCCTCGGTTGCCCGTTTCCGGGTTTGACCAGGCAATGGTTTTGCCTACGGGTGCTTCAAGCGCCACATTCTGGGCACGCGCTGCATATTGTTTATCTGCACAGTCGAGTGAACCGCCAATGGAGTTCCCGAACAGGCCGCCAAGAATGGCGCCCGCAGCCGTTGCAGCAAGTTTACCTTTGCCGCCACCAATATTCGATCCAGCGTAACCGCCAGCGCCTGCACCAAGGACTGAGCCTATAAGTTGCTTATTACCCTGATCGGTGATGCATCCGCTCAGGACACCCAGGCTCAAAAGCGCTGCCATCATAGCAAGCTTTGGCTTAAAGCGTGTCTTAGTCGTTGTGTTGGTCGTACTCTGATTTATTTTTTTCATATCAATTCCTCCTGTTTACCGCCGCGGTGCAATCCAACCGCGTGGCATGAGAAGAACTATATTTGCATATATTTTTATAGTTAATTTTAAATGTAAAAATAAATGTAAAAATAAATGTAACTAAATGTATAAAGTTTTTATTATTTATTTTCAATAGCTTAATTAAGATAGACATTGCACATCAAAGAAGATACAAATTTACATTCATTCCTGAAGGTACTTTTGACAGCAAAGTTATGCCCTATGCCTCTTACATATAATGATGATCAACGTCGCGCTTATTTAGCTTTTATTGATCGTATCGGCATGGGTTGGGTAAAAGTATTTGACGGTGATACGGATTTCTATTCGGCTGCCTATTGGGATCTATTTACCTATTTGTGGCGCAATAAAACGCCGCAGCGTAAAACCGATGCGATGAGTTCTATTACCGGCGTCAAAAGCCCCCTAACGGCCTCTAAGTACATCGATACTGCGCTTGGCCGGGGATTGATTGTCGAGAAAGACAACCCCAGTGACGCACGCTCAAAACTGCTCGCCCTGTCCAGCCCAATGCGGGCACAAATGGATGCATTTTTTGATGATGCTGTCGACGAAATGCGGAAATCAGCATCAGGCATGTCAGCGCTTGGCCCCACGCCAGACGGCAAGTAAATCTATAGGTAATCTCTGAGTAATGCGACCAGCGGCTTATCCGCATCCGGCATTGGGTAATCACCTAACCGGACAGGCTGCACCCATTTGAGCTCCTGACCTTCGCGGGGAACAGGCTGCCCCTTCCATATGCGACATAGATACAGTGGCATCAGCAAATGGAAGTCTTCGTAGGTATGACTTGCGAACGTAAATGGGGCCAAGCAAGATTCTGTAATATCCAGCCCTAGCTCTTCTTCGAGCTCACGAACCAGCGCCGTTTCAGGTAGCTCGCCGGCATTCACTTTGCCGCCTGGAAACTCCCATAGCCCGGCCATGGGTTTGCCTTCAGGGCGTTTTGCGATCATCACCCGCCCATCAGCATCAATGAGCGCCGCAGCAGCGACAAGCACAGTCTTGAGGTCACGTCCCAAGCCTGGGAACGCAGCCCCCCAACAGCCGCTTTCAGGATCGGTAATCGGCATTGATCGAAATATACCCGTGTGTCAGATCACAGGTCCAAATGGTTGCGTTGCCGTCGCCGAGTGCGAGGTCGACTTCAATGTCGATACTCTGGCCCTTCATATGCGCCGCAACAGGTGCCTCGTCGAAGCCTTCAACTGCAGCACCATCCTTGGCGACATCTAAGCCGCCAATACGAATAGCCAACTTGTCACGCTCAGCTTTCTCGCCTGCTTTGCCGACAGCCATCACGATACGGCCCCAATTCGCGTCTTCACCAGCAATCGCGGTTTTCACCAAGGGTGAGTTCGCAATCGACAGCGCAATGCGCTTGGCCGCCATGTCATGCTCAGCGCCAGTGACTTTGATCGTGATAAACTTGGTTGCACCCTCGCCGTCCCGAACCACTTGTTTGGCAAGATCGATACACAAATCATCCAGTACTGCTTGAAATGCGCTCAAGGCCGGGTCATCGGCACTTTGGACATCATCATTGCCAGCCAAACCGGTCGCAAATGCCATGACGGTGTCACTTGTTGAGGTGTCACTGTCGACCGTTGAACGGTTGAAGCTTTTTTCAACAGCTGCCGTGAGACACGTCTGCAAGATGGTTGCAGGTATGGCTGCATCGGTCGCCACAAACGCAAGCATAGTCGCCATGTCAGGCGCGATCATCCCTGAGCCTTTGGCGATACCATTAATCCGCACTGCCGTGCCATTAATCTCAGCCCGTCGTGTCGCACCTTTTGGAAAAGTATCCGTTGTCAGAATGGCATCCGCCGCAACAGCCCAGGCATCTGCTTTGGCTGAAGCGACCATCGGTGCGACAAAGGGTGCAAGCAAATCCGCAGGCAGCACTTCACCGATAACACCCGTAGATGCCGCAAATACGCGGCTCGGACGGCACATCAGTACATCAGACACAGTTGCGACAACAGTTTCACAGGCGTCAGCCCCGGCTTTCCCTGTAAAAGCATTCGCATTACCCGCATTGACGACCACGCCACGTGCTTCGCCGCCAAGTAAATGCTGACGGCACCAATCCACAGGGGCTGATGGGCATAATGAACGCGTAAATACACCTGCAACCTGAGTTCCAGGCTCAAACTGCATCAACATCAAATCCGGACGGCCTTTGTATTTGAGTTCCGTATTCGCAACAGAAATCTCAACACCATCAATCGGCGGCAACTCAGGAAATGTGTCCGGTGCAAGCGGTGACTTGGCAATCATGCGATATTCCTATTGCTTACTTTTTAGTGCCATCAGCTTCAAAACGTTCGATCTTGGCACCAGCACGTAAACGCTCAACATATGCACCACCGGCGGCTTGAGCTGCTTCGGCACGGAGCTTTTCAACACTATCTTCAAAGCTAGGCGCCTGTGCTACACGTTCAAATTCAACTTTAATCACATGATACCCAAATTGAGTTTGCACAGGTGTTTTTGTGTACGTACCAGGCTCAAGTGCAAATGCAGCTTCTTCGAATGGTGGCACCATCTGACCTCTACCAAAGAATCCAAGGTCACCGCCTTGAGGACCAGAAGGCCCAGTTGATTTTTCTTTAGCGAGCTCAGCGAAATCCGCCCCGCCGTCGAGGCTCTTGATAATTGCATTCGCTTCTTCGACTGTTTTCACAAGAATGTGCCGTGCCTGAATTTCTGATTCTGTTTCAACAGCGCCAGCGTCATATGCTGCACGTAATTTTTCGTCGGTAACCGCCAACGCAATTTCTTTTTGAACAGCATACCGCTCGAGCAACTGATCCATAACCAACGCAACATTCGCTTTGAATTCTTCGTCTTCATTGATTTTGCGGGCGCGCGCGTCAGCGGCAACCAGTTTGCTATCGATCATGCTGGTTAGCAGCATAGGAAAAATCTGTTCCATCGGAATGCTTTGATATTCCTGAGGTAAATTTTCTTGGGCGTTCTCAACATCGGAGCGAAGGATTTTCTCGCCATTGACGATCGCAACGACGGGATCATCTGCAAGTACCGGTAGCGCCGCAACGCTGATGAATCCAGCTGCGAATGCGCTGATTGCGAGGTTTCGAATAAACATCTTTATCTCCTAAAAACAAAATCAATATTGGCTAAATGTATTTTATCACCAAGCGATTAAGCATATCGGTCGGTTTGGGGCAAGGCCAACAACGCACGGCCCATATTAACATTTTGAAACATAATGAAATCAAATGATTCAGTTATGAAAAACCCCTGAAATATTGTGGTGCGATAATCAGCATCAAGTTAATCAAACAACACAACGCCGATTAACGGCGTCGCTAAACAAAGGGTAATACAATAGACTTTTTTCAGGATCCCGAAATTATCAAATTAACTGCACTTGGTAGCTCATTCGTTATCGGTGTATCCGTTTGTTTTTATGTCGCAGCCCGCGAGACATTTGAACTCAATCGCCGCCGCCGCGCTAAGAAGCTCATGTATAAAGATGCGGTCTCCCGCGAGATTCAGCGGAAGAAAGATGCTACCAGCCGAAACAAAGTCGACGTCGAAGATAACGAGCGCCGCTCGTTTGCTTAAGGCAAACTCATTACCCTGTGAGAAACTCTCGTTTCTCCGACATAACTAGGGGCTAACCTTCGGGTTAGCCTTTTTTTGTACACTGACCGCTTATGCTTGTAAGCGGCTGTGCGCCCCGGCATGCTGCAAGCGCGAACATCAAAGAAGGAAACTCATTTATGAGCTTTACTATTGTTGGGCAGGCAACAGCACGCCTCAATCGATTGGAACTTGCCGTTCCTGGATCAAGAACGAAATTCCTTCAAAAGGCCGCTGAAAGCGCCGCTGATATGGTCTTTTTAGACCTAGAAGATGCAGTTGCCCCTGATGACAAAGAACAGGCCCGTAAAACATTATTGAAGTGCTGAATGATCTAGATTGGCCATCGAAAACAGTTTCTGTGCGAATCAATGGTCTCGATACATATTACTGCTACCGTGATGTCATTGATATCGTTGAACAAGCGGTCGAAAAACTTGATTTTATCATGATACCAAAAGCAGGAACTGCATCAGATATCTATGCAATTGATATGCTCGTGACCCAAATCGAAGCTGCGAAAGGCTTCAAGAGCCGAATCGGCTTTGAAATGATTATCGAGACGGCGCTTGGCATGCAGAATGTAAATGAAATTGCTGCGGCATCGCCACGCAACGAATCACTTCATTTTGGTGTTGCTGACTATGTGGCATCAACCAAAGCACGTACGACCAATATTGGCGGCCCAAACGAAGATTATTATGTGCTGACAGACCCTCTCGAAAATGGTGAGCGCGACGTCCATTGGGGCGACATATGGCATTATCCTATCACTCAGATGGTTATTGCTGCCCGCGCTAATGGCTTACGCCCTATTGACGGTCCATTTGGAGATATCCGCGATGCTGATGGCTATATTGCACAAGCCAAACGAGCAGCGGTGCTCGGCTGCGAAGGGAAATGGGCTATTCACCCATCTCAGATCGATTTGTCTAATGACGTGTTCAGCCCTTCTGTCGAAGCGATCGCTCAAGCTGAAGCCATCCTTGATGCGATGGAGGAAGCGCAAAAACAGGGTCGCGGTGCCGTAACACTTAATGGTAAACTGATCGACATTGCGTCTATCAAGCAAGCGAAAGTCCTGATGGACACCGCAGCGCAGATTGCTGCACATTAAGGCGATTTATACTGCGCGATAAGCTCGCCAACACCGTGATAAAATGTTAGTGACTATATTATGCAAGCTTATCTAGATTTCGAAAAATCCATTGCTGACCTTGAAAGCAAGATAGAGGAACTACGCCATCTATCGAGCGAAGGTGAGGTCAACATTGCCGATGAAGTCCAGCGCCTTCAAGAAAAGGTGCAGAGATTACTGACGCAGACCTATGATAAATTAACGCCGTGGCAAAAAGCGCAAGTGGCTCGCCATCAAAAGCGCCCGCATGCCCTCGCTTATATCAATGCGATGATCGATGATTTTACACCACTCGCAGGTGACCGCGCATTCGCAGACGACAACGCCATTGTTGGCGGCCTTGGTCGGTTTCGAGGTCATTCCGTTGTCGTCATTGGCAACGAGAAAGGCAATAGCACAGAATCTCGTATCCATCATAACTTTGGTATGGCCAAGCCCGAGGGATATCGCAAAGCACAACGATTGATGGACCTTGCTGACAGATTTCAAATTCCACTCATCACACTGGTTGATACACCCGGCGCTTATCCTGGTATCGATGCTGAGGCACGAGGTCAGGCGGAAGCCATCGCGAGATCAATTGAAAAGTGCATCTCTATCCGCGCGCCATTTGTCAGCGTCATAATTGGTGAAGGTGGATCTGGTGGTGCAATTGCGCTTGCCGTTGCTGACCGCGTCCTCATGCTGGAACACGCAATCTATTCTGTGATTTCACCTGAAGGCTGTGCCTCTATTCTTTGGCGGGATCCAGATAAAGCTTCTGATGCTGCCGAAGCGTTGCGTGTCACATCACAAGACTTACTCAAGCTTGGCGTTATTGATCACATTATCTCTGAGCCATTAGGCGGCGCGCACCGTGAACCAGACGCGATTATGGCCCGCACTGGCGACGAGATCGAAAAGTGCCTTGAAGAACTCATCCCAATGAGTGGGAGCGAGCTTCGCAGCAGCAGGCGTGAGAAATTCTTGTCGATGGGCACCAAAGGCCTGAACTAAGGCCTAGCAACACTCTCAACAATACCAATCGAGCTTAAGAGGCTTTGCCGTGGCAATGCTTGTACTTTTTGCCTGAACCACATGGGCATGGTGCATTTCTTGGCACACGTCCCCAAGTGCTTGGGTCTTCAGGATTAAGAGCGCCCTGCGCCTGACGGTTCGTCACGGTAGCATTATCGGATGCACCTTCAGAATTATCAGTAGTACCTTGTAACGCTGGGTCTGTACGTGTTTCAGTCATTTGCTGTTGTGGTCGTGCAAATGCATCTGGCTCTGGTTCAGCTTCAAACTGAACGAATGCTAGAACTGTGGTGATACGATCACGTAATCCCTCAAGCATTTCTTCGAATAGATCAAAAGCTTCGCGCTTATATTCGTTCAAAGGATCACGCTGTGCATAAGCACGAAGGCCAATACCCTGACGAAGATGATCCAAGGTCAGAAGGTGTTCTTTCCAGTTCTGATCCAATAGCTGCAGTAGCAAGCTTTTCTCGACCATTCGCATGACATCCGGGCCAACATTCGCAGCCTTCTCAGCCATCATGCGATCTGTGACATCTGTCAGGCGTTCACGAATTTCTTCATCCGCGATACCTTCTTCTTTAGCCCATTCCTGGACAGGTACATCCAAGCCAAATACACGCTGAACTTCATCATGCAGGAGCTCAGTATCCCATTGATCAGCATATGCTTTTTCAGGAATACTCGTGCTCACCATATCATAGACAACCTGCTGACGCATATCTATAATGTCTTCTGCAACATTTTCAGCAGCCATCAACTCACGGCGTTGTTCGTAGATGACCTTACGTTGGTCATTCATCACATCATCAAATTTCAGCAGGTTTTTACGAATTTCGAAGTTCCGCGCTTCAACTTTGGACTGTGCCTTTTCCAGCGCCTTGTTCACCCAAGGATGAACAATCGCTTCACCTTCTTGAAGGCCAAGTTTTTGTAACATACCGTCAATACGCTCAGAGCCAAAGATACGCATCAAATCATCTTTCAAGGAAAGATAGAACTTTGACGTACCAGGGTCGCCCTGACGACCTGAACGGCCACGAAGCTGGTTATCGATACGTCGGCTTTCATGGCGCTCGGTACCCAACACGAAAAGGCCACCGGCTGCTAATACAAGTTCACGATCACGCTGAATTTCTTCTACTAACTTTGCAGCGGCCTTCTCATAAGCATCTGTACCCGGTTCAGCCTTCACTTCTTCGGCCAGACGCATGTCAAAGTTGCCGCCCAACTGAATATCCGTGCCGCGACCCGCCATGTTTGTTGCGATCGTCACACCACCCGGACGTCCAGCCTGCGAGATGATTTGCGCTTCTTGTTCGTGGTAACGCGCGTTCAAGACACTATGCTCGACGCCACTTTTTTTGAGCATCTCGGAGAGCTGTTCAGACTTTTCAATGGATACCGTACCGACAAGAACAGGTTGCTTGCGATCAAAACAATCTTTGATCTGCAAGGCGATGGCTTCGTATTTCTCTTCGACGGAACGATACACCTCGTCATCGTGATCAATACGCGAGATATCAACGTTTGTCGGAATTTCGACGACTTCAAGCTTATAGATTTCAGCGAATTCGCCGGCTTCCGTCATTGCTGTACCCGTCATACCGGCCAGCTTTGGATAAAGGCGGAAGTAATTTTGGAATGTGATCGATGCGAGGGTCTGGTTTTCGTTCTGAATTTTGACGCCTTCTTTAGCTTCAAGTGCCTGGTGCAGACCTTCAGAATAGCGCCGTCCTTCTTGCATCCGTCCTGTGAATTCATCAATGATGATGACTTGATCGTCTTTGACAATGTAATCAACATCGCGCTCGAACAGGACATGGGCACGTAGCGCCTGGTTCGCATGATGGACAAGACTAACGTTCTGGATATCAAACAATGAGCCCTCTTCGAGCAGCTCAGCCTCGCGCATTAAGTCTTCCATTTTCTCAATGCCGGGATCGGTATAGGTCGCCGTACGCCCTTTTTCGTCCTTCTCGTAATCGTCTTCATCGAGCTTGGCGATTAGAACATTCACAGCAGCATACAGATCGCCTAGATCTTCTGTAGGACCAGAAATGACAAGAGGCGTCCGAGCTTCGTCGATCAAAATACTGTCAACTTCGTCGACAATCGCAAAGTTGAATTCGCGCTGCGACATGTCTTCTAAGGTGAACTTCATATTGTCGCGAAGATAATCAAATCCGAGTTCGTTGTTCGTCGCATACGTCACGTCACAAGCATAAGCTGCACGGCGCTCTTCATCGCTCATGCCGTGCGTGATAACGCCAACGGTCAGGCCCAAGAATTTATAAACCTGGCCCATCCATCCTGCGTCACGTTCAGCCAGGTAATCGTTCACTGTCACAACGTGAACGCCTTTGCCGCCGACTGCGTTCAGATAAACAGCGAGCGTTGCGACAAGGGTTTTACCCTCACCTGTCTTCATTTCAGAGATCATGCCCTTGTGGAGAACAATACCACCCAGCATCTGGACATCGAAGTGTCGTTGACCGAGTGTCCGCTTGGCGCCTTCACGGACCGTTGCAAAGGCATCAACAAGCAAATCATCCAGGCTTTCGCCAGCCTCTACTCGACCGCGTAACCAAGCCGTTCGCGCTTTGAGATCGTCATCAGAGAGAGCTTCAACTTCTGGCTCAACGGCATTGATTGCATCGACAATACCTTGAAGGGTTTTAACAAAACGGTCGTTGGCCGAACCGAAGAGACGTTTGGCAAGATTATTCAGCATTTAAGGCTCCGGATGCGCTTAGCGCGGATAAATACGGTCGCGAAGGGGCGGCCCTTGAATTCGTTGCAAAAGAGATAGAGTTCAGACTGCCGCCTGTCAATGTGGGCGGGGCATAACAGTCATTACATTTCCGCAAAGGGATGGGCCGTTTCAACCAATGTTCTTAGCCGTTCTTCCATCACATGGGTGTAAATTTGCGTTGTTGAGATGTCCGCATGCCCAAGCATCTGCTGCAAGGCCCGTAAATCAGCGCCATTTGCCAATAAATGACTGGCGAATGAATGCCTAAGCACATGTGGAGATACACGTCTTCGATCTAATCCAGCTTCGACTGCAAGCTCTTTAATCATTTGACCAAATCGCGCCCGTGTTAGGTGTCCCTCCTTGCCACGTGAGGCAAATAAGAAGCGGTTTGCGCGGGATTGGACACGATCTTTGGCTAAATAGCGGTCTCGGATTTCGATATACGCACGGACAGCATCTTGAGCGGGCTCTCCCAACGGCACCATGCGCTCTTTCCCACCTTTACCCGTCACAACCAAAACCGGGCTTTCACGCAAGAATGATGAAAGCGGTAACGTCACCAATTCCGTTACCCGAAGCCCCGTTGCATAAAGAATCTCAACCAAAGCCTGCAATCTCAAGCCATCCGCACCAGGTCTGCGACCCGCAGCCTCCATCAAGGCATCCACATCAGCCTCTGATAAATATTTTGGAATTCTTTGGCCTAGTTTTGGACCATCAAGGGTCGACGTCGGATCTTCTTCACGAAACCCCATGTCGATAACGAATTTAAAAAACCGCTTTAATGCAGATAATCTACGAGCCGCCGTTGAGGCCGCAAGACCCTTTTCATCCAAGGCTTTGAGGTATTTTCGGACATGGTCTGCACTGGCCCGCTCAGGCGTGGTTTGGCGACGCCCAACAAAAAGAGCGAATTCCGTCAAATCACCCCGATAAGCGGACAGCGTGTTCTGTGACGCATTTCGCGTTGAACGCATCATGTTCAGAAAATTGTCGATCCACGGATAATTTAGTTCCGCCACAAGATTTCCTAGCATTCTATATTAGAAATCGATTTAAAGCCCAGCCGCCAACACTGTTTCTACTGCTAATTGGCGTGCAGCACGCTCCATACCTAATGACTTCAAGGCTGCAACAACTTCAAAGACGACTGCCACGCCCTGCGCCCCTGGGCCGCCGTTCCCCATAGAACGCAATGCCAGAATAGCTGGTTTCGCAGCACCAGCCGGTATGCCTGTTGCCACGCTTGAATTCGCATCAATGGTGCTGCGTTGTGATGCTTTGGCTGTTTCAAAGGCCCGCATACTATTACGGAACGGGAACCAAATATCCGTTGGTGGCATCAATTGGTTTTTTGGACCGCCCGTATCAATGCCCGCCCATGCCGCATCCGAGAGGTCTTCCCCCAAAGCAACAAACAAGCCATTGAGCAGAGATCTTAAAGGTACGAGCTGCGGCGCATCTTCAACTGTTGCAAGCCATTCGGTTAAGATCGTTTCTAAGGGTACATTCCGATCACCTCCACCTAACAAGCGCACAAGTGGGCGTGTCCGAGCCAAGGCGACCTTAGCGTCTTCACTCACCGTTGCGCTGGCACGTAACAACGCCATCCAACGATCAGTTGCTACGGGCTCACCAAGGGCCAAAAATGCACGGACACCGGTGAGTGCAAACCATACCATTTCCGGGCTTGGTGGCAGTCTGTTGATGAGAGGTCGGAATGCTTCAACAGCAGCTTGATAGCGGCCATCTTCGCGCGCGAACCCCAATGCACTAGAAATGATCTCAGCACGAGCCGTTGGAATGTTCTGCTTTACCGCAGCTTGATAAAGGAGTGCGCGCGCTGCGGCACCACCAATTTCTGATGCTCGGGTTAAAGAGTTTGCCAAATCAGCTTCACTGTACGTAACCTGCTCATACAATTGTCGCAACTGCGCTGGGCTTAGCGAACCAAAAGTAATGGCGCGCTCAGCGGCTTCAATGCGCGCACCAATACTCAAGTTTGGCGTCATCGCTGCTGCATGCAACAGAATTGGATTGTCATTTTCAGAAATGCTTGTCGGCAATTCGACCTTAGCGACCCGGCTTAAGGCAATGTGAATGGTGTTGGGCTGACCAATTTTCTCAAGAATAATCGGCGAGCCACTTAAGACAGAATCAACCAGCGTAACCATCTCAGGGTCATCGCCTGATGTTTCTCGTAGTAGTGACATTCCGAAGCCAACGCTATCCGCTTTGCCTTCTAATGCATCGCAATAAATCAAAAGCCGCTGCCAGAAGTCTTTGCCAGCACTAGCAACGTTATTCCGTGCCAAGCCACATGCACGCGCATTGTTAAAGCGAATGATCTGTAAATTCGCATCAACAATGTCCAGCCCTTGTGGACGTTCTTGGGTTGGTGACGCGCTTAACAGCAATTCAGCGCCGTCAACATCACCAATCGCCAACAATGCAGCAGCGCGAGCTGCCAAAAAGCTTGGTGCATTCTCGCTCACTGCAAGAGGTGCCCGGGCGCGGCTGAGGAGTATTTGAGATGCAACATCCCGAAGGGCTGCTGAATTTGATTTCGTTGGGATCGACGCCACCATTGCAACGGCCTGTGTACGCGTCAGACCTTTCCACATCCCACCGCCAAGACCACCATCGGTCGTCGTCAACACACCAACAGCCTCAGTATCGACCTTCCTTAAGCCATCAACTTCAATACCCACCTTTGCAGGCGTGTTCAAAGGAACTGTGGAGCGACGGCGCGGTGTGCTTTCCACAGGGCTTGCTGCCCGCGGTGTCAATCGCCGCGGACCTGAGACAGGCGCTCGTTCATTGAATGAAGGTGTTGCTGTAAGGTCTACAGGGCCGGTTTCACCTGTTGTTTGTGCTTCGACGGGCGATAGCGCAAACGACGTTAGAACGAACGATACGGCGATCCATTTCATGTGTCTAACGAGGAAATTTGTCATTCGGCAGCACCTTTTCCACATTGCTGACCGGTGCCGGAATTTCCCAAGTCGCCAAAAAAACAGCGCCACCACCCAGCCCAAGTAGCAATAAAAGCAAAATAAAAATCGTCAATTTACCCATAAAGACTATATTCCATTCGAACGTGTTGTCTGTGTCTATCGGTCGTATCAGTGATACGGTATTTGATGCTTGCCCATGACTGTGGCAAATTTTTGTCAATGTTGCGCAAGTCTACCGATAGGCCAACGCCCTTTCAACGATATGCACCTTGCAAACCAAGGTATAAAATCGGTTTAAGTTGTTATTGGAGAGCAAAAAACGATGGCCATAGGGCCTAAAAACGATCCAGAAGTCGATGAAACCGCTTCAAAGAGGCGGGATACCATCGTCTTGGTTGGCTTAATGGGTGCTGGAAAATCGGGCGTTGGACGCCGATTAGCCGAATCGCTTGGACTCCCATTTGTTGATTCTGACGAGGAAATCGAAAAAGCGGCTGGATGTGGTGTCACTGATATCTTCGACGTTTATGGAGAACCGGCATTTCGTGATTGCGAACGTAGCGTGATTGCCCGCCTGCTCAATGGTGGCCCGAGTATTATAGCAACAGGTGGCGGTGCATTCATGGACCCGGAAACACGCGAAACCATCAAGGCAACATCAACGTCTATTTGGCTCCGTGCAGATCCGGAAGTTCTTTATCAACGCACCAAGCGCTCAAAAACACGCCCCCTTCTCGCGACTGAAGATCCACGTGCGAAACTCATAGCCCTCGCAGAGCTTCGCTACCCAGTGTATGCCGAAGCCGATATCACCGTAGACACCGGTGACGAGTGTCTTGATGCCACCGTTCAAAAAGTCGCTGAAATTATCGCACAAAATACGAATTCA
>Ga0209406_1001221_pt1 | contig 19170 bp, 21 predicted proteins | sample COGITO_mtgs_1204_FD_184808 | JGI IMG/M metagenome (GOLD analysis project Ga0209406, IMG submission 184808) | Pelagic marine microbial communities from North Sea - COGITO_mtgs_120426 (SPAdes) (version 2) | ecosystem: Environmental > Aquatic > Marine > Epipelagic ...
CTTTACCCACTGGCGCTTTAACCCTAATCCAAGCTGGTTTCTTGGGTTGTGGGTTGTCTTGGCGGTTCGCTTTTTCAGGATGCCGTTGACTTGGAGTTTTTAGATCACGCATGTATTTTCCTTATTACTATGACTTAGCACACTACCAATAAACAACCACCCCTATCTATCAGATAATAATTCTAGTTTAGAACTATGCTTAATCAAACCAAATAAATCCCATTTCAATTAAAAATGATGTTTTATTTAGATTATTTAAAAAATTTCAAACTAAAGGAAATTTAGACAAAAGCATCAGCATTCTCAGCTTTTTTATCTGCAACATACTTTTCCAGCGCAGCTAATACACTTGGATCAAGGTAAGGCTGTCGGTATGTTGCTAACTGGTTAGCAACACGTTCTTCCGCCAGCGCGTAGGTGTCACGTGCGCCTTCCTCGTACCAAGTTTCAAACGGTTTATAATCAAAAAGGTCTGAACGCCAAAAAGCGGCCTTAAAGTTATCTTGAGTATGCTCACATCCGAGATAATGCCCACTTGGACCCACCTCACGAATGGCGTTCATAGCCTGCCCGTTTTCGTCAGCAGCCACACCTAAACTCATTTTATGCAAAGCACCAAGTTGATCTGCATCCATCACAAACTTTTCAAATGACGCCACGAGGCCTCCCTCCAACCAACCACAGGAATGCAACATAAAGTTAACCCCCCCAATAAGAGCCGCATTTAAGGTATTAGAAGTCTCATAAGCTGCCTGAGCATCTGGCAGTTTTGATCCACATAGTCCTCCACCTGAGCGGAACGGTAAATTCATTCGCCTTGCCAATTGTCCCGCCCCATATAAAATTTGACTGGCTTCAGGGGTGCCAAAGGTTGGAGCGCCTGAATTCATATCAATCGAAGTCACAAAAGTTCCAAATATTACCGGCGCACCAGGCTTTAAGATCTGACTGTATGCTATTCCCGCCAAAACCTCCGCAAGTACTTGCGTCAATGTTCCAACGATTGAAACTGGTGCCATTGCGCCCCCTACAATGAAAGGTGATACTATGCATGCTTGGTTGTTTGTTGCGAATACTTCGAGGGCGCCCATCATTATGCTGTCAAAGGTCAGTGGACTGTTAATGTTTATCAGCGACGTCATAACAGTATTTTTTTGTATAAAATCTTTACCAAAAAGTATTTCACACATATCGACTGAGTCTTGAGCTCGACTTGGCTCTGTGACTGAGCCCATGAAAGGCTTATCACTATACACCATATGCGCAAAAAGCATGTCAAGGTGACGTTTATTGACCGGCACGTCTGTAGGCTCGCAAACAGTACCTCCGGAGTGATGTAAATACTTCGACATATAGCCAAGTTTTACAAATTTTTGAAAATCAGAAATAGTCGCGTACCGCCTACCACCTTGCCTATCACGTACAAAGGGAGGCCCATAGACTGGTGCAGTAACCAGTGTTTTGCCACCAATTTCAACATTTCTGTCTGGGTTCCGAGCATGTTGTATGAATTTAGATGGAGCTGTCTTGCACAATTTCCTCGCTAATCCTCTCGGGATTCTTACGCGCTCACCTTCGATGGTAGCGCCAACTGATTTCCAACGATCAAGCGCAATTGGGCTATCAACAAAGTTAACGCCAATCTCTTCGAGAACGGTCTCAGCATTATATTCGATCAATTCTAAAGTTGCCTCGTCCAAAAACTCATATAATGGAATATTTCGATCGATATAGCGCTCAGTTTCAACACTAACAGCTGTACGTTCCGCTCTGCGTGCAGCACCACCCCCACTACGTGATCTTTTACGTGATGCTTCAGCCATTACTAAACCCTTGTTCTGTTTAATGATGTGGTACTACAATTTTCTTTATACTAGAGCTGGTGTTTTTCGCCTCATAGGATGGAAAAACGACATCAACCATGATTTCTTCCACCAGGCCGGGTTGAACCTTTTCCCCCATGGTAATATCCAAGATTATGGAAACTTTTATAGAAAAACTCTTAATTATTGATTTTGGTAGTCAAGTGACCCAGCTCATAGCTCGCCGCTTACGAGAGCTTAACGTCTACTGTGAAATCCATCCCTTTCAAAAAGTAACAGAGCCGTTTTTGATTGAGTTTTCACCAAAGGCCATAATTCTGTCTGGAGGGCCAGCCTCCGTCACAGATAAATCGTCACCACGCCCCCCAATGGCAATATTTGAAATGGGAATCCCCATCTTGGGTATATGCTATGGGCAGCAGGTGATGATGCAATCGTTGGGTGGAAAGGTCGAACGGGGGCAAGGAACAGCTGAGTTTGGTCGCGCTTATGTTAGTTCAGATAAATCAACACCACTACTAGATGGTTGGTTTGATAACGATGATGAGCAAGTTTGGATGAGCCATGGCGATCATGTAAGTAAGATAGCCCCTGGGTTTGAGGTGTTTGGTACATCTCCAAACGCACCATTTGCTATTGTAGCCGATGTATCAAAAAGTTTTTTTGCAGTACAGTTTCATCCTGAAGTTCACCACACCCCTAAAGGAACAAAGCTATACGAAAACTTTATACGCATTGCTGGTTTTTCACGAAAATGGACGATGGTTGTGTACAAGGAAAAAGCCATCCAGGCAATCCGTGATAAGGTTGGTAGTAACAAAGTCATATGTGGGCTGTCGGGAGGAGTTGATAGTTCAGTAACTGCTATCCTCATGCATGAAGCTATAGGCGATCAATTAACTTGCGTATTTGTAGACAATGGCTTGCTCCGACAAGGGGAGGCTGAAGAAGTTATCAAAATGTTTCGAGACAACTACAGTATCCCCTTTATTCATGCCGATGAGAGAGAACTATTTCTTAGTGAACTTGAAGGGCAATCTGATCCAGAAACTAAACGAAAAATAATTGGAAAGCTATTTATAGATGTCTTTCAAAAGCACGCATCGGCTGTTGGCGGCGCGCAGTTTCTAGCGCAGGGCACTTTATACCCTGATGTAATAGAAAGTGTAAGCTTTTCGGGTGGGCCATCGGTCACCATTAAGTCGCATCACAATGTGGGCGGGCTTCCCGAAAAGATGGGACTGCAACTTGTTGAACCGTTGCGAGAACTTTTTAAAGACGAAGTACGGGCCTTAGGAAGAGAGTTGGGCTTACCCACTTCCTTCATAGGACGACACCCATTCCCTGGTCCTGGATTAGCTATTCGTTGCCCCGGAGAAATCACACGCAACAAGCTAGATATATTGCGTAAAGCAGATGCCATATATATTGATCAAATTCGTAAACACGGACTGTATGAAGAAATATGGCAAGCCTTTGTTGCAATACTCCCAGTGCGAACAGTCGGTGTAATGGGCGATGGGCGCACTTATGATTTTGCTTGTGCATTGCGAGCGGTCACATCAGTCGACGGAATGACAGCGGACTACTATCCTTTTACACATGAGTTTCTAGGAGAAACTGCCACACGAATTATTAACGAAGTCCAGGGTATAAACCGTGTGACCTATGACATCACATCCAAACCACCAGGAACTATTGAGTGGGAGTAGTCTTTCTTGTTTAAGTCATTGATATAATTAGATTAATTACTTGCACATTACTTTCACACTCAGAATTCAATCGTTGATTTAATTGAAGTTTTCTCGTACAGTTACACAGAATGTTGCACAAACGTGTGACTACTGAAACTCGTAGTAACTCAGAAACTAAGATTTGGCACTGAAGAAACAGCAATTTGCTGAAGGCGAAATAGCAATATTTGACGAAGCTTGTATCTACAAGCGAGGTGAGTATTGGCAGTTTCGTATGTGGTTACCAAAAGAAAACAAGTACGCACGTAAAAGCCTACGTACACGCAGTGAAGCTACTGCAATAGAAAAGGGTAAAGCTGCGTACTTAGAGATTTACGCTAATCTGCAACAAGGCAAAAGCTACTTTTCAATAACTACAAAAGAGGGTGTTGAAAAGTATCTTAGCTTTCGTAAACGTGACGTCGAACTTGGACACATCGTAAGTGGACGTTTATCCACAATCGCAACGCATCTACAACACTTTCTTAGCTTCATTGGGAAAGACACTAAGCTGAAAGAGCTAGAACGCACTGACTGCGAAAACTATTACTACCATCGCCACAAAGCCTCCAACGGCAACGTCAAACAAGTCACAGTTCAAAACGAACAAAGCTCAATCAATGCGCTGATGAAGTGGCTACAAAAGAATGGCGAAACACACATTGATGGCTTCGACTTTAAGAAATTGCCACGCTTAGACAAAGGCAACGAAGCTATTCGTCGTGCAACACTAACTAACGATGAATACGAAGCACTGTATCGCGCTATGCGTACTTACTGTGCCAAACACAACAAACTAGATGATGCTGAACTTAGAGTGCGAAAAATCGTGCAGCACTACGTTCTAATCGCAGCGAACAGTGGATTACGAGTTGGCGAACAGCGACAGTTACGTTGGAGTGACGTGCAGATTGAACTGCATAAAGTGTATGGCGAGGAACAAAAGCTAGCACGTATCCATGTTCGCGCTGAGACAAGTAAAGTACGCACAAGCCGTACCTTCTTGTGTCGTAATGGGCAGTACTTTGAACGCTTACGCGAAATATCTAAGCCAAAGAGCACAGATGAACTTGTGTTTACGATTGATGGTGAAAACCAAATCACACAACGTACGATGTTGTATCATTGGCACAAGATGATTGAGTTAGCTGACATTGCTGACAGACAAACACGTGACTTAGTACCCTACAGCTTGCGTCATTTTATGATTACGCAACGTATTATGAGTGGATTAACGTTTAGGCAGATAGCAGATATGTGCGGCACAAGCGTGGCACAGATTGAAAAGACGTATTACCACTTGAATGACGAGATACGCTTAACAAACGCTGTAGCTGACTACAGACGTAACGCAGATGGCACGATTGAAGTGCTGTAGGAGGAAGTATGAAAGAGGTGAATCAATTATCCGAAATAATTCTGAAATTAATCGGTATGCATCCTTTAATAGGAAGTCTTTTGGATGAAGCTACTGAAGTCGTTGATGGCGAATATGGTACTGTCGGTGAAGAGGAGCTTAATGGTGTTTGTTATTCCCACTACACCTTAATAGAAGATGGAAAATTATGCTCACTATTAAATAAACACCTAAGTGGAAGTTGCTTAGAATTCTTCAGAAAAGTAGCAGATGAAAATTTGGATTTGAACATTGAGAGAAATAGTTATGGATCTATTACTCTGTCATTACATTTAGATGTACCAGTAAATCCTAATGCAGATGTGGTAGAGCCAACTTTCCCATTAGATGTTGACATAACAGAGAGTAATGGAAAATATATTGTGCGTGGGAGTGTTGCTGACGACATAGCTCAAACAAGCGAAAAGTATCTACCACTTTATTCACTAATGGGTTAAATCAACTCAGCAGCGTTACGCTTCATCTCGTCGTTAACTGAAACATAACGCTGCGTTGTTTGAATGCTTCTATGTCCAGCCATCTCTGCTAGCACAAACACACTCACTCCTCGCTGACTAAGTGCGGTAAGCCAAGTGCGTCTGCCACTGTGTGATGTAGCTCCACTAATCCCAGCACGTGAATACAAGCGTTGTAAGTGCTGTGTAGCAGTGTTTGCACTAAAGTGTGCTTGCTTCTGTGTAGAGAACAAATAACCATGCAGTGGCTGCTTAGCTACGCTGCTAACGTATGCGTGTAGCTGACGCTGCATCTGCTTTGGCAGAAATATCTTACGTGCTCGTTTGGACTTGGTACGTGCTGCATCAAGTGTCATCTCGTCTCGTACGTTGCCGTTTGCATCAAGTATGTCTTCAAAACGCAGCGCAGCTACTTCGCCAACACGTAAACCACACAAGTGCGTAAACAGCAGCATAGTGCTATCACGCAATGGATAACGACTGCACGAATTTGTTACGTGTAACAGCTGCTTAAGTTCTGCTTTGCTAAGTGTCTTTGCTTGTGCCATCTAAACCACCTAAATGTAATGTTTTCGTACATACAGTGTATTTTCTTATGTTTATTTTGAGCAACCAAAATGTGTCTTACAAATACCTTCCATAACTCAAAGACTTACGTCTTATTGTAAGATAATCATTATTTTCTTACATATTCTAAGTGCTGTTTAAGTGTCAGCTTCGCTAACACTACTTGTGCCGTTTGTTCTTTCGCGTTCGCTCAATCACATACAGCACAGCGTGTATTTCTTTTTATATTTATTGATGTGGCTCATTTAGATTGTGTTTAGCCATAAGAAGGCTTAAGCAGCCTTCCTACAGCCTAACAGCGTCTCATTTGAGTTGCTTATCAGCCACTGTGTATCAAGCCTTCTTAGTTTTACCTAAGTTTCGGTGCAGTTGGGCTGTCACCGTTTACTTGCCTAAGTACCAACGCAACTACGCAGCAATACACAGTGTGCTACGCAGCCCCTACAGTTTCATCATCTGTAGGCTTAGTGCGCTTCTTATTTTATATAGCGATTACGAAGCTACCGCTGTTGTGCGTCTCTGCTAAAACGCTACGTGTGCTGACAAAATCCGATGGCTACAGCTTTCACTGGCAAACTCTTTATCGTTAACAAAGCACTATGTGCAGATAAATACACAGCAACATTAACAAGCTGTGCATATAGTTATTTATCAACAGAGGAAAAAACGATGCAGAAAACGGTTTTAAACGACGTATTTGAGTTATTGCAGCAGATTGGTGCTGTGAGCAGTGAGAGTGAATTTAGCAGAGATTGGCTTTGCAGAAGCGAGTGCTACGTGCGTACGCTGCGTTTTAAGCGTGTTAAACCCAGTGTGAGTACGTTGGCTATATGTGCAAGCAAGCTTCAGCACTACGGACGCTGTATGACGACTACAGAAGCCTATACTCAGCTTGGCAACCGCTTTATTGAGCTGAGTGAACGTTGTCACAAGCAGATTAATACTGATGCTGTGGGGTGGTGGAAAGACGAGGTGAGAGTTTGACAAGTAACACTGTAATGTCGAATGAGCAAACTCGTCATCCGAAATGGGTATTTATGCAGTAAATTTTCGTGCAGCGGTTTTCTGTGGTGGAGTACTTACAGAAGTAGGGTGGTGGTTTTGCACCCACCCCACCCTACAAGTTGCTAAATAACAGTATGAACAAGAGTGCATTACAAGACATACAGCAAGCATTAAACGCAATACGCATTGAGATAGAGCGTGTAGACGATGAAACAAAGTGGGCAGCACTTGAGTTGATGTTGAGCACTAGCAACAGCGTAGTAGCATTAGCAAAGAAGATGGCTAAGCCAGAGACAGTGACACACACAGTAGCTGTGCCTAAGACAAAGATAGTCAAGCAACAAACACCACCACAGATGACACCAAAAGACATAGAACGAACAGACTTCACGCCTATTCGTCCACAACCACCGTTACCAAATCAACGAAACCAGTAGCTTACTATAGTTAAAACCGTCAAAACTGCACGGTTTATAGCTGTGTGCGGCTATGGTTGACTTGATGACTGACTGGCATAGTGAGGCGCTGTGAAAATACTTTTTTCTAATTACAACACACAGCACTAGACGTAGAAAAAACGTGCTTTTCATCCTCTTAACAAATCTATAACATAAGACTGACAATAAACTAGTGGAGATGTTATCTATCGGATAAATCATATGCTGATTGGAAAGCTGAAATAGAAGCAATTCAGCAGCAGATGGTTGAGACAAGAAGATATTATTTTGCGGAAAATTAAGATATTCATAAACTGAATTACACTAAACAAAAGGGACAGCAAAATAATGACGGTGATGGAAAATTTAGAAAAAATTTTTAGGGATGTATTTGATGATGAAGACATACTGATAAATGTGGATATGACTGCAAATGATATAGATGAGTGGGATAGTTTGGCTCAAATAAGGCTTATTTTACAAATAGAAAAGCGTTTTTCTCTACACTTTGATGCCTCCGAAATTGAGAAACTTGAAAATGTTGGCCAAATGGCAGAATTGATATCACTAAAACAAGCCAATGACTGAGACACAGCTTTGGAAGGAATACTCTGAGGGCTTGCACATTGAGTGGCCTTTTTCGATTTCAACAGAAGATATGAGACTATTTTCTGATCTAAGTGGTGATGGAAATCCACTGCACTCAGATTCCCAATTTGCGCAAACCAAAGGGTTCGCATATCCAGTCGTTTACGGAGTGTTACTTTGCGCACAGATGTCACGATTGATCGGTGAGGAGATGCCCGACAAAAACTCAATTATAATGGAAATTCAAATGGATTTCTTGTTGCCTTGTTTTCCTGAAGATGCCTTGATTTTTTCTGCAGATTTAATATCAAAGTCTGATTCCACCCGCACATATCAATGCAAATGCAAAATAATTAAAGACAATAAGATAATGTGCAAAGGAACCGTAGGTGCAATATGGAAGCCATGACCTGCATATCTTATGTCTTCGTGACTGGTGGTTCCGGCGGTATAGGGTCCGCGGTATGTAGACTGTGTCCTTCGTTTGGATTCACACCAATAATTGGTTATAACACGAATGCCGCTAAAGCCCATATTCTTGCAAAAGAAATAAAGGGACTGGCCGTTCGTATTGACATGAGTGATGGCAATTCTATTCTGAGTGCGGTCAAAATTATCACAAAAGAGATTGGAACATCCGGATCCCTGGAGGCTGTCGTTTTAGGCGCATCACCTCCTCCTGCCTTAGAGCCATTTCTCAAAATTTCAAATGAGCAATTATCATATCAAATAAATGTAAATTTGATTGGGCCAAATATTCTGCTTCAGGCCTTAATGAAAAGCTTTTTCAAAAAGAAGAAGGCTGGTACTGTAGTTGGGATATTAACCGAGGCGATTGGCTCTAAAGATAGACCGCCAGCAACTGGTATGGGGTCATATGTTGTCGCAAAAACCGCTCTTAAAAGTTTGTTGTCTATATGCTCTGCTGAATATTCTTGGCTGAAAGTTAGAACGGTATCCCCGGGGTTTACTAAAACTCCTATGTTAGACGTTTTTGATCCAAGATACCTGGAAATGGTTCACGCTAGGACACCGATTTTAGCGCCAGAAGAGGTGGCAATGCATATTATGGAGCAAATTGAGCAATGAATAACATTTATGAACAGCTGTCATGGCTCGAAAAACCGCCAGTGGATTTTGCTGGACGATTAAAAATGGCTCGGTCTGAAGCAAATCTGAGAGATTTAGCCAAATACGCTCTCGATGAAAACCAGCTGAGACGCTTGAGTAAAAAAGCAAGTACTCTGCTAGTTTCTTCTGAGCAATCTGCCAGTTTTAAAACTTTAAAAATGGGAATAATAAGCAATTCAACGACTAGTTTAGCTCTGTCCGCTTTGGTGGGGACCGCATTACGTTATGGCATTTCACTCCATGTGTATGAAGCGGAATTTAATCAGGTCGCACAAGAAGCTTTTTCTACAGATTCTGCATTCTGCAACCTGAGTTTGGATGTGATTTTATTGGCTATCGATCACAATGGATTGCCTTTTATTTCATGCCCCGGAGATGAGCATGCCGCGGAAGCAAATATTCAAGATGGTTTAAAATATTTAAATAATGTTTTGCTTGGGCTAAAATCCAAAACAGATGCGCAGATTATTCTACAAAATATCGTATCACCTGCAGAACTGATATTTGGAAGTTATGAGAGGCAGTTGTCGGGCACATTGTCCTCGTTTGTATCTGGTATTAACAGGGGGCTTGATTTGCTCAAAGATCCCGGTGTTTTTATACTAGATGTAGCTAGCCTTTCAGCCAACATAGGGTTAAGTAATTGGCATGATCCAACTTTGTGGAATATGGCAAAAATATCGTTTTCACAGAGATACATGCCCATCTACGCAGATTATGTCTGCCGTATTTTAGCAGCACAGTTGGGGAAAAGCCGACGTTGTCTTGTCTTGGACTTGGACAATACACTTTGGGGAGGTGTCATTGGTGATGATGGTTTGGGGGGTATATTAATCGGGAACGCAGGGGCTACGGCTGAAGCTCATTTGCATATTCAGCAAACCGCACTAATGTTACGAGAACGCGGCGTTGTTTTAGCGGTTTGTTCTAAAAATGAAGATGCAATTGCTCGTACGCCGTTCAAAGATCACCCTGATATGCTGATACGAGAAGAGCATATTGCCGTGTTTCAAGCCAACTGGTCTGATAAAGCTTCAAACATAAGGGCTATTTCGGAAGCACTTTCACTGGGGTTGGACAGTATGGTTTTTCTCGATGATAATCCAGCCGAACGCAAGCAGGTACGTGATGAATTACCTGAAGTGGCCGTTCCCGAGCTGCCAAGCGACCCGGCATTGTATGTACGTACTATCTTGGCTGCAGGGTATTTTGAGTCCATAAATTTTTCAGAGGAAGACAGAATCCGTGCGGGCTTGTATCAAGCTAACGCAAAACGGGTGCAGCTTGTAAATCAGTACTCTGATATAAACTCGTATTTGAAATCATTGGATATGGAGATATATTTTAGGCCATTTGATGAAAAAAACCAGCCAAGAATATTTCAGCTTATAAGTAAGTCAAATCAGTTTAATCTAACTACTAAACGCTATACCCAGAAGGATCTGTCGCGGTTTGAAGCTGACGAAAATTATTTCACCCGTCAAATTAGGCTTGAAGATATCTTTGGGGATAATGGAATGATCTGCATCATTATTTGCAAAAAAGATAAAGACGCGTGGGAGATTGATACTTGGTTAATGAGCTGCAGGGTATTGGAACGAAAAGTAGAAGTGGCATGTTTGCAGGATATTGTAAAAAATGCGTTTGCTAGTGGAGCAAAAAAGTTAATAGGCAGATTCATACCAACACCCCGCAATAACATTGTAAAAGAGCATTATCAAAAATTAGGATTTAATAAAGTGTCGGAAGGGCTTGAAAGCGAAACTTGGGAGTTGGATATACAAGATTTTGAATTTCAAGAGGTTCCGATAAAAACCAAAACCCACGATCACGATCAGAGGTAGTGGGAGAGAAAAAATGATTTATACTGCGATGTTAAGTGACGCTGATGAAATAATGGAGTTCATAGAACGCGAGTGGAAGCAAAACCATATTTTATCAAAAAATAAAGATTTTTTCTTATATGAGTATGCTAGTAAAGGGGCACTAAACTTTGTGATTTCTAAAAGCGAAGATAAAATCAACGGCATCTTAGGCTTTTTAAAGTCTTCACTTGACGAAAATTCGACTGTCTGGACCACAATGTGGAAAGTTTCGAAGTCGAATGGCTCACCGACCCTCGGTCTTCGTATGCTTAGTTATTTGCAATCTCAGGGTTATAAGTCGGTTATGTCGAGCGGCATCAATGCTGCCACTGAAGAAATATACAAATATTTAGGTTTTCATGTGGGGGATTTGGGTCATTACTACATCCCGAATCGGATACTTGAGACATACAATATTGCGAAATTTAAAAAAGAGAAATTGGATATTTCATGTTCACATGAAATGCCCACAAATTTGATCTTTAAGCAAGTGACAATTCAGGAATTAAAGCATTCCTTTGAATTTACAAAATTTCTGAATAAAACCCCATGCAAAGATTTTGAATATTTTAAAAAGCGGTTCTTTGAACATCCAATTTACAATTATGAGGTGTATGGGGTTTTTGAAGGGGCTGAGATTCTCTCGCTATTAGTGGTCCGTCTCGTCAGATGCGGGACATCATCATGCTTAAGAATTGTAGATTTTTATGGGCAAGAAGAAACTTTTGGGACCCATGCCTTAAACTTGTGCAAGAAAATGTTTTCAGAAGGTCATGAATATATCGATATTCTAACTTTTGGGTTATCTGATCACCTCCTTAAGAAATCTGGTTTTAACCGACTTGATCACTCGCAACTAGAGATTGTAGTTCCTAATCATTTTGAGCCATTCGTTCAAAAAAATGTGAAAGTAGGCTTTTTCTCCAACATCAAAAACTTAGCCGATTTGAGAATTTATAAGGCTGATGGTGATCAAGATCGTCCATCACTAAAGGGTTATGAAAATGAGTGAATTATCTATAGTCATGTATCACTACGTAAGACCAATTAAAGGAAGTAAATTTCCTGGTATTAAGGGTTTGGAGTTAGATGGCTTTAAGCAGCAGCTTGACTATCTAACCGAAAATTTTAATATCGTTTCAACTGAACAAGTAATTAACGCTGCTAAGCATTCATCGCCATTACCCAATAATGCATGTTGGCTTACTTTCGATGATGGATATAAAGATCACTTAAAGTATGTAATGCCTGAGCTATTAAAGCGAGATTTGCACGGAGCCTTTTTTCCACCTAGGGTTGCGATTGAGGAAGACGTGGTGCTTGATGTAAATCTGATTCATCACATCTTAAGTTGTGCAGATGATGTTAAACAATTGGTTTCTCGCTTAAATTCTCACTGTTTAAGTAACGGCATTTCTGAAAGTAACATAGATGCATATTACAAAGAATACGCCGTCCCAAATAGATTCGATAATGCTGACACTATTTTTGTAAAACGTATGCTACAGCATGTTTTGCCAGAGCAATTGCGATCATCTATTGCTGAGAATATGTTTAAAGAATTCGTTGGACTAAGTCCTGCAGAGTTTTCTAAAGAACTTTACATGAGCGTTGATGAAGTTAAAGGATTAGTTAATAGTGGCATGTACGTAGGCAGTCATGGTTCGAGGCATTACTGGTTAAATAAAATATCATCAGAAGAGCAAGAAAAAGATATTAAACAATCTCTGAATTTTCTTGAGGATGTCGGAGCGCCAACCAACGACTGGGTAATGTGCTATCCATATGGCGCCTATAACGATGCAACTTTATCTTTGCTCAAAAAGTACGATGCGTCAGTAGGTATTACAACAGATGCTCGCGTGGCTAATTTAAAAGGTGACAACCCATTTGAATTGCCTAGGTTAGACACTAACGACTTTCCGCAATAGGTTATGAGTGAGTGGTACGACAACCAAAAGAAACCAAGCAACAACTTTCGTAAGTTGCTACAAGAACGGATAGCCAAAGCAAATCCACGTCGCACTCTTACAGCCGAAGAACACAGACGCTTATCAAAAATTGAAGCGATAGCTGCTAAGTTGAAGCGTGGAGAAAACGTACAAAATCGTCAGCTTCAGACTTGGCTTAGCGAAGGTGAATACTCACAGATTGAAGCTGAATGGGACACGCAAAAACTGTTTAGGGAAGAACTTAAAGATAAGCCAATTGAGCTAACAAGATACCAGGATAAGTTGAAAGAGGCGATTATGATGCGTAATCGTTCTGATGCTTACCATCGCAAGGGTAAGAAATCTGCAGCATATAAGTTGGACAGCAAGTGCGAAAGCTTATGCGAAGATGCACTAGAGATACTTCACGAAATTGTTGCTGCTGATGCTAGCTTACAGATTTGGTTTGATAGGCCCTTGGATTTTGAGCACGGTAGTTTAATTGATGCAAGTCTTGGCAACTTACCGCGCTTGGTTACATCACGCAGTATAGAGAAGCTGAGTGATGATAGTCGTTTAGTGAAGAAACTAGACGTAAAGATTAGTGTTGTTGAACGTGCAATTTATAGCATCGGTAGAGACACAGAAGTATCGACCAACGGTGATAGGTTGATGCTGGAAAAATTTCTGAACACTGACGACTAATCTTCGGATGACAGCTACCAAACAGTGAAAGCACAATGCTTAGAGCTAACAAGGAGGCTGTTATGACTGTACTTGATACACTGAATTTCGTTGCATTTAACCCACTTCAAAACAACAACCCTATTGCAGTGCGTCGTCGTAAGTTGATGGCAAAGATAGATGAACAAATTCAACTTGCAACAAATAAGGACTACACGCCCACACAACATAAATGGGTTACTGATGACGAAGGTAAGCAAACCAAAGTTGAAGTTGCCAAGCGTGTTAAGCGTTGGTGGACTGCTAGCGCTGATGGCAAGATTAACCTTGTTGTACGTTATGGCAGCAAGCCACTAGAGTTTGCCAAAGGTAAGAACGCCATCGAACTAGCTAGCGAAGCTGAGGTGGCTGATACACTGCGTAAGTTGCGAGAGGCTGCTGTACTAGGCGAGTTAGATGTGCTTATAAAACAGCAAGCACAGTTTGGTAGACGTTTGACACTGAAGAACAAGTGAACAAACGAACAGAAGAACGTGTATAATTTAGCACGTTCTTCGTCGTACAATGTGCGAGTGTAGATTGCGTAAACTATTGAAATCGAATAGTTACGCAAGCGTAGAAAAAACGTGCGGAGTGATTAATGACTTACACAATTGTTACACACGTGCTATGAGGTGGCAATAAGTTCTTGATATTAAACACAATAAAAATTACGTTGCTACTGAAATCGAATAGTAATTTTCGCTTACAAATTTAGAATGCTGTATATGCTGACTTACAAAGTACTTACGAGGTGAAGAAACTAGCTCGGTACTCTTTGTAAGTTGCTAAATAGCTGTATGAACAAGAGTGCACTACAAGACATACAGCAAGCCTTAAACGCCATACGCAGTGAGATTGAGCGTACGGATGATGAGACAAAGTGGGCAGCACTTGAGTTGATGTTGAGCACTAGCAACAGCGTAGTAGCATTAGCAAAGAAGATGGCTAAGCCAGAAACAAAGACAGTTACACGCACCATATCAATTCCGCAGACTAAGGTTGTTAAGCAACCGCAGCAGCAATCTACGCAACAACCGTCGCAATCGAAAAATACGTCAAATGACGACACAGATGCAGCAGCACTCGCCAGCGTTCGTCCTCAACCACCGTTACCAAATCAACAAATATACAGAGATAAACGCTGAAAACCCACTAAAAGTGCACGGTTTATAGCTGTATGACAGTGTGGTTGACACAATGACTGAGTGGCATAGTGAGGCGCTGTACAAATACTTTTGTCTAATGAAAACACACAGCACTAGACGTAGAAAAAATGTGCTTCCCAACTTTCTTTAAAATCTATATGATGAGACAGACACTTATTCAAAGGAGATGTGTGATGAAATCATACGACGAACTTAAAGCTGAGATGGAAACTATACAGCAGCAGATGGCTGAAGCAAAGAAGAACGAACGTACGAACGTACGAACGCACTCAAAGAAGTGAAGCGGCTATGCAAAGAGTTTGGCTTTACTGCTGGGATGCTTAAGGGTTCGTTAGCTGAAGGGCGCAAGAAGTAATGAAATTCTCAGAAATTGAACTTCCTTCCAATCGAAAGTTTGGGTTTTTCTTTACGTTAGTCTTTGCGTTGGCAGCAACATATTTTTATTATTCAGCCAATGTAACTTGGACATATGTGTTTATTGCAGCAGCATTGGCATTTCTGCTTGTCACGCTGATAAAGAGCGATGCACTTCTACCTCTAAACAAGCTATGGATGCGGTTTGGACTCCTACTTGGCATGATAGTAAGCCCAATCGTACTTGGGGTTATCTTCTTTGGGCTTTTTACACCCATAGCAATGCTGATGCGTCTCAGTGGACGAGATGAGTTGCGTTTAAAGTTTGCTCAGAAAGCAAGTCACTGGATTTCCCGCGACGAACCAATCAAATCTGAATCATTCAAACAGCAGTTTTAATAAAGACAAATCAAATGGAATTTTTAAAAGAACTTTGGGCATTCTTACGTGTACGCAAAAAATTGTGGCTCGCCCCTATTATCATAGTTATGTTGATTCTTGGAGGCTTGCTGATACTTGCGCAAGGTTCTGTGGTTGCGCCTTTCATTTACACACTCTTTTAGGAGCAGCGCATGTATATCTTAGGTATTTCTGCCTTTTATCACGACAGCGCGGCATGCTTGCTCAAAGATGGTGAGATTATTGCTGCAGCGCAAGAAGAGCGCTTCACTCGTAAGAAACATGATGATGGCTTTCCTCACCATGCAATTCTTTACTGCTTAAAAGAGGCTGGTATAGCAGCGAAAGATATCGATAATGTCGTATTCTACGAAAAGCCGTTTGTTAAGTTTGAGAGATTACTTGAAACGTACCTAGCCTTTGCGCCTAAAGGGTTTGCAAGCTTCGCTAAAGCGATGCCAGTTTGGATTAAAGACAAACTATTTCAAAAATCGGCACTCATCAAAGAGTTGAAATCAACGCTTGATGAGAGTGTTGATTGGAGTGAGCGTTTATTGTTCTCTGAGCATCACTTATCGCATGCAGCAAGCGCATATTATCCTTCTCCCTTTGATAGTGCTGCTGTGCTAACGCTAGATGGTGTAGGTGAATGGACAACAACATCTCTCGCAATTGGCAAAGGTAGTGAATTACAAGTTGTGAAGGAAATACACTTTCCTCATTCACTCGGCTTACTCTACTCTGCGTTCACATATTACACAGGATTTAAAGTTAATTCTGGTGAATACAAGGTGATGGGTTTAGCCCCATATGGAGAACCACGCTACGCAGACTTAATACGAGGAAAGCTAATCACAGTTGCTGACGATGGTAGTTTCCAACTGGATATGAGCTACTTCGATTATGCAACTGGTTTAACAATGACAAACAAGAAATTTGATGCATTGTTTGGTGGTCCACCTCGCACGTCTGAGACGGAACTTACTCAGCGAGAGATGGATTTAGCAGCTTCGGTTCAAAAGGTGACTGAGGATATCGTTCTTGAGTTAGCGCGGGGAATAGCCAAAGAAACGGGCGAGCGTAATTTATGCCTTGCTGGCGGTGTGGCACTCAACTGTGTTGCAAATGGCATTTTGTTGCGTGAAAAAATCTTCGACAATATTTGGATTCAACCAGCGGCTGGGGATGCTGGTGGTGCGTTAGGCGCTGCTCTATCAACATGGTATCTTCATCACAATAAGGATCGTGTTACTGCAACAGATCGTGATGCGATGAAGGGTGCTTATTTGGGCCCTGAGTTCACGGATAAAGAAATTGAAACTGAACTCATAGCTTGTGGTGCAAACTACAGAAAGCTTTCTGAAACAGAAATGATTGAAGAGGTAGCGTCCGCATTAGCTGATGAAAAAGCAGTTGGATGGATGCAAGGACGCATGGAGTTTGGCCCAAGAGCATTGGGGGGGCGCAGTATCATTGCTGATCCACGCTCACCAGTCATGCAAAAACAACTTAACCTTAAAGTTAAATATCGAGAAAGTTTCCGTCCATTTGCTCCAAGTGTCTTACGGGAAGATGTAAGTGATTGGTTTGAACATAAAACAGATAGTCCTTACATGCTGCTCGTTGCAGACGTTAAAAATGACAAGCGTCGCGCAATGACTAAAGAAGAAGACGCGCTATTTGGTATTGATAAGCTTAACGTCCCGCGTTCTTCAGTGCCGGCAATCACGCATGTTGACTACTCCGCACGCATTCAAACTGTGCATATTGATACCAACCCTCGTTACCACGCGGTGATATCAAGGTTCTTCGAAAAGACCGGCTGCCCGCTTGTCGTAAACACCTCGTTCAATGTGCGCGGTGAACCAATTGTTTGCACTCCAGAAGATGCTTTCAAATGTTTTATGGGGACGGAACTGGATATTTTAGCTATCGGCAATTATTTACTCATCAAAGGCGAGCAAGACGAAAACTTGAAAGAAAATTACGAGGATCATTATGAGCTGGATTAAAATTATTGCAATCAATGCCATTCTTTTACTTGGGCTTATTACTGTTCTGGAAGTTGGAGCCGGCTTAAGTCGATTGGTTATGGGCAAAGAATTCAAGGTGATTCACTTGTATGGACCTACTTCATCAAACGATGTCAATTCAGAACTTCATCCATGCAATGCGATGAAAACGGATGTCTTATTGAGCCATATACCTCATGATGGAGGAAAGTGTGAGCCTCTCGGCGGTAAGGTTGAAGGGGAGTATGTTTTATACGATGTGTCATCAGACACCTTGCCAACTCTTCTAATTTTGGGTGGGTCAACGACAAGTGGGTTATATCAAAACATATCAGATGGTGAAACGTGGCCCAAGGTGTTGGCATTTCTAGCAAAGGATTATTTTCGCGTCGTTAACGGTGGTATGGGTGGGTATTCCTCTTTGCAAGAGTTTTACAAATTGGCAAGAGACGGCGCCCGTTTTGATAACTTGAATATGATCATAAGTCTTAATGGAATAAATGAACTTCCTTACTATTTTGGAGACGATAGTATTCGCAGTCATCAATATCCGTTTTTGTCATCTACTCAGCATAGGATGAACCTGAGGCAAAAATGGATAGATCAGAGGATCGGAAATTCGATCGGAACTTTCTTGCCAAATCTTATTAGCTTATTTGCTTACATTTCAAAGAAAGACGAGAACAAAGCATCGATTCCAAAACTCAATTTTCTGAAGCCTATCAATGCCGCTGAACGCTGGGAAATTAATGTAAAACGCATGCAGAAATTAGCGGAGTTGGAGGGCGCAACATATCTCGTATTTCTTCAACCTACTATGGGCTTACCCGGAGTTCAGTCAAATTCTGTTAAAGGTACCAATGATTACCGCTTGCTTGAGAATATGGACAACGAATACACCAAACTTATTCGAGAATTATATGCGGAGCTAAGGATAAGATGTGAGAGACTGAGTTTTTGCATCGATATTTCCGATAGCGTTCCACCTACTGGAAATTTTTACAACGATATACGGCACCATAATGCAGAAGGAAACAAATTGCTTGCTAATGAAATAATGGAATTTGTAAAGAAAAATTCGTCATTAATTGCAGAGTGAGTCTGAACTGTTAAGTGAGCGTTTCAATCCTCTTTGAGGAGGTTAAGCAAGGCCACTTTCACCTGCCTTTGCCGCCAATGTCACCGGGACCAACCTCTCTAATGGCATCTAGAGCCTGAGCATTCTCATCCATTACAACACCCTTGGCCAATTGATGCAGACAAACCAATTGATCAGCATTCATAATAAACTTGGTAACCACTTTTTGCTGTAAGCATTGTATTTGTTCATGATTTGAATATGCGAAGATGTACGTAAAATGAGAAAAGACTTACAAAGTACTTACATAGTGAAAATAAAACAAAATAGAATCAATGTGTTACATAAGGCGTACTATTGAGTGGGAATGAAGAAAGTTATTCAATAAAGTCAAACTGAATTCATCACACACCGAGATAGCGGGTTTTTAAATCAGAATTCCCTAACAATTCCTTTGAATCGCCATGCCAGACAACGAGGCCT
>Ga0209406_1001226_pt1 | contig 19152 bp, 20 predicted proteins | sample COGITO_mtgs_1204_FD_184808 | JGI IMG/M metagenome (GOLD analysis project Ga0209406, IMG submission 184808) | Pelagic marine microbial communities from North Sea - COGITO_mtgs_120426 (SPAdes) (version 2) | ecosystem: Environmental > Aquatic > Marine > Epipelagic ...
ACAAAATGAACGTATTGTAATTGTTTTTCTGTTGTGCAAAATAACGTATCCATTTTTGATCATGTATGGATGAAGGGGTCCCTATGTAAAGAATATTTTTCATTAAAAATTTTTAAACATCCATTTTTGAAACACATATAGTGACCATAATTTATTTGTATGATCTCGCCTGCTGCTAGAGTGATCATCAAGCATTTTTCTTACTAGATTATAATTAATTGGGTAATATGTTTGAGTCGATAAGAGGACTTCATAAAACTCTTTTCCCCATTTTTTCACGGCATATAAAATCATTATCAAAATATTTTTCAGCTATTTTTTTTGTGATATACTTGTTTGTAGAATTGTTCAACAGATACCTGTAAGGAATAGAGGAGAACTCCTTATCCGAGCCTCTATACTTAAGGGAATAAGCCATATTTCTTAGTTTAGTTTCACTAATTTTAATAGTATTATCAAAACCTAATACACCCGTAATTCCACACATATTTTAAAAGTAAATTTAAAGTTCATAAAATAATAATAATTTATTTACATATTCTTTGATATCATATTTTTTTAGCGTATTCCTTACAATATTTTGAAATCTCAGTATACTAATCTTTATTTTCAAATAAGGAAATGATTTTGAGAGCAAATTTTTTTGAATTTTGGTAATGTATCATATACCCATTTTTATCAAGTCTATATTTTCAATTGATTTAATTTTTAGATAATTTACTAGTGTTAAAGTTAAAATTTATTTCGGAGTAAGTTCTTGCGAGTTTGAATAGTTTATCATTCGAAGCATGTCGTTACTTTTTAGTAGTAATTACACATAAGTCTTCTTGTATTCTATTTTGGGGAAATGAAGTCAGATGTTTTATCAATGTAAGCAGCAGTGAGGGTATACCCGTTTCAATAATGGAAGTCATGTCTTTTGGCATTCCAGTTATTGGAACTAATGTTGGTGGGGTTTCAGAATTAGTTAATCAGGAAAATGGACATTTACTATCGGCTAATCCTGCTGCTCAAGAAATAGTGTCAGTAATTGAGAAATTTCAGCAACTTTCAAATGAAGATAAAGAAAAGAAAAGTAGCTTATGCTAATTGGTATAATAAGAAAACGCCGAAAAGAATTATGGTGAATTTGTAAAAAGAATAATTAATTTTTAATAGAAAGATTAATCTTTTTATTAATTTACAAAACATAATGGTTAACGTTTGGAAAAGACTACTTAAAATATGTTATTGGTCTTGCTTGTTTCAGGATAGAATTGATGAAAGTAAAAAATAATCGACACAATTAATTATAGATCTTAATGAAAAAATATTCTTTTAAAAACATTGAAAAATGTGAGATGTGTGGCTCTGAAATTAAGAATCATAAAATTCTTGGACAACGACTAAATAGGTCTCAAGGGTTGAGGCCAAAGAAAAAAATTGGTATTTCTGTAAGTATCGTAAAATGTAAGGATTGTAATTTAATATATTCTAACCCTCAGCCTATACCAAATGATCTTCAAGATCATTACGGAACACCTCCGGAGGATTATTGGAATGAAAGCTATTTTAATTGGACTTCGGATTATTTTTCCTACGTAATAAATGAAGTTAAAGAATTAATGGTATTCGAACCTGGAATGAAAGCACTTGATGTTGGCGCAGGCCTGGGTAAATCGATGAAATCACTGACATTTTCAGGATTTGATTCATATGGGTTAGAACCTTCTATACCATTTTATAATCGGGCAGTAGAAAAAATGGGAATAAGCTCAGACAAACTTAAACTTGGTGCTATTGAAGAAATAAATTATGATGATAATTCATTTGATTTTATAACTTTTGGAGCTGTATTTGAACATTTATATGAGCCTTCACTCTGTTTAGAAAAAGCGATGACATGGTTGAAAAAGGGGGGGGTAATTCAAATTGAAGTACCCAGTTCGAAGTGGTTATTACCAAAGTTTATGAATTTCTACTTCAAGATTATTGGCACGAATTACGTGACAAATTTAAGCCCAATGCATTCTCCGTTTCACCTTCATGAATTTGACCTTAAATCATTCGAGGCATTGTCAAAAAAATTGAATTTTACTTTGGTGAAAAGTAGAGTTGAGGTTTGTTCAATTTATTTCTTCCCTAAGTTTTTACACCCAATTTTGAGATGGTATATGAAAAAAACAAATACAGGGATGCAATTAACGGTATACCTAAAAAAGAACTAACTCCAACAACCAATCAATTTTTTAAATTGACGAATTGCTATCCATGTCTCTATTGGACTTGTAATAGAAATTGGGGAAATTTGTGGTGCGAGTTTAATAGAAGATTTTTCTAAAGTTATTTTCGTTTGTTCTGAAATTTCACACAAGGTCTCACATAATAAATAGCAGCTATATTTTTCTAGTTGTTCAGAAAAATAGGAAATCCATTTAATATCATGAATGCTATTTCTGTTTGCGATATAAAGTATTTTTTGCTTTTTCATGAGACTAAATATTCATTTTTAATCCATTTATGAAAAACATATAAAATCCATAAGCGATGAGAATGGTCGTTTTGATTCGATAAATGTTCTCGCCAAATTTTTTCAATATACGTGTAGTTCAGAGGTATAATATCTTGTTTTTCAAAAACAACTTCTTCAAATTGTTTTTTCCATACATTTTTCATCCAATGGCCAATTGGAATACCAAATCCTTGTTTTTCTCTGTAAATCAATTCTTTCGAAAAATGCTTTTCAGCTATTTTTTTAGTGATATATTTATTTTCTCCTCCGTGCATGATGAAATCGTAGGGTAAGCTATTACTAAATTCTATGAGATCTTTATCCAAAAAAGGTGTTCGTAATTCCAAGGAATTAAACATTGTTGCTCGATCTGTTTTTACCAAATAATCATTGACCAAGCGCGTTTTAACGGAAGCGTGCAACAATACATCAAAAACATCGTTCGTCTCATCAAGTGCTTTTAAAATGGCCTGTTCATGTTCATGTTTTGATGCTTCGTAAAAAGATTTATCATCCAATAATTCTTTCAAAGCTCCTTGAGAAAATCCCATATTACGGTATAAAGCAGTCGCCAATGTTGCTGAATCTTTTTTCATTACACCAGCTAAATAGGAAGTTTTCTCTGAATGTGTGAGCTTATTCAATACTTTTAAAGGTAAATTTAAATAGCGCTTATTATACCATTGTTGCATCCGTAAACCTTGGTTGTAGGTTCGGTATCCAGCAAAAATTTCATCACCACCATCACCGCCTAATGCTACTTTTACTGATTTACATGCAAATTTAGAAACGTAATAGGTGGGTATTGCAGAAGAATCTGCGAAAGGTTCACCATATTCTTTTAACAAGTCGTCTACAATTGACAAATCGTCTGGATTCAAAATAATTTCATTGTGCTCTGAGCCAATTTGTTTTGAAAAAGCTCGTGCATAAGGTAATTCATTGAAAGATTCATACTCGAATCCCACACTGAAAGTCTTAAGTTGTGTGGAATAATTTTTTGCCGCATACAATGAAACGAGCGAAGAATCGAGGCCTCCACTTAAAAAGCATCCAACGGGGACATCTGAAAGTAACGTTTTCTGGACCGCTTTTTCAAGAAGAACCTCCGTGTGATCAACTGCCTCTTGGATATGTAATTTTGTTTTTTCTTTGTAGTTTAAATTCCAATATTCTTTCAACTCACTTCCTTTTTTAGTCAATTGAATATAACTTGCAGGAGGTATTTTTTTAATTTCTGAATAAATGGAGGAATTAATAGGAGTTGTCATTTCGGAGAAAAAATATCCCAATGCATGAAGGTCAATTTCTCTGGATATACCGAGCGTATGAAAAGACCGAATATCTGAACTAAAGGCGAAAAATTTATTTTTTGAATGATAGTAAAGTGGTTTTTCACCAAATCTATCGCGCACAATAAAGACTGTTTGTTTTTCAATATCAACTAATGTAAAAGCGAACATTCCTTCTAATTCTTGAAGCGTTTTTTCGATTCCCCAAAATTCGTAGGCTACTAAAATGACTTCTGTATCACTGGATGATTTAAACGTGGCACCTTCTTTTTCGAGACGGGTTTTTAACGATGGAAAATTATAAATTTCACCATTGAAAGCGATAACGCAATTTTTATCAGCATTCCACATGGGTTGTCGACCAGCTTCCGATAAATCAAGAATACTTAAGCGCTTGTGGGCTAGTCCAAAGGAGAAATTCGAATTATTTTGAAAACAATAACCTTCTTGATCAGGACCTCTGAATTGAAGAGCTTGAGCCATTTGACACAGCATGTTTTCATCCACTTCAACGTTCTTTCCAAAATCAATAATACCTGCTATTCCACACATTTAAAGTACTTTTTTATAAATACTTGATAATTTGTCAATGTAATAAATTATATCAAATTGTTTTGCAAAGTCCGTTGCATTTTTTGACATCAATTTATAGGTAGAATTATTTTGAAATAATTCGATTACAGATTTAGAAAACAAATTTACATCTTGTTCTTCGATAATAAACCCATTTTCACCATGGTGAATTAAATTTTTGTTACCACCACCATTTAATGAAGTTATGGGCAACCCAGCAGCCATTGCCTCTACTAATGTTAGTCCAAAACCTTCGGTAATTGCGCTGTGGATATATAAATCAGCGTTCCACAAATACACTTCCACTTTTTCTTGTAAACCCACCAACGAAATTTGATTCGATAAATTCAAATGTTCAATTTTTTCTTGGAGAGCAACTCGTTGATCTCCTTCACCCACAATCGTTAAATGCACTGGAATATTATTGTTTTTCAAATCCAAAACAACATCAATTAAAAACAGATGGTTTTTATTTTTATCCAGTCTTCCAATTGAAATTAAGTTACAAACTGAATTATCTTTGACTGAGATAAAATCAACTGGTTTTTCGAAGCGTTTTACAGCTATCGCATTTTGTATTAAATGTATATTCCCTAACTTTTTAGGTAAAACAGATTTTAAGAAGTGAAGAATATCTTCTGAGATTGCAATGAAATTATTTCCCCCATTCTTTTGATACCTTTTTAAAAGGTATTTTTTCTCAAAATAATTGGTCAAATCCCGTTTCGATTTAATTGCAAAAAAATTTAAATTATTCAATGATTTCATTCTGTCATGCAAATGTGTGAACCATTTTGCTTTCGAGAAAGTACAGCTTCTAGAAATTATTTCTGCTTCAAACAAATGGGAATGAATGATATCTGGTTGAAATAGATCAAGTGTTTTTTGAAGATTTGAAATATTTAAGTGCGTTTTTTTAAGTAGCGATATTTGAACTTTAGAATGCACTATTTCAATTATTGGCAGAATATCATCTACTTCATACTCAATTTGATTTTCAAATAGAATCAGTTTTACTTGATTTGAAGTATTTTTATTTAACGTTCGAACAATATCAATGACAATTCGCTCAGCACCTCCTTTTTTGAGATTGGGTATAATGTGGAGGATTTTCATTTAATTTATTGCCCTTTTAGATTTTAAAATTCTCAGTAATTGTTGTAAAATTAACTTGATGCTTTTTAGTTTTATTATGTTAACTCTTCGGTCAATGAGCACAAAATTTTGAGTGCCATTTAATGTGTGGAATCCGTTGTTTTTAATGGACAGATTTTTTTCTAAACAAAAGGTTTCTTCAATGTCCCCATTTTCTATAAATTCAATTTTATTTACGACAATATTTTTACCATATTGATTTAAACAATTTTGTGCAAAGCGATAATAGTTGTCATTTAAATTATATATTTTACCGGCGTTCCTGGAACAATATAAATCCTTTTTTACTTCATATTCTTTTTGAAATTCCCAATCACAAAACAAATCATCTGAAAATCTCATGTAGAGAATTTGATTCTCATTATCTACTTTAGATTTTGAATATAATAGATACCATTTATTTTCTATTTTTTTAAGAATCGCATCACTACAGGCATAGTTTAAAATAACCTTTTCATTTCCCCAAGAAAACGGAAAATCTAATGACTCATAAATAACTAATTTTTTTAACGCACTGCTTTCTGGCATTAAATAATATCTATTTTCGTGTTCGAAAACAAATGGAAAGGATTTATGGGTGCCGTCGTCAAGAATTATTTGGTCATCAGTTTTATTTAAATCGTTATCGTAAATACTGCACTTCAGAATTGCATATGAATGGTTTTTTAAATACTCCTCATAAAATACATATAAGGCACCATCTTTTTCAATTCCAAAAGGATCTGCTTGATAAACGTTAAAATCACATTTAATCCATTTAATTTTATGTGGAAAATTAGAAAATACAAATTTATTCAAATCTGATTTTATAAGACCAATCTGCCAGTCATTATGAACATGAAAAAAAAAATATTTTAAACGTTTTACTATCAAAACACATCGATATCACTACCTAAAAATTCGATTGAATTAAACGGTAAATTTGAATTTAAATTTAATAAAATGGATCGATTAGATTCAAAATGTTTGGGTTTCAATCTAATTATTGTTTTCGTTAAATAACTTTTGGGTGTTGCATCAAAATTCAAAAAGCGTAAACCAAAAATAAAACAACATTTTTTGAGTAATGAAATTATCTTTTCAATTTCTTTGCAATGATCTGTGTTAATATCCCCAATACTGATTGTATTACCATTAATTTTCAAAAAAACGTCTACTTCCTTTATTTTCAATAATAAATTCGTTTTCTTAATTTTAGAATTAAAATAAATGGAATCATGTTTAACATAGGCAATTTGTGAATGGAAATTTGAATTTTCAAATGGACTTCCAGGCTTAAAAATCAATTTCATTATTCGAATGATAAATTGGGTATATCGTGAATTAATAAATTTAAATAATCTACCATATTCAAATCGATTCTCATAAAAAGAATAACCGGTTAGCCTATCCAATTCTTTGAATTCTAATTTATTGATAAAACCAGGATATGAATATTGATTTGGAAAGCCAAAAATTGCTTGAATATTAATTGTTTTACAATACTCAAATGTATGTTTTGCTAACGCTACAAAGAGACCTTTTTTTCGATGATCTGGATGTGTCATTGTATCACCAGATTGGGCAACCAAATAATCTATGTTATTGTAATTTATTATTTGAGGGAAAACACCGTAATAAGCTGCGGGAGTATTATCCTTTGCATAGGCAATAAATCCAATGAATTTATTGCCTCCATTACAGTTTAAATGCTTTGACAGCAGTTCTTCTTCGCTTGGCTCGAATCCAAAGCAAAATTTATAAAGAAAAAGCAAATCTTTAATTTTACTTGTATCAAGTTTTATAAATTTATAATCTTGTAAAACGTTCATTCTAATTGTTATTTGAGAAATACTTTAAGTAAATCATCGTGTTCTTTTTCAATATGTGATGAATATTGAAAAAGTCTTAAACTTAATTCTTCTGAGTTTTTATCTAAAACATTTTCAATTGCATTTTTAATTTCCCAAGGATTATCATATTGTTCAACCGTTAATAGATTTTGCAAGTATTTGTCGAATTTTAAATATTCATTATTGTAACTTGTTAAACATGGAACACCTTGAGATAAAGATTCAGTAAAAATTTGCCCTCCCATACCTTCACTGAAGGATAAATGCAAATTAAGTGTCATTTCTGACATTAATTTTATAAATGATAAATGCTCAAGAAAGGGATGAATTACGATTCTATTTTTAAATCCCATATCCTCAAAGCCAGTTTGAATGGTTGTATGTATTTCTAAATCGTCTAATGCAAGAGCACCTGCAATTTGGTTGTATAAATTTTTATTATAACTTGTGTTACCGAAAACGCCTATTTTTATTTTTGGTGAATTACTTGTTTTACTTTCACTAAATTTTATTTTTTTCACAGGTTTAAGTTGAAGTTGAATACAATCAATATCGAACATTTTTTTTGCCCATTTGTCTAAACCTGATTTTACAAAACCTAATCGTTTTATTTTCCCTGCTTTAGTGTAGGTAATCATTTTAATAAGTTGACTTTCGATTTTTTTATTTGAAAGCTCACTCAATGCTCCATGAAAAATGGCATTTACATTTTCTGATTCACATAATTGATCAAGAAAATTATTTAAAGAAATTGGAAGTGTACTAATGATTACATAATTAAACTTATGCTTTTTTATTTCGTTCGCAATTTCAGTCAACTGATTATCAGTCAACTTTATTTCGGAATAATAAGCTGGTAGTGCAATTGTGTTTTTTGGGAACAAATTAAAAGTGGCATTTTTAATTCCTAAAAATGAGCTGCCTGTATTTTCAATACATATCGCAATATTTTTTTCTTTATTTAAAGCAATTTTTCGAATATTCTCAATAAGTATTGATACATCTGAATGTATAATTTTGTTTTTAAAAATATATTTTTTAAGAATTTTATTTATCATTTAAAAAATGGATTAAACTTTCAAGTAATCAGGTGAAGATGATGTTTTTCGATTGTATTTAAATAAAATCCTAAAAAAATTCTTCTTAAGTAAAAATACAACTTGCTTTCTTATTTCGAAAGTTTCAAGGTCTTGATTGTTAACTTTATTTCCTAACTTCTTATTATGTCTTTTTGTTAAGGCATTATCTAATTGAAGCCCAGTTAAATTAATCAAGGCAACAAAAAAGTAAATAATCTTTCCATAATATTTCATTATGAATAACCACTCAGAAATTGAAATCTGAACCCATTTAGGGGCTTTTATTTTAAAACTTCCTCCTTCAGCATGAATAACGGATGCATTTGGAGTGAAAAAATGTTTATATCCGTTTTTTCTTAGTCGTAATGACCATTCTGTATCTTCACCATACATGAAAAAATCTTCATCTAAGTAATATCCATTTTTAGATGAAATGTCTTTGTTGTAAAATAAAAAGGTACCTCCTAGCCATTTTGTTTCATGAAAAACTGTATGCAATTCATTTAACGCTGAAATAGACTCTTCTTTATCTTCAGGTTTGATTCTGAATATCCTTAAGATATAAATAATAAATGGATGAGCAACTAATAATTTTTCAATATTTCTGACTTTGGGTCTTGAATTGTGCTGAATATTTCCATTTAAATCAATTAATTGACAAGCTAGCATACCAATTTTTTGATTCGTTTTCTCAAGTTTTATATATTCATTGAACGTATGAATTAAAGTCTTTTCATTGGTAATTGTATCCGAATTTAGCAACAAAATATAATTCCCCTTGGCTTGTTTGATTCCAAGGTTATTGGCTCTAGCAAAACCTGCGTTATATCCAGTATTGAACCATCTAACATAAGGAAATGCAGACATTGTATCTTCTTCTGATTCATCTTCTGATTTATTATCTACAACGATAACTTCATAAACCAACGTTTTTGGTGTCAATTCTAGAGAACCAATACAATCAATTAATAATTGGGGTGTTTTATAATTGACAATCACAATAGATACATCGATATTTTTTGAACTTGAATTCATTTAATACAATCTTTTATGAAAAGCATTAGTAGAAAAATGATAAATTCCATTCAAATAATAAGCTATCCTTTCAGGGCTTGTTGCATCTCCTAATGACATTCTTGGAATAGCAAAGAGTTGATTTTTAGTAGATGAAAAAATATTACCGGGTTGATTCAAAACAGCAGTTTTAAACCCCGCTTTTTTTGTTAGTTGAATATCTCTTGCAGAAACATCGAATTCACCTCCATAAGGATAGGCAAAATGAACTATCTCTTTATCTAAATTTGCCTCTAGTTCCTTTTTAGATTTTTCTAATTCTTCAATTACAATTGTTTCCTCTTGCTGTTTCATTGAAATATGATTCATTGTATGTGCACCAATTGTAATTAAAGGTTCGTTAGACAGTTGCCTAATTTCATCCCACGTCAAAGAGACTGCATTGCATTGTTTTTGAAATTCTGAAACTGAAAGTCCAAAACTTTGGCTCATAACAGAACTCAACTCGGACTCGGGAATTATTTTAATTGCCTCGCTAACTTGTCCAAACAGATCAAATGCATCTTTTTCATTCTTCCAAGTAAATTCTCTTCTTCCCAAGGAAGAATCAATGACCAAATGGATGGAGACTTTAACATGATTTTCAAACAAATACCACCACAAAAATCCATTCCCATTAGGTAAACAATTTGTTACATAAATTGCGGCGGGTACATTGTGTTTTTTAAATATAGGCAAGCCATATTTCAAATTATCAATATAGCCATCATCGAAAGTCAGGCAAATAAATTTTTGTTTTGATTTTTTTGGGTTTTCTAGAAAATAAACCAGTTGATCCAAGGTAATAAATTGAAATCCTTTTTGTTTAAAAAACAGGATATATTCTTCTAATTTTTCAGGTGTAATCGCTAAATCTCTGTTTAGAGTGAATTCATTTCGTTCATTCGTTGGCAAAATCCTATGCAACATGAATACCAAACCTTTCCCTGCAAAGAGTGGTTTAGAAAAAATGCCATGTGTCTTTACAAAAAAACCTAATATTTTTTGTTCTATCCAGTTCATTTAAAAAGTATCATTATCTGCCCCTGTAAATTTCATCTTTTCCAGAGGGATAACATTTGTAAAATTAATTCCTCCAACCGGATATTTAACTTCCATAGGAATACCGTGTTTTTTAAATGAACGTTCACCCCAAGTACCTGAGCTAGTTTGAAATCTCAAGTGTGGTAAGCCCATTTTAAAAGCCAACTTTTTCAAAGAACGAATCGTTGTTAAAAATGTATTTTCATCACATCTTTCGAAATCTCCAATTAATAAAAAAGTATCATCAAATTTCACCCAAATATTTATTCCATTTAATTGAATCAAGTGATTTTCTCCATACGTTTTGTATTTAAAAAAATCTATTGAATGGTCTACTATTGGAGTTTCATCGGTGAGACACGAACTTTGAAATGGAGCTCCATTTGTTTGAGAGCTCAGAATAAAATTACACCATCGGTCATGGAGTGATTGAGGAAATTTAAATGTGTTTTTAAGTCTAAGCCAAGGAATACATTTTACTCGAATTAAATAAGGAATCATGTTGTCAAAATGAATCCAACCCAATCTCTTAATAAATCCAGGATATGAATTTTTATTTGGAAAACCGAAAACAAGATGAATGCCATTTTCTTTACAAAAATCATATGTTGCTAATGCCAATTTGGTAAACAATCCTTTTCCTGTATGCTCATTGTGAGTCATTGTGTCTCCAGATTGAGCCACTAAATATCTTTTGTTCTGATGCAATACATAACAAGGATAAACGCCATAAAAACCCACTGGATTGTTAAAGTTATCATAGGCTATAAAGCCAATAAATGACAAGCCAAAAGTACTTGTGTCTTGTTTTTTTAATAGAAAATCAATAGGAACTTGGTATCCAAAAGCATTTTCATAAATCGGAAGAAGATCCTTCAGGTTTATACTATTCAACTTTTCAATTTTGTATTCACTCATTTTTTTTTAATTTATTTTTTATCATTCGATATGGAGATAAAATCCAATTCCCAACTCTAAAATCCGGCATTTCTTTTAGCATTTTAAAGGCGTAAAATAAATTATTAAACTCTTTTGCTAAAATAACAGCATGTTTTTTATACACATATTCTTTTATTGCATCAATGTTTTTATTTGCTACTTGAAAAGTTCTTGAATTTACACTCACTCTTATCTCAAATAAAGTTTCATCCATTTCTTTGAAATGCCACCCCTGTTCATAAACCCTGATCCAAAATTCCCAATCTTCCAGACCTAATTTACTTAAATATTCATCATAATATTCAACTGATTCAAAAACTTCTTTTTTAATGAGACAACAAATAGCAACTTGGTTCCAAAGGATTTGTTTATTTATTTCAAATGGTTCCTGAATTTTCAAATAATTTTCAACTCCAAAATAGTTTAAATTCCCATATACAACACCAAGGTTTTCATTTTCCAATAAAAATGGCAAGCCATTTTTTATAGCATGTTCTGTAATTTTATCATCGGCATCTAAAGGAATAATATACTTAGCGTTAGATTTTTTGATGGCATTATTTCGAGCAATGCTTGGCCCTTCATTTTCTTGATGAAGAATGTTAATTTGAGGATTACTTTCAAATTCTTTTAATTTTTCAATGGCATTTATTTCCGTGCTTCCATCGTTAATAATCCAGACATCAAAATTTTCATAGGATTGATTGAAAATAGAATCAATTGTTTCTTGAATGGTCTCACCAGAGTTGAAAAAGGGAATAATAAAGGAAACTAGAGGGGATAACATTTTTGGTTATTTATGAATGAAAAAAGCATCTGAATTATATTCATATTCTTTGAAGAGACTGTTAAGTGGAAAGCCACTTATTAAATGATTATGAGTAGCATCTGCATCATTATTAGAATTAACCATTATTTGATCCGATTCACTATAAGAAAGTTTAGGAAAAAAATACTTATGAATAACAATATTAAAAATAGTCATTTCTTTATAGGTAGATTCATCTGATAACAAAATATGTTCAATTACATTTCCTAATAGAAATAAAATTACATTTCTATTTCCACCTACTATTCCTACGTTATAGAGTGATTGAAAATAAAAAGACGAAGGTAGTTTTGTTTGCGTCTCTTTTAGAAACTTTTTTACTTCATTCAGAATCCAACCTGATAATCGAATTTTATTAGCGTTGTCCCTACCAATAAAAAGCTGATTTTTCTCTGAAATTAATTCAAATGGAGATCTAGTAACAATTACATCTCCTATATCGGTAAAAAATGCTTTTTTTATTTTTGTTTTCATCATGAACATGTAAAAGATAATCCAACGCTCATCTATGATGGGATGATTTCCAGCATAAAATATCCTGAATTTAATTTTCTCCGTTTCATATTCATTAATAAATTGCTCATCAATGCCATCATGAATAATAATTGTATTAATATTCAATTTTTTTACGCTCTCATACCATTCTTTGATGTATTCAAAATTTGCTTTTCCTTGAACTTCTCCAGTTTGAGGGTTTTCTTTTTTAATAAAATAACAGGAAAAAAGTACGTTTTCTAGTTTATCATCTTCCTCTTTAATTTCAACGAAACGTTCCCTCTTTGAATTTTTTCGGAGATAATTAGTAGAGATGGAGGCGTTTGAAATTTCTATTTCTAACTGTTTTTTTTGAATCGCTCGTCTCACAAAATTATAATGATAAACAATCAATTTATTTTTAATTCTTGAAATCATAATTATTTAAAATATATGCTGCTATTTAGAATCTTAGGAACTTAGTTGCCTTTTTTTTGCTATCTTATAAAGTTATATTCTTAAATAAATCAATTTTCTTTAAGTTTTTGATAATCTTTGCTTAAAGAGATTATTAAGTCTATTAGTTTAAGATTAAATTCATTCATTTTTCAGTTCACTATTGAGTAAGTAATTTCTCCATTATTTTAATGTTTTCATCAATATTATTGTAAGATTGTATTGATTTGTATTGATTTTCACCAATTTTTATTGCAAAATTTGAATCTTCTAATAGAAGCATGTTATATTCAACAAATTTATTTATGTTGTTGAATACTTTAAATTCATCGTTAAATTTATTTTCACAACTTGGGGTGAAATCCCAAAACACCTGTGGAATTCCTACACTTGAAATATCCATACTTGCAAAACCGCCAGGGAAACCATAATAGCTATGCGACCAAACTAAATCAAGGTGTTCACTCATTGCTGATTCTATAAGATTTTCTTGATGACCTTTAAAAACCACATAGTTATTAAGAGACAATGCTTCTACATTATTTAGAATTCCTAATTCTGAAGGATCGCCATTTCCGTAAATATTCAATATAACATCCATTCCTTGCAGTCTCAGCAAGTGAAGTGCCATTAGAAATACATCTAGCGGTTTGTGTTTTGTGAGACGAGTATATAAACCTATTATTTTTTGTGCTTTTTTTTCAGGCTGCCATTTTCTATCTTCATCATTAAATGAAATAGATAATGGGAAGTAGTGATGGTTTATTTTTGTAAATCCTTTGAACTCTTCATTTAAATTTTTAAAACTTGATATAAAGTTATATTCCTTTGATTTATCGTATTTATAATAATTTTCAGGTACCTGATAAATTGAAAATACAATACAAATGAAAGCTTTTGTTCTCATCTCATTACTCATCCACTTTTCAATAATTGGAAATGTATATTCACCAACAAATATAAATTTGTCATACTTGTTTAGAAATGATATCAATGGCCATCTTTCTGGCAACAATTTAGTGTTGAATAGTTTTCTTTTTATTCTTTCAAGTATTGTATATTTTTGGAGTTGATTTATCTGATTATAGAAATAAATTTCTGTTCCTTTTTTTTCGTATTGTGAATAATAATGGTCTTTCCATGATACATTGGAACCCAAATCTCTTAATGATAGAATTGTTGTCTCAAAACGTACTTTGTTAATTGCTCTTTCTATTTCAAACAGATGTCTTTGGGCTCCACCTTGCCAAAATTCTGAAGTAATAAACAATATTTTAGTTTTATTTTCCATCAAAAAAACGAATAATTAAAGTAGTTATTTTTTCAATATCTTCATTGGATAAGTCATAATAAAAGGGCATTCTCACTAATCTATCAGAAAATTTATCACATTCAACTAATTCTCTTCCGTCATGTTTGTCATGATAATAGGGGCTTTTATGAAGACTTAAATAATGAAATACAGGCATCACTTCTTCAGCTCTCATATATTGAATTAGCGCTGTTCGTTCTTCCATAGTATTCATAATCAAAGCGAACAAATGACCATTATTTGTTTTTTCAGGTGTAAACTCTAACAGGTGAAAATGATTTTCTAAAGCTAAGGGTTTTAGTTTTTGGTAAAATGAATTCCAAATTGAAATTCGTTTTTTTTGAATTTTATCTAAATTTTCTAATTGAGCGTATAAAAAAGCTGCTATTATATCTGATGGTAAAAAAGAGGATCCAATATCAACCCATCCATATTTGTCTATTTCACCTCTAAAAAATTGGCTTCTATTTGTTCCTTTTTCTCGAATTACTTCTGCTCGTTCTACAAAACGCTCATCATTAATAACAAGCATTCCTCCTTCACCAGAAATTATGTTTTTTGTTTCGTGAAACGAGAATGACGCCAAATGCCCAATTCCCCCAAGCGGTTTTCCTTTGTAGAAAGAATCAATTGCTTGTGCAGCATCTTCAATAACGTATAAGTTGTATTTATCAGCTAAAGACATGATTGCATCCATATCACAAGCTACACCTCCATAGTGCACGGGAACAATTGCTTTTGTTTTGGAAGTGATTAAGGCTTCAATTTTGGAAACATCGATATTTGGATGATCTGGTAATGAATCTACAAAAATGATTTTAGCACTACGTAAAACAAATGCATTGGCAGTAGAGACAAAAGTATAAGAAGGCATGATTACTTCATCCCCTTCTTTGATATTAATTAAAATAGCTGCCATTTCCAAAGCATCTGTACAGGATGTTGTTAGTAGGCATTTAAGAAATCCATACTTTTTCTCAAAAAAATCATGACATTTTTTTGTGAAAATGCCATCTCCGGAAATTTTCATTGAGCGTACTGCTTCTTCGATGTATTTTGTCTCATTCCCTGTAAAATGAGGTTTGTTGAATGTAATTCTTTTCATAATTTTATAACCAACAATGTAGCGTATTAAAAGATTTTCGAATTTTAAAACCTAAAGATGAGAATGTACTATTTACAGAATAATTAGTAGTTAATACATTGTGTTCTTCCCATTCGAAATTATTTTCCAATCCCCAAATCAATCCCTTGACAGTTAGCATTTTAAAAACATTCTGACCTCTGTGTTTTTTTGAAACAGCACCTAAACCACCCGCAGCATATGCTAAATTGTTTTCGCTGTATTTTTTAAATGATAGAAAACCCGCAATTTCATTGTTTTTTAATGCTACAAAAATGACATCAGCTACTTCTACATCCTGACAACTCCTTATGGCCCAATTTTTATATACTTCTAAACATGCTGTTTTATTTAATCTATCATTTGCGAAATAATGTCCATAGTCATTAAAAGCTTCTTCAGCAATTTTAACTATAGAATGCTCATCACCTTTTTGGTATTCTCTAATGTTGAAAGATTCATTCAAATGATTTAAAGTCATGTCATCAAACTTTTTTAAATCATACTTATAAGTTACTTGATTATCTTTTATTCTGAAGCCCAAATCTTCTAAATGATTAATTAGATTTAATTTACTGGAATCAATTTTAGATATGATTAATTTGAATCCTGTTTCTTTTAGTTTCTTGATTAAAATTTCGGGAGATTCATTAAAGGAATTGACTTTTGCGACTTTAAACCCAAAACGATCCGTATCTAAAATACTTAAATATTCTTTTTCAATTTTATTGAACATACTATTAGAATTAATGAAGTTTAATTACCCAATTGAGTTTTGTATTAATTACACGTTAAATTCCTCCAAAGTAAGCATATTTCTTTTCTATATCCATCGCTTCAAAAGATTTTTTTTGAATTGAAACTTTTTGAGAAACAGGAATTGTAATCCATTGTATTCCATATATTTGTCTTGATAACGTTTCTGTTTCTCAAATTTAATTGAAGAGCAGCAAAGGTTTTCAATTTTCAATCCAATTTAATTTAGGTCTAACAGCACCATTGACTTTTCCTAAGTAAGCATTATTTCGCTTAACATCAACAACTTCAAAACTAATGATGTTTTCTAGTTTAAGCAACAATCTCATCTCTGTTGATGAAAAGTATAAATTCAGATAAAAAACACCATCATTCATTAAATTTGCAGGAATTTTACATGTTGCATTACAAAGATTATTTTCTGTCGTTGTAAATTCAAATAAAGAGCCAAAAACAACTTCATCATTCAACCCTAACAAATCAAATGCCATATTAATAGTTGACGCTCCTGTCAGATTCCAAAATGAAAATTGCAGATAAATATCATCTGTAATAAAGGGATTTTCAGGCACTACTTTTACAGATTTCAATTTGATGAATTCATTACCGAGTGCTTCTTCAGAAGATAAAAACTCAACTTTTGGCATTAAGTGTTGGGAGTTAATTTTCATGTAATGTTCGACTGTTTCATCTGCACTTCCAGAAAAAACAATTCGACCTCTTTCCATCAAAATTCCTCTAGTACAAAGCGATTTTACAGCAGCCAGATTGTGGCTTACAAAAAGTACAGTTCTGCCTTGGCTACTTACATCTTTCATCTTACCCAAACATTTCTTTTGGAATTCAGCATCACCAACAGCTAAAACTTCATCAACGATTAATATTTCAGGTTCTAAATGAGCTGCTACAGCAAATGCCAAGCGAACATACATTCCAGAAGAATACCTTTTCACAGGTGTGTCGATATACTTTTCCACACCAGAAAATGCAACAATTTCATCAAATTTTGAGCGAATTTCAGCTTTGGTCATTCCAAGAATTGCACCGTTTAAGAAAATGTTTTCTCTCCCAGTCAATTCAGGATGAAAACCTGTCCCTACTTCTAATAGAGAAGCAATTCGACCTTTCACTTTGACACACCCTTTGGTTGGTGCAGTAACTTTTGATAAAACCTTTAGCAAAGTACTTTTCCCAGCGCCATTTCTTCCAATAATCCCTAAAACCTCACCTTTTCTAGCTTCAAAGTTAATATCTTCCAATGCCCAAACATAATCAGAATCACTTTTCTCTTCACGAGAATTTTCTCCGGTGACTTTTTCATACGGGTCTTCTTTCCCTCTTATTTTATGCATCCATCGATTAAAGTCATGAGCCAGTGTTCCTGTGCTTACTTGACCTAATTGATATTGCTTATATAAATCTTCTACTTTGATGACTGGCATCTGTAATTATTTTTAAATTAAATAAAACGATTTAATCAAACCGTATCCATAAAGTTTTTTTCGACTCTATTAAAAATGATCACCCCTAAAATGAGTGCTGTGAAACTAAAAATAGAAGTATAAATTAAACCTTCTAAATCAAACTGACCAATTCCAAAAAAAGCATACCTAAAATTTTCGATAATTGGTGTCAAAGGGTTCATACTAATCACAGTATGTAGTTTACCACTTGTGAAACTTAAGGGATAAATAATTGGTGTTGCGTACATCAACAACTGAATGCCAAAAGTTAATAGAAAACTTAAATCCCTGTATTTAGTAGTAAGCGCAGAAAAAAGTATCCCCAAACCAAGTCCCATAACAGCCATTAGTAAAATCAGTAGTGGCAAAATAAGCAATGCTGAATTAGCATGAATTGAAGTGCCATTAAAATAAACTTGATAGGCAACAACAACTAGAAACACAACAATTTGAACTCCTAGTTTTATTAAATTAGAGATAACAATTGATAGTGGAGTTACTAATCTGGGAAAGTAAACTTTTCCGAAAATAGTTGCATTTGCAACAAACGTGTTCGAGGTTTTACTAAAACATTCTGAAAAATAATTCCATAAAGTTATTCCTGACAAATAAAATAAGGTGGGGTCAACTTCTTCTGTTGAAATTTTAGCAATTTTGTTAAAAACAAAATAAAAAATAAGAGTAGTAAACAAAGGTTGAATAATTAACCAAATTGGACCAAGTATCGTTTGTTTATATACAGAGACGAAATCTCGTTTAACGAATAAGAGAATTAAATCTCTGTACCGCCAAATTTCTTTTATGTTTATGTCAAGCCAAGATCGCTTAGGTTCAATTATCTCTGTCCATTGCTCTTGTTCTTCAGAAGACAAATTGGTACTTTTCATAGTTGCTTATGACAGTTCTTAATTAGTATAAATTCAACATTATAGAGAAATGTAATAAATCCCTATGAAAGAAGTGTTAAATAGTTCTATAAATCTAAAGAAATAAATGAAAGCAAACAATCGTTTATTCTTTGATTTGTTAAGTGCTTAATGTGTATAAGTTATTATTTCAATTCATCCGATTCATCCGATTCATCCGATTTGAATTCGATTTGATTGTTTGCTTTGGTCGTTAAAATAAGGAGTAAAAACGGAAGCAAGGGCGCTTTAAAACGCACGAGAACTCCAAACAATCCCGATGTGAATCCAGCAAAAAAAGCTAATATCAACGTAAAAAGAAGACTAAACACAAGTAGTTCATTAGAGCGGATAAAATTAATTTTAGTGATGACAT
>Ga0209406_1001229_pt1 | contig 19117 bp, 14 predicted proteins | sample COGITO_mtgs_1204_FD_184808 | JGI IMG/M metagenome (GOLD analysis project Ga0209406, IMG submission 184808) | Pelagic marine microbial communities from North Sea - COGITO_mtgs_120426 (SPAdes) (version 2) | ecosystem: Environmental > Aquatic > Marine > Epipelagic ...
AACGCCTAATAGCTTCGTTATGACATCAAACTTTGACCACCAAACTCTAAACCCAAGCCTCATGCCTTTAAATGGACCATACTCCACCTTATCGCCGTACAGATATCTAAGATGCTCGAGCACACGCAGTTTTGATTGCTCCGTGGTTTGTTGAGAAAGCAGCTTGAGTAACATCACACATATAAAGCTCACTAATGCCCGTATCCAGACTTTAAGTAACGACACCATAGAGTTTAATTTCATTATTCGTTCACTCACTGTTACATCAAAACTAAAAAGGTTTAATAATTGGACACCGTGTCATACAACTCATTGAAGCCGTTAATACGCTACTCACAATCGGGGGTACATAGCCCGCATACATGCTCCTTGTATCTTACAACCTCGGTCACGCCAAACATCAAGCTAATAAAATACAATTTTACGCCGCTAAGCGGTAATAATTGAGTATTTAAATATCATTAAGATGTCGCGACTAACGCTCTTATTTTTAAGTCCAAGGGTAAGTCTCATTTGGCTGCACACGTTTTTTGTAAAACAAGGTTTATTTGCTGCATTCAAATATGCCTGAGCCATTAAGAAGCCGTGGCGTTAGCCACTAAGTAAAGGTATTCGTTATCTTGGCTTGCGAACTCGCTCTGAATTAAGGTAAATCGGCTGTAAGGGTGAAAAGCCAAGATAGATGGAGCGAAATAACGTGGGGCATTATAAGACGTGGAACACCGTCATTAAATCGGCTATGCAACGAGATTAAAAGACTAGCAGTGGAGAAAGCAATGCGAACAAGCTGCAGCTTTTTCACCCAGCAACGGATGTAAAACGGAACAACATCCCCATTGGCTGTGGCTTAAGGGGACTAACTGCACTGAACGCCTATTTACGCAGTTTAAAACGATTCGCCGTAACTAATCGATGTGCGATGCGCAGCGGTAAACAAAGTGACAAACTTATTATTCTCGCCATCGCATGTAACCGGGGGTGTAACAACAGCACAACATAACCGCTAACCATGGCGCTGAGCAAAGTGGCCACAGCCGCGCCAACGACGCCATAATTTGGAATTAACCAAAAATTAAGGCCAATATTAGCGATAGCGCCTGCCGCCTGCACATAAAACGCCGCAGCAAGAGCATTTTCAATAAGTAACCAGCGGTTTACGAGCGCGGCGGTAAAGAAAAAGACGCCGGCCCACACGTGAAGTACCAGCACCTCAACAGATTGAATGTAGGCCTGTCCATATAACAATGGCACCAATTGGTCTGCAGTTAGGGTAATCAAAACCGCTACTGCAATGCCGGCGCAGAACAAAATATCGCACAAGCGCTGAAGCAGATGTAGATACTCTGCTGAACCTACCTGCTTGGCAGCCATAAGTTTTGGGAAGTAGCCTGTCATAAGCGCTACCGGCAGCAGGTACCATACCTCTGACAAACGCACTGCAGCAGCGTAGATTCCCACCGCCTGGTCATTGACCAGGTAGGCCAACATTAACTGATCTATTTTAAGCGCCAGTATGGCGGCAATGGCGGTAAACCAAAGCCAGCGCCCTTCCCTAAACAATTTTTTACCCTCAAGGCCACTAAAGGCGAGAGTATTGAGTGGCGCGCCGTGGCGACGATAGACCCGGGCATAGGCGAAGGCTAATAACAGCCACTCACCACACAGCAAATAAACAAAGATATCAATGCTGGCGCTTAGGTATATGGCGGTCAGTCGGGCAATACTTAGAAGTAGTAGTACAGCGAGACGAGCCATAACACCGTGGCGATTCGCCGAGTGTGCCTGCAGCCAAAAATCGATGACAAAAAAACCTTGACTCACACTAGCCACGACTAAAAGTGAAAACAACACCCAATTACCTGGTGACAGCAGGTGTTGACCCATAACTAGCGCGGCCACTGCAACCAGCAAACCCATCATTAGACGCAATCCGATAGCCGATCCTAGAATGGTCGCGCTATGACTCGGCCGGCGCAACAACTCACGGGTGACTAAACTGTTTAGCCCTAGCGCCATGATCGGCATTAACACAGACACTCCAGCCAACAAAAAACTCAGGGTGCCAAACAGCGCTGGCTGCAGGTGACGCGCAAGCAATAAGTTAACGCCAAAAGAGATAACCAAAAAAACGACCTTCTCGGCGACTAACCACAGGCTGTTACTGGCGGGGGTTTGTTGTTTTAACAAAAATTACCTCTATGTATTGTTCACAGCGCAGCCTAGGATCGCTATTAATCTCTTGTAAGCATGCCAGAACCCTACGCTGCTTAGTTGTAGCGCTGTGCTTTGCCTTGAAACTGAACCGGCTAGAGAGGCGTCAGCCCCCTGATAGCGCTGGTCACAATCAGTACACCTGTGGTTGATAAAGTAGAACTATACATCGGCCAGTTCCCGATGGACATCTCAGGACACAGCCCAGTATATGAGCTGACAAGTCCAGCTAAAATAGAGAGTTGATGGATGGGTCCGTGAATAAAACAGCGCGATAGTTTACGGGGCTACCAGTCAGCGTTGCGGCCAACGGCAGATAAGATAATTCACCAGGTTGTCCACTGGCAGCCCATATAAGCAACGAGCCATCAACAATCAGCAAATGATATAGCGTAGTAGGCGGTTACGGGGCAAAAGAGCAAAAGATAAAAAGGGCCATAAGTAGCGTAGCAAGCTAGGGGCGTTAGACATAAACCAAGAGTTGTGAGAGAGAACAGATAAGAGGGCAAACAAGCCCAAAACAACGCAGTGGACAAGCTGGAGTAAAACACCCGTCTAAGTCGCTTAGTGTGCGCAACCGACTAAGGCAAAAGATAAACAATCAAAATAGCGAGCAGAGATAGCTAGAAGAGATAGGGCGCGGGGATAAAAAAGGCAGAGAGAGGAAATAAAAACCGTCAAATAAAAAAAAAGCGGGCCCTAAGGCCCGCTTTAATCTTACTTCTTACTTCTTACTTCTTACTTCTTACTTTAAACCTAAACAACTTGGTCATTAGCAACCGGCAAGAGCAGCAACGCCTGCACCTGTACCGTTGTGCGAATACCCAGTACCACCAGTTTCGGCGGCTGATGCAGCAACGCTTGATCCTGCGATGTCATCCAAGTTAGCCTCGGTGACGATCACGTTAGCGCAGGTAATAGCAGCAGTGGCCGCAGCAGCAGTAGCCTGGGTCGCAGCGGTGCTACTGAGCGTAGAGATGTTAGCTTGCTCTGCCATATACAAGTTTGCACGACCTTGAGCAGTGTTGTAAGCAGCTGTGAACGTAATGTCCGCCGCAGGTGAGTTCACTGTGAAAGTGATGTCACCTCTACCAAATGGTGGCTTCTCACCAATAGCGTCAAGCGCCGCCATCACATTAAGGTACTTGTTAGCGCCAGCCTGTACATTTCCAAGATCAAACGTTACAGCAGCGTTGCCATTCCATACGAGAGAACCGGTAATCGCTCCAGTCGAGGTGCCTGAGTTAGCGACAAAGATGCTGTGAGATTCAACTTCAGAACCGAAAGGTACTGAGAAGACCTTCACAGAGGCACCGTTAAGGGTCCATGCACCAGCACTAGCGGAAGCTATAGCCTGAGTTCCAGTCCCTGTATTAGGCCCTGCCACTTCATCTTCGAACGTAACAGCTCCAGAAGCAGTAAAGGCTACGCTAGGAAGCGCTACTGCAACAACGTCATTAGTAGGATCTGCATCAAGAAGACCAGCATCTATTAACGGCCTAAAAGTAACAATCGCTGTCTGACCGTCGGTCGGGTTAGTATCCACCAGGCTTAACGTCGTCGTCGTTGGTGCAGGCGCCCCGTTAAGACCGGTACCGATCGCATAGTCTCCTGTCCCTGTTACGGCAATTGGAGTTTGGCCATTGCGTAAGCCAACATCAAACGCAGCAGTCAAAGGATTATCTGCCCAAGAGAAATCACCTGTAATCGTAATCACGGATGAAGTGGTAGCAGCAGCTGTAAGAGCAGCACCACCCCCGGTGTCGGTATGTGTAAGCGTGATAGCGTCCGTAACAGCAGCGCCAACGTAGGTCTCTCTATTATCTTCAACGTCAACTACAGCAGATGCTGCAGCAGTTACTGTAAGACCGAACTGGTTTGCAGCCTGCACCTGAAGAATGGTCCCAGTCGAATTTCCAGGAGCAACAGGATATGTCGAAGGGTCAACTCCAGTACCGACTACAGTCCAACTGGCAGCCACAGTAATTGGGCCAGCTACTACGTCAGCTTTAGCGAACTGTGGTGCAACGCCGCCTCCAAATGTTGTTTGACAGGAGGCGCTAAGGGTTCCAGCTGTATTGTTCGCAGTATAGTTGAGAGTGGTACCAGAGTTCGTCGTACCAGCGTAAGAAATAACTGCTCCAGCCCCACAGCTAGGAACATCAATAGCCGCACTAATTAAAGACGGATTTGTTGGAGCCGCTGAGTAAGTGGTCTGGAGGGTGCTACCACCAGCGATAGTTGCGGCCGCGTTGACAAGGACGAAGCTACCACCTTCCACACCAACTGAGGTTAGTATTCCCTGCGAAGACTTGGTGACAGCGGTTGCGGTCAAAACAGAAGCGGAGCTTGTAGACGCAAGGCCTAACAGTGCTGCCGCGATGATTGTTTTCTTAAACATAAGTTTTCCTTTTTCATTTCATGAAATTTAAATAGTTTAAACTAAACGTTAACTACAGCCTATAACTTAGCTAAGTTAGCCGTAGCCAAGATCTAAACCAAAACTACTGTTTTAGCCAGACCTTGTGACTATACGGCCGCCAAAACTAACTGTCAAGCAGCGCTGCATTCATTTAACAAGGTAATCGGACTAAAATTAACCGTTGGTGGATAGGACCTTACATTTTTTCATCGCCCATTTTCATCGCCCGCGTGGGCCGGCCCCTGCCAGTCGCTTTTATTGGGTTATTTTTAGACAACCCTATTTATAATATAATAGCGACCGGTACGAACAAGCGTAACCGCTGCAAGGGCTCAATGTCTTAACGCCTGCCGGCCTGGCTGGGAGCAATAACGCTTAAACATCTGCAGCCCGTACGAACCCCAAACTGACCGTTACCGCTGCTATTGCCACTAACGCCAGGGCAGCACTATTGCACTTGTAGGCACTTCAGCCCACGGTCGTCCTCGACCGTATCCCGCCTCACGGCGATTGATTACCCAAATCGCTGCAGGATGGGCTCTCAACGCACATAAAACCCGGATCTTAAGCTATAGTCGGACCTGATACACAGTAACCAGCCTAGAACAGCAAAGGTGGTTTAAGTTTATGCATGCCCGCTTTAGGACTTAAAAATAAGATGGCACTATTTAACGACAAAAATATCGATGGAACATGTGCAAATAAACACGTTTTTACTGGCACCCTAGGGCGTACCGCCAGGAGGTCACTCATCAAACGACAGGTACTTTAGCCCTTCTTGAAAGTCATTTAATATGACATCCCATTCGTCCAGGTTATTAAGAACCTTGGGCGTTATAAGCATTACTAGCTCTGTTCGATCCCTACTGTCGCTATTGGATTTAAATAGGTTCCCTAAAATAGGTATGCTCCCTAGCCCTGGTGCGGCACTGCCACCCACATTATAATTTGCACTGATGAGACCGCCCATGATAACGGTTTGACCACTTCGAGCAACGACCTCAGTAGACAGTGACCTCTCAAAAATGTCAGGATTTCCCGACGCGCCGCTAGAACTTGGAACAGAATTAGATATTGTTTGATCTACCTCCATCACGATAATACCTTGAGCATTAATTGTTGGCGTTACTGAAATATCAACACCGGTTTTCCGATACTCTGAGGTAGTCGTTTGACGTTGCCCATTAATTGGGTCTTGGGTTGTCGCCCCTATAACTGAAATATCCGAGCCAACATTAATGCTAGCGGTTACACCGTCTCTCACGGTCAAAGTAGGCCTTGACAGCACATTAACCAGACTGTTTGTACTCAAAAAATTGGCGCTCAAGGGGCCTTCTGTACCGTTAATGATCAGCCCTAACCCGCCAATGGTAGAAACACCAAACGCGCCCTGGGTGGTTAAACTTAACTCACCGCGAGTTACCGCCCACTCAAACCCATGCTTAAACTCATCTTGAAGACTTACCTCCGCAATAGTAATCTCGAGCGACACCTGCTTGGGTAACGTATCTAACTTAGACAACAACGGGAATAGGCCTCTATATTCACTTCCGGTCGTGAAAAAAATCAAGGCGTTTGACCGCTCATCCACGACCACTTTCATGGTGTCGGAACTGAATCCGCTTTCCCTAGTTGAGGACGGCGCAACACCGGTGTTCTCTTGTCCTATTGAGCGTTCAGAGCGATCCGAAAACGCACTTCTAGAATCTTTACTAAGCAACTGACTTAAGCTTGCACCTATGTCTTTAGCTCTCGCATATTTGGGCTGAAAGAAAAAATATTGCTCATCACTACCACCCCCCGCAACATCCACCAAAGAGGCCCAGTATTGGACGCGATCCAGCAGATACTTGGTCGCAGAAAACACCGCCACTGCGCCTAATTTTTCTAGGGGCACCATCACTACATTACGCTGAGACGCCCCACCCACAGAGGTTAGTAGCCCCTCAGCATTCAGCAGCACATCAACCTCGGCCGAAAACTCACTTGGCGTAATGAAGTCCAGCTTGATCATTCCAATATGACGACCACGGGCAGCAGGTATGTCAAGTAACTCTAGCAGGTCAAGCGCTCTGATCACCTCAGAGCGACTGCCTCTAATAAACAATGCATCTTGTTCGTAGCTTGGCGTAACCATTGTGTTGGTGAGTTGGACTATAGACGACTGAAGCGATAGCTTAATGCCGAACTTGAGAGGAACAATCTGGAGAATTTTACCTGTAGTATTTGGCACATCCGACGCTTCCCGTCCAAATGCCAACTCCACGTCCTCCGCGATTCCTGAGGCGCCGCCAAGGTGGATAAAAAAAGCATCTCCAACAAATCGAACCTGGATATCCCTAGACACAAGTAAATTATTCACCAAGGAAAAGGTTTCTCTCTTGCTTAAGGGCGTAACAATGCTGAGCGTAATTGGTTTTGTTGCATCCGAGCCGGCGGATGCCAGCTTTGGGTCTAGGACATAATTTACTTGTAACATTTCACCAAAAATGTAGTGGATAAAATCTCTAGTGGTCATTTCTTCCGCGATAATTTCGAGGGCGCCTTCTTCGGGGAACATAACACTTAAATCTGACACCGTACTTGCGTTGGTTACAGGTCGGACAGCAGGCAGTAGAGATACCATGCCGGCCCGCACATTAGCCGAATCATCAACGTCAATTAGACCATCAGCGGGGTTTTCGCTTTCTGAAATTTGACCAGACATGTCAGGGGCGGCACTGACAAGGAAAGATTTTTCCACATTGAGCATTTTTGGAGATTTATTTTCGGCAACGCCAGATTGGTCTAAATTAGCGCAACCAACCAAGCCTAGACTGATAAACAAATACCCCGCAACAAACTTTTTCACGCCATACTCCCTCTAAAGAACATCTTTTAATACGATTGTGGCCAACACGAACTAGAGTTCTCTTCCGCGCAATTTGGTATATCTCAATAATTATCGATTCTGTAAACCACTAATTGTGTGGCTCTTCGGATTCAAAGAGCATCAACGTTACCTCGTCTCCAGTATTTGAGACTAGCCGAAGCTTTTTGGCCAACACTTCCGTTACCCGATATCTTTCAACAGTATCCCCACGCCTGAGTTTTATTAGCTCATTGGCACCGGACTCATTATCAATGCTATTAATCAGAGCAAACCGCTCTGCATTCTCAACCAGGGCTATTAGCTTGTAACTAAACCCTCCGGCATCCCAATAGCCATCTATTGGTTCAATTAATAGCTGATCATCTACATTATCAATTGACTCGTCCGCTTCAGCGTAACTTGGGACTTTCACTAAATTAGCTAACTTGAGCAGGTAGTTGTCTAAATGCGGTTGACCGATCTGAGGGACGGCATCACTCACGGTTGCGATTTCTTCAACCCTCTGCCCTGACGTATCAGGCAAAAAGATGACGATCCGATTAAAAAAATCAATCATCATTAGTATAAGGACAACCGCAATTGCGGGCAGCAGCCTTGAATCCCAGGCCCACAATTTGTCACGAACAGATGATCTCTCTTTCTCTAGATCCATGCGGTTATAGTCCATCTTCTACGTTGGCAACAATTTTTTCTTTCGATGTCATTGTGCCTCGAAACGTATCAGACGCAAAAAAATCTAGCGTGACGTGCCCCCTCGACTGCCCTAGGCCTACATTTTTATTATAGGTAAGCCCCTGTCGCCACTCTACTTGCCGAGCGATCTTGGGGTGATTACTCATTTTGAGTAGTGACGTAATAACAGCTTCCAATTGGCCATTAAACGCGACTAACACACGAAGCCTCCGTATGCCGGTGTCTGTGCGCTCATCTAACACCCAACTTAAGCGCTCTATGGGCAGCTTGTTATTGCTAAAGACTTCTTCTATGTCTTTTTGTATTGACAGCTTGGTGTCATCGTTGTCTTTATAAAACAGCGGTGCGAGCGCACCTTTCTCAGCATCTAGCTGAAAAATCCGCTGATGATAATCAGCCTGGCTGTCTATCAAATCAAGAGATTTGCTTAGCTGTACCTTTTTGCCCCTGATCTCAGAGAGTTTCGACAACTGCCAGTCGAACAGAGGCAAGATAGCAAGCTTTGTTACCACCAGAGCGACCAAAACAAAAATCAGTCTATTGCGGCTAAGTAATTTATCCATCAGCGGACTCGCGCCTAGGCACAGCGTTGGGCATGCCAACCAGCTCCTCTTGGGCATCGTTCAAAACTTGAGGATCTTTAGATGTCTGGGACCAATTAAACCGCATGGCAATTGCAAAAGACTGCAATTGGCCCGACTGCCGAACCGGCTGAGTATAATTGACCGCGGCTACTCTCACATCATTGCTAAGATAACTTAAAATGTCTGTCGCCTTTGGGGCCGTCGCCATTATGGTAACGAGACCATCGATGCTATCGATACGACTGATCGTAACTTCTTTATCAAGTAAGTCCATGACAACATCCCAAGTAACCCAAAGTGGCGGTACCCGAGAAAAAATCGCTGCAACGTCGTTGACCTCCGCCTGCATTGACTTGATATCTTTTCTAAGTTCCAGTGAAACCATCGACTCACTGCGGGCACCTACTAATTTGTAATCGACCCATGCATCGGACATCAGAATATAGAGTGATGAAAAAGGCAAATAGATAGCTGCTGCTAGCAGTGTCATTTTAACCACCTTACTCCAAGGGTAACTTCCTCGGCCAGATGTCTCCAGAGGCAGCAAAAATGTCAGAGGTGACCGCTTTATAACATGCCATAACCCTTGGACCAGCTGCGTACCCACATTGGCCTCTGACACCGAGTCAACATTGGTGTCTTGTGCCAATCCCGACAGCGATAGAAGCCGAGTTCGCCAAAACCTTACAGCGGAATCATCCTCGGTCTGTGGCTCAATTCCAGATAGAAGCCCATTGTCCGTGTTGATGACCAGAACAGTTTTCCCTAACCGACTTACTGCCATAGGACCTGAGGCCGCTGGCGCCTGAAGGCAGGCCGTTTCTGGCACCATGATCATAGGCCGGAACTTCTGATGCGCCAAGACGTCTCGTTTCACAACCCAGTTGGTTACTCTATGGCTTTGTGTAGACACTCGATCAATTTGAACGAAACGAACACCTTCATAGGGAAATGACCAAGGTTCAATTTTTAGCGCTTTTTTTAAATCTCGCAAATTTCCAATAGGGTACTCAACAACAGACTCATAATAGTGCTCTCTACCAATAATCTGAATCCACTTATCTTGCCCTAATGAGGCTTTAAGCATAGGTGCACTAGCGCCTTGATCGGCGGACAAATCGTAGCTTTGGTCTGCCCAAAAGCCTACCCTCAAAAGGAGCAATTGCAGTAATTTCTCACCAAGACTATTAATTTTTTGATTTAATTGCATAGCTATGAACCTAAATGCCACTCTAATTTGGTCAGGGTCGAATCATAAACCATAATTGACGAGCTCAAAATCAGAGTGAGCATACAACAAAAGTGTGTTTGATACAGATACGTACAGCAAGTTAAGACCCTACCCGCCGCCGGACAAAATACTGAAGGGGATTGTGGACAGCGGTGACAGCCTCAGAATATTACTGTCATGCCAGATGGTATTGCCAACTTTGGTAATTACGGTGATTCTCTGATTGCTAGAAGTATATCGGCTGATACTCTCAGGCGTGAAATCTGGAGGGATTAACTGACTCAATTGGAGCCTGTGTTGAGTGTTTTCACTACGGGCACTAATAAGCGTATTTGCTATTTCAGAGTCAAAAAGATCTCGAATTAAATGAGCTGGAGAATGTAAAATATTCATTCTAAATGGTGCTCTCACGTGAGATGACTCTAACAGCTTTTGTAACAGTTGCGGGCTATCAGAGAAGACCCACCTTAAAACCATATCACTCTGCGCATAGCCATTTAAATAAGCCTTGCCAGCGGGGGTCGCATTGGGCTCAACATCACCGAACATCCAACTCCGCACATCAGGATCTTGGATGTCGCCAAGTTCACCCAAGTAACGATTGACATCCTTAGATGGCAACCCTTGAAAGGTTAGCAATCGACGCCATACAGGGTGGTCAGGGTATCGCTGTGGTGCTAGGCCGTTCAGGTCTTGCATATGGATGGTGATATTTTCTCCCCATGGAAAAGGCTCGCCCCAATAATTGATTTTTTCACTATAGCTTTGAAAATCCGCAGATTGATTCTCAGCAGCAATGAGCGCTTCAACCGTGTCAGATAACTCCGTGAAAATAACTTCATTAATCGCCGATCTTGTCAGTAATTGTGCACGGATCCGATCTTCAAACTTAGACGCAATGTCGACCTGACTACGCGCCGTTTTGGTAAACTGAATTGCAAGTAGAGAGATAATTGAAGCGATTAGCAAGACCTGAAGCAGTGCGACACCGGATTGCCTCAAGCGGCCAACAGGCACTGTCTTTATAGGATTAGCAGAAGCAACTAGTGTCGCCATTTTCCTCTCCACTATTATTCTGCTGTTGAGTAGATTGCCTCTTTCGCGCGCCCGAATATTTAGTAATTAAGTTTGATGGCTGTGCAGCCAAAACAGATAGCAACTCATAGGGCTTATCTTGAAATTTAAATCTCAGTCTCGCCTTGAGGGGAGCAATCGAGGAGGCAACAGAATTTAGATTTGGATACCAAGACGGCGGTTGTGGAAGTTGATCACCGCTATTTCCTGTTTTAGATAATCTATCGGGCCAGCCGAAATACCCAAATTCTGCTGCCGTGACTGAACGAAACAGGACTAATGGTGGATAGAACGGTAGCGCTGTCTTAGCGTACACCAAAACCTCATCTTCCATTGGCCATTCTTCGTATAAGACATTGAAGGTCAAATCTACATTCTGTTGCACTGAGAAGCGAACTACTGCCAGTCGCTCCTGCTTAAACAGAGAACGACCAGAAACGGCAACAAATCCATTCTGATTCCCTTCAAAGTAGACTGATGGTTGATCTTTTGAGTCATAGGCCATGTAAGGCATTAGGTTATCGAGCACCTCTTGAACCAGCATTATATTTCTCGAGCTGCTCATGCTCTGGTCAAACTTACCTAAATGGCCGTCCCATTGCTGGGCAAAAAAACCAAAGGCCGACGAACCTGCCAGAACAACCATTGATAAGATGCTCATAGTAATTAACATCTCAACGAGGGTGAAGCCAGTTGACTTTGTCACCAACTAATCTCTGAGTAATTAAATTGCTTTGTCATCATTCCCTTGGACACCCTAAGATTTATTTGCCACAAGGTAAGTTCTCGCGAGGGAGATGAACCATCCGGTGAACCTCTTCGGACCCCTTTGTGAGTGGCCACAGCACTCCATCTATAGGCTACTTCACCGTAAAGCCCGTCGCCATAGGGTTGCGATTTATCTATCATCTCTCTGAATTCATCAGAAACAATTCTCTGTACCGCGTGAGCCGCTACACTGACTGACAGTGCTTGTTCTGACTTATCACTGGATAGCACTGCGCCACGGTATATCAAAGTCATAGTGACAATGGTAGAAAACAAAATAAAACTAGAGAGTAAAACTTCGAGCAGAGTAAATCCCGATTGATATTTAGTATTCACTTTCCTATAGCACCTTTAATTCCGAGGGATACCAAAAGTTTCAACAAAGTCTAACGTTCGAGGTATACCCTTCACGCTTGCATTGAGTTTCATAGTATCTGGAAGTCCATTTCGATAGAACGTTATTTTTTGCTCCTCAAAATCGAGATACTCGTAGCTCACTTCGCGTATTCGGTCTGTCGATGCTGTTTTTAAGGTTACTCTATTCCCATCAAGCACCACTGACAGTGGCTGGCCCGAAGCAAACGCGATTACTCCACATTTTTTCAGCAGTTCAAATAAAGAAACCACCTCTGCTTGAGCTCTAGTTCGCTCCACTGATTCAACTACATTACCCCCCACTAATCCCAGCATCGTCATCATAATTGTTAATACAATAAGCAGCTCTATTAACGTAAATCCACTCAATCGCTTCAGGCTAGACACGAATCAAAGTCCCACATCATTAACAGAGACAATACTCAGTAGCATAACCACCACCACGCCACCAACAATACCGCCCATCACTAAAATAAGCGCTGGCTCTAGCAGCGCCGTCATTCTATCTACCTTAACCTCAAAGTCCCGCCGCGCACGGATACTAATTTCCTGGAATACTGATGGCAAATCACCGCTCTCTTCACCCACTTCCACCAAAGACATAGAGAAATCATCATAAATAGGACTATTTCTGAGTGCCATAGATAACTGACCGCCTTTTTTAACACGATCCCGAGCGGCTACTAAAGTTTGTTTAATTTGACTGTTTTTGACGCTCCCTAACGCCATGTCCAATGACCGGTCGATTAAAATCCCAGATGCCAACATCATGGCGAGAGCCGTATTGAAGCGCACCCGCTCAACTAACAAAATCATACCTGAAACCCCCGGCAATCCAGCTAGAATAGTGTCAAGCTGTGCCGACATTGAAGGACTTCGAGCTGAACTATATAGAGCGCCGAACAATAATATGAGGCACAACAATAGATACCATTGATAATTTATCATCCAAGCACTCAGAGACAATAACATAGCAGTGTAAAAAGGAATCTCTGAAACCCCCTCGAAAAGACTACTCATTTGCGGAACGATGTAATTAAACACAAAAAAGATACATAGAATACAGACTGTAAATATGACCCCTGGGTATATAAGCGCTTGAACAACCTTACCCTTCAACTCTGATTGAAACTTTAGATCTGCCGATAGGCGCGAAAAAATATCTGGTAAATTCCCACTAGTTTCACCTAGTTTTACGAGGTTCAAGTACAGGGGGCTAAAAACATCTTCACGCTCAGCCATTGCATCTGACAGCGTCTGTCCGCGACGAACAGCATCATGTAGGTGCCCAATCAATCGTGACTGACCAGGACTAACCGAATTACGGCGTAAAATACCCAAGCCCTTGTCAATAGTTACGCCCGCATTTAGTAGCAGGGACAACTCAGTAGTCAGATATTCAACTTGCTCAGCCGAAACCCTATTTCGAGAAAAAAAACTCCCCATCTCGTTTGACTCAGACTCTTTTACTAGTGAGACGACAATCAAATTTTGATCAATCAATTGCTTGGCAGCGGCACGCTCATCAATCGAGTTAATCTCTCCCTGAAGTTTGGCGCCAGAAACGTCATAAGCCTCATAGATAAAGCGCAACATTATCCGCAGACCCTCATAACTTCATCGACTGAGGTAACACCCCTAATCGCTTTCAATAAGCCGTCATCGAACAGTTCTCTCACACCTGCTTGAAGGTTATGTTCTTTAACCTTCATCAAAAATTGATCATTTTTAGGAATACGCCTAATACTTTCATCACAACGAAGATACTGTATGACCGCGACGCGGCCGCTAAATCCAGATCCACCACAATGTTCGCAACCTACTGGACATCTGAGATCGATATCTTGAACTCCGGCACGCTCGGCTAATCCCTCTAGCTTGTATTGATCTATTAATTTGGTTGCATCAGAAACAGGCACGGAACAATTTTCACATAGTTTCCTAACAAGACGCTGAGCAATAATGGAGACCAAAGCCGCGTCAAGTAAAAATTCTTCAACTCCTAAATCAAGAAGCCGAGTATAAGCACTTGGCGCATCATTGGTATGCACAGTGCTAAACACCAAATGGCCTGTTAACGCCGCCTGCATTGCAATCTGGCAAGTGGCTTGATCACGAATCTCACCCACCATAATAATATCTGGATCCTGACGAACTACGCTTCTGAGGCCCGCACTAAAATCGAATCCAATTTCTGGACGAACTTGTACTTGATTTAGACCGGGCAACTGATATTCGACTGGATCTTCCAGAGTGACTATTTTAACGTCGTCATTATTCAGGCTATTCAAAAAAGAATAGAGCGTAGTAGTTTTACCACTGCCTGTTGGCCCCGTCAGCAATACTACCCCAGACGTTTTAGTTAGATCTTGCTGAATTAACTTTTGAACGTCTGATGCAATCCCAAGAGTAGCCAAATCATATTGCAGTGTGTCCTTTCTCAAGAAGCGCAAAACCATACTCTCGCCGTGATTGACCGGAAGAGAGGATACTCTGATATCAAGATTTATGTTGGCTATACGCATCTCAATTTTACCATCTTGCGGACGACGTTTTTCAGCGATATCCATACCTGACAAAATCTTTAATCGAGAGATAACGGGCAACTCCAAACGTTTTGGCAACAAGTCGATATCATGCAGTACGCCATCAATCCTAAATCGAACTCGATAACGGTTAGCCTTTGGTTCCACATGCATATCTGACGCCTTCATTCTGAGCGCCTTAGTTATGAGCGAATTCAATAAATTTACTGTAGGCGCCTCACTTGCCATTTCCCGGAGCCTCTCCTCCTCAAGATCTGACAGAGAGTCCTCACCATTCAAGGATTCTGGGTCGTCAAGTTTCAGAGAGAGCACTGAGAAATCAGATTCACTGCAAATAACCAGAGAAAATCTGATAGCTTCGTGGTTTAGATACTGCCTCACATTCCAATTAGTGGGTCGATGCGACACGAATAACGGATATTGACGTTCATCAATCCCAAAAAGAAGCCAACCATTATCAAGAAAAAACTTGCTTGGTATCAGATCACTGCCATTGGGCGGTATCCAGTCATCTCGTTGTTGATTGTCCAGAAGATCAACACCTAACAACTGAGCATAGATAGATGGCATCAACTCTTCAGAAAAGCTACCCATGTTGAGTAAAATTTTTTCTAGGACACCCCCAGCACGTCCCTGATAGGCTTTGGCTTTTTCGATATCCTCTACCGAGACACCGTGATCAATAAGAACCGTCTCTAAATTTTTCACTGGTTTATTATGTCCGAGGCGTCATCATCGCCGCCGGCTTGTCCATCTTTTCCGTAACTCATTAGCAGAAAATCTTCTCCCTCCGGACCTGGAGCTTCATAGTGGTACGGATTGCCCCAGGGATCATCAGGCACAGCCTTGGGCAAGTAAGGTCCATCCCACCCCTTTCCAGAACTTTTTCTCAGATCTCCCAAATTTTTGGGATAATCTCCCATATCCAATCGGAATGTGTCCAGCGATGTCTGCAACATTTGCATCTGAGCTCGTGCTGTACTGATTTTAGTCGAATCAACCTTGGAGAACATCGTCGGGGCAACGAGTGACATTAACAGCCCCATTATTACTACAACTATCAAAAGCTCAATGATAGTAAATCCATCTTGCGAACTTTTACTCAAACTCTTCATAAAATCACCCGTTAAGTACATTAAACTAAGTGGAACACCGAAAGTAGAACAACCTTAATATCACTGTTATCACGAAGGCATATCATATATGGATTCATAATCCCTGTCTTTATAAGTGGTCAAATTAGCCTTAACTATAATCAGACTATTCAACAGTAACCGTATTCAGCGAGCGCCATGGAAGACGCATTATTTAGTAACAAAACTCAAAGCATCACAAATGGTCAGCAAAATTTAATTTCTCACCCATATAGGTCGCTCCCGATATCGAAAGATGGCCTTTGTCTCTGAAGACAAAGATTCCTTCGTAAGAGGCAAGACATGTACCCGTTTTACAAAATATCTTATCCAGCCATATCGTTCTAAAACCCTCTGAGGCGAGTCTTGATACAAAGGAATGTCCTTCAAGAAATTCATCTGACCATTCATCACGATCAAAGTTGCACGCATTTAAGCTTTCACCAGCTATTTTCGAACGTGCCAAACATCTACCAATATCGTGACCATTTGATGGCATTGGTGAGACTATTATGACATCTTTACCCGCACCTTCTAATAAGAGCAAACTATTTATAAATGCATCTTCTACCATTTTGGAATTATAATCATAGAATTGATTACCGTCGAAAAGCTTATAGCCTGAAAATAAAAACATCGAAGAAATAACAACACGCTTAATCTGATCGTTAGCTACAATCCAATCAACTGTCTTCTGGTTAAATTCAAGACAGTTTTGGGCCCATTCAGCTGAATAATCTCCACCCATAATAGATAATCCTAGCATTGGTCGGCATGAGCTAAAAGTGCGCTGAACGAATGACAGCGCCTCAGGATCTCCCATGAGCGCCGGCGCCAAATGCATGGCATAAGAATCACCCCAAAGCACTGTATTGGGCGCTGTACCATAAACACAGGTATCTATTTCCTGAGAATATCCGTCACATTGTTCTGAGAGTCCATAATTAGGTTTCATCAAGGTATCGATTTCACGAAGACTGATGCTGTTAAATTGACGTCCGTCGTAGCCATTGGAAAAGTGTCCGATCAATCCAAATCCTATGAAGAACGAAATAGCAACAAAACATGTGTTTAGCAAGTAACGCCGGCTCACTTGGGATACGGATCGAAATGGACGCTCAATAAAGCGCCAAGTACAGTAGGCAAGAAGAAAAGATACAAAAACCAGAAAAACCATTAACTGCCATGGAGGTGGCACTTTCGCATAGTGTCTTGCAAAAGCAAAAACTGGCTGATGCCAGAGGTACGCGCTATAACTGATTAATCCAATAGCAACCAACCAAGATTGACCTAGAAATCGGGTAACAACTTGCTTGGGCTGTGAAAAAACAATCACTAGTAATGTACCAGTGGTCGGTAACATCGTCCACGTACTCGGATAGCCAGATTTTTTATCCAGCCAAACCACTGAGAAGAAAATAAGAAATAAGCCGAAAGCAGCCATGATGCTGGCCATCAAATCTCCAAAAAGACGCCCATCTCTGGAATTTAAAAATAATGCTGCCAACGCGCCGAGGATTAGCTCCCAGGCACGGGTCGGGAATTGATAAAAAGCGAACGAGGTGCTTTCAGTTCGAGCATACTGCATGGCAAAAAAGCTTATCAAACAAAGTGTAATCAGCAATAAAAACTGATGTCTGCCTTGACACTTCCAAATAAGTAATATGACAAGCGGCCAAAATAGATAAAACTGCTCCTCCACTCCAATGCTCCATGTATGGAGAAGAGGTTTCATTTCAGCTGCAGAAGAAAAATAATCGGTCTGCAGCCAAAATAATATGTTGGGGGAGAGCAGAGATATACTGACTAAACTCTGCGAGAATGCTTTCATGTCAGCGGCAAGCAGTACAAACCAAGAAAATAACACTGAAACAAACATAACCAGAAATAAAGCTGGAAGTATTCGTCGTGCCCGCCGCTCGTAAAAATCAGTCAACCTGAAGGTTCCCACTCTTACGTCTCGGACTAAAATCGACGTAATCAAATATCCACTGATGACAAAAAAAACATCTACACCAACAAAGCCGCCACTAAAATACGGCAACCCAGCATGAAAAAAAATCACTGGAATGACCGCAATGGCTCGCAATCCATCGATTTCATGTCGATATTTCATCGGTGATCACCAGGAGTTTCTATAGGACCAAGCATTCAGAAGCCACTCAACAACACTCAGCAGCAACGACCACTAAAAAAAATTCATAACCATTCATTTTTTTAAAGCGCAAACTGGAACTAACAAGCAGTTCAGTAGCACACAAAAATTTAGAATAATACTGTTAGCCGGAGTGCATGTAAACGCCGCCAGCCATAGCTTAATTCACGCTAAAACAAGCTTAAAGACTGACCACTAGTACTCGAGAGACTAAACCGAGGGGCCTCGTCCGGCTAATTCAGATCCAAAAAAACAGCAAGACCTGACCTCATTTGACATATTTTGATAGAAAGCGCCCAGCACGATTTTGAAATGCTTCTGCAGAATAATCTTTTACCAGTTCAACTGCGCTTTGAGAGTACTTTTTCCAAAGAGTAAAATCGCCTTGTAAGCGCACAATAAACGCAATAATTTCATCTGTATTCTGAGCATCAATGGCATCTCCAGCACTTGAATCAAAATATTCACGATGACCGCCAACAAGCGGAACAATTACGGGATTACCGCACGACATACCCTCTAAAATCGATAGTGAGAAAGACTCTAAACAAGCATCAGCTAGAGAAAGATTCATCACTAAAAAAGCTTCTTGATAGTAACTTTGAATATCTATTTGTTGTGGCAGGAACTCTAGATTTCTCGGTAGTAGATAGTTAGAAGTGAAATCGCTTATTTCTGAAGCACTGCAGTTTAAAACTGCCTGAAAGGAGGTAGATGGCATCATCTGAGCAATCTTTAATAGCTCGAATATTCCTTTGTTTTTCTTTAAATATCCTACAAAAAGCACCTTTCCCTGCTCAAATTTAGATTGAAAATTTATAGGTAAGTTGGGGTCAAAATCAGATCTCAGTCCATTGGGAAGAATTGTCGTTTTTAAGTTAACGCTTAGCTCAAAACGATTGGACAGAAATCTACTCACAAAGACTGCCTCATGAGCCATAAGTCTAATCAAGTGCTTTGAAAGGAATCGGACGATCCAACCAACCCGTTGCGAGCCAATAGTCCACTCATGCAAATAAACAATATTAGTTGCGCCACAAAGCCTCGATGCCA
>Ga0209406_1001233_pt1 | contig 19083 bp, 29 predicted proteins | sample COGITO_mtgs_1204_FD_184808 | JGI IMG/M metagenome (GOLD analysis project Ga0209406, IMG submission 184808) | Pelagic marine microbial communities from North Sea - COGITO_mtgs_120426 (SPAdes) (version 2) | ecosystem: Environmental > Aquatic > Marine > Epipelagic ...
ACATGTTGATCACAATACATATAAGCAAGCTCTTCGGGGTTCATTGAGAGAAAAAATATATTCATTTTGTATATTATTTTTATTAAAAAGTGGTCTAACTTAAGTTTTAATCGTCGCCTCCATCCGACACATACTCGTCTTCAACAACTTCTTCTTCGTCTCCTTCTTCATCAACAACAATTGCCTCGTCTTCCTCTGGTTCGTCATCGTCTTTCTTTTCTTCTTCGGGATCTTCATCTTCTACTACTTCCGTTTCAGCTTCAGCTTCAGCTTTCTTATCCGCTTTCTTCTTTTTGTTTCTTGACGCAGTTGAAGGTGCGTCAAATCTTTTCTCGAGTATTTTCCATTTCTTTTCTATGAGTGCATTACGTTTTTTATATTTTACCATCATAGAATCTATAAACTCTTGTGAATATCCAATTGCTTTCAGTGCACTTGTTAGAGTCTTTATCGGTGGTATCTTATATTTAGAATAATACTTTTCGTTTAGTACCGCCATGTGAGGTGATACTTTTACGCGAACTTTACCCGATTTTAATACGTTTAAATTAACTACAATTTGGTCGAGGTGTTCAATATGTGTCTCGATAGAATCGTCAATTTTTTCATATGGTGGTGTTTCCTCAACATACGGTTTTTTAAATGGAATACCCATTTCTTTACAATTTCTTTCCAAACTTTCTAAATAATCTTTCTTATTCTGAACATAAAAGGGTTTTTTCTCTATAGTATTATCATTTTTACCATATAAAATATTATATAAAAAGGAACCGGGTACAAGTTTTGTCATTATTTTACTTTATTCTACTAAAATTTTATTACAACTTAGGTCTAATTCACATTCTAAAATTTGTTGTGCTGAAAAGTATTGGAGAGACTCATACGGCCCCCAAAGTTCAATAACTTTTCGTTCTTTGTCGTACCACATATACGAAAGATCGAGGTATCGTGTTAACCAATAAAACTTCTTACCACTTTTACCGATAAATTTGAAAATATCGTCTTCTTCATACATTGACACGTCCATTTGACTGTAGTGTGTGCTTGGTGGGTTGTACGGAGCCATCTTCTTTCTTATTATTAGTACTAAGCGTCTCCTGTTTAAGTCTAATATACTTTTGTGTATATAACCCTTTTTTAGCCTTTTTGTCGTTCTTCGTGACGCGTTTCTTAAAGGGGTCCATTAGTATTATAGAGTAAGATTACTTTAATCCACACGCACCACAATACTTTTCACTTTTGTTTGGTTTATACATGAAGGTATAAAGAACCACGAGGGCGACTACGGAAGCTGGTAACATATATCGGTTTTTCATTTATAGTATACCGATATTAAAATTCTTCGTCATCCAAAGATACATCCGATTCAGATTCATCATCTTCAGAAGATGCCAATTCATATTCAAAGTCTGATTCATCTACCTCAACATACATACCATTATTAAGTTTTTCGTATAAACCCGTATTTTCAAGATCAGTAGTGTCGTAAAACCCAGATACAGAATCTTTCATGATAGTAGTAGTTTCTTCTGTATCAAAATCCCATTCTCCATCACCGTAATATTCGAGTAGCGCTACTTCATATTCATTATAACAATCTTTTATTATTTTGGCGATAGATTTAAACCCGTCATCAAAATCAACGTCAATTATCTGGGTTTCCATTTTATTTTAGATGTTTTTAATTCTTAAAGTATATTAAATGGACGCAATTCTTAAAAATAGAGTGGTTGGTGAAAAAGACGCCGTTATGTTCGACATAGACGATACTCTTATTTTTACGAATGGTAATGCGAATGTTCCTATTATTAAGTTATTACATTATGCTAAATATTTAGGCTATAAAATTATCATTATTACAGCTCGCCCAGCAATGAAATGGAATGTAGAATTTACGCAGTATCAGCTTAAACAGTATGGTATACCATATGATCAACTTGTGTTAACACCAGCGCATAATAAAGGTAATATTAAACGTGAATCGGGTTTAAATTATGTTTTATCTGTTGGTGATATGGATACTGATTTAACAGATACACAATATGCCATGAAAATTATGATTTCCACCTAGAATTACAATTATGACACGTAACAAATACAGTCATAGGTTCATCAGCACTGCGTGTTTGCATTTGGTAAAAAGTCGTCTTATATGATTTACACCGATTACATCTAAACATACCCTTATATTCGGGATCGTTAATCATATTCGTAACCCAGTCCTTTTTCATATTCTGTCTAATATTTTCTTCTAATAATTTTGAATATGGTCCACCTGGCCATAAACCCTGATGGGATAATTCTAGAACACTTTTAGGTTTTAACTCACCACTTAAAATACGTTCTTTGAGTGTTGGTGAATGTATTAAATTATGTTTAATTTTTAAAAATGTGTGTTTGTATCGGTTTACGAAAAACCTATTCTCTGTAGAAGGTACATCTCCGAGTTCATTTGTTCTACGTATAGCCGTGTTATATGTAGACTTTTCTAAATTTATACATATTGTATCTTCTTTAGGTAAACTGAGTAATTCAGCATATTTTTCAAGTGTGTATTGTCTTGATAACATATTAATACACTTGAAATTAAGCTCTACTTAAGTGTGGCATTTTAACTTTTTTACAATCACCAAAAGATTCAGGGGAGCATTTGTTAAATGGATCGGATGTGGTAAGTGGCATGTTACGTGTTTCCTTCCATTTCGTATCTAATACGAGATTTGTGTATAACTCAGACTCTCTGAGTATAAAGAATACGATAACGAGGGCAATGAATGATATGACAACTTTGTTCATTTATTAAAAGCAACTTTTTTATTTGTACATTCTAGGAATGACACTTGCAGTTTTAGTAAATGAGGGAAAAAATGATATTCACGAAATAGATTTAGATATTTCACCCGAAAAAAATGAAATTTATAAAATTTTACGAGGTAAAGCCACATTTCTAGGACAATGGCCTGATAAATCTGTTGTTATAGTTACATGTGAATCATCTATATTTGAATTATCGATGAATTTAAATAGACTCCCTAGACCCTTTACAAACATGACTGTTATGGGTAGGATTTTACTCATACGAATGGACGAAGAATCTGAACCACAAGATTTTACACTCAAAGAGTATCATCAGATGACAAAAGAAACACACCCCAGAACGAGATCCTCTGCACACTTAATCAGTCGCCCCTTGAGTAGGAATGAAAGCTACTCCTCGGAAGACAGCTTGTGTAAACTTCATGCAGAGTTGAAAATGTGATTCCGCCCATTCCATAGGATTTGTCATTTTAATACCAAATGGGTTATTATTTACTATTTTCATGAAATCGACGCTACCATACTTTTCCTGATTGCTTGCTTTTGACATGGATACATCTATTTCTTGTAACCACTCAACGTGTTCTTTTTTCGTCGGATCGAATTGTTTAACAAAAGACATTTATATTATATATTCATACACCCTTTAACCTCGTATTCAAACGCGATTTATAATATCTATCATCTACTTCACCTTCTATTTTTTGTCCGGTCATGTTTATTCTTAACAAATCTTCTTTATAGTTGAAATTATGACAATAAAAATAAGATATACCCGTTCCGGCCGACATTTCATCCAATTGACTTTTAACCTTTTCTTCTAAATATACGTATTTCTTTATTTCCTCGGGAGTTCGTTTTTTTGCTAATATATCAGCATTTATACGTGCAACGGGTTCCTGTAAATTCATATCAGGCCAAACGCCATATGTGGAACGATATTCACTTATATAACTTATACATTTACGAGCAGTTTGCTTTTCACTAAAACATATAATACGCGGTGTTCCTTCGGGATCGATTATAGTCGTATACCCACCTTTTGTAATACCGATAAAATGAAACTGCATCCTATATGTTGGAAGAACGTGTGCGCTACCTATCATATCGTATCATAATAATTTAACCTTTATACTTCATCTATAGACTTAGTTGGTTCTGGTGTATTTTCAAGTGACTTTGTTAACATGTTTCGAGATATATCCATATTTTTCTTGTGCATTTTTAACCCCAGTTTTTCACCGTTCGTTTCACTTGTTTGAGATAACCAGCGTTTTAATAAACCTTCTCTATTTTCCATAACACGGGATGCAATATTTGCTTTACCATTTTCATATAGAGCCTCTATGAATGCGTCTCCAGAACTTGGGTTATGTTCATTTGCAAAATCACATAACCAATTAAACTCACTTTTCATGGGTGACATGTCCATTTCATATACCTGTCCTAAAGTATATTGTGTGGACCTAAACGTAAAATATTTTATAAGTACAGTATCGACATCGTCGAACGTTTGTTCGGAATAATCGTTACCAGATGAACAATTTATACGTTTTTTTACATTTCGTGTTTGTACAGATTTAAAAGTACATGGTATTCTAACCCTTTGTAGTATCATCTTATTATATTAGTAGAAAAAAAACCTTAAGTTAATTTATACAGATGAACTTTCCCAAAACACCGGGTCAATGTGAATATTTAAGGGTTGTACAGTCTCCGAAACCTATTATAATCGCAACCGGTCCAGCAGGTTCGGGTAAAACTATGTTTGGGTGTCAGGTCGCAGCGGAAAAATTAATAAATAAGGAATGTAACCGTCTCATACTTACACGTCCAATAGTTGCGGCAGATGAAGATATGGGATACTTACCCGGTGAAATGGAACGAAAAATGGAACCATGGACGAGACCTATGATGGATGTTTTCGAAAATTATCTTACACGTAACCAACTTGAAAAACACGTCTGTATAGAACCATTAGGGTTTATGAGGGGTCGAACATTCAATGATTCGTTTATAATCGCAGATGAAATGCAAAATAGTACACCTAACCAAATGAAGATGCTTTTAACGAGATTAGGTGATAATTCTAAGATGATTGTTATGGGTGACCTGAAACAAAGTGATTTAGGACCAAGAAACGGTCTTGCTGATCTTGTTAAACGAATAAAAGGGTTAGATTTAAAATATATCGAACATGTCATCATGGACGATGAAGACATCTTACGACACCCAGCCGTTGCTGAAATACTGAAACTATATTAATGTTTTTTCATTTTGTTTATCCGTTCTTTAACATTTAAAACCTTCTGTTTATACTGAACCAATTCTTCTTTATAAATATCTGTCCATTCTTTCATCTGATCAAGTATTTTTTTATTACGATAGTACCACGATATTACATCTTTACTTACCTTATCACATGCCGAATATTCATCTAATATATACTTGTCATCATCGGTAGACATGTGTATTTTGTGAAATTCTAAAATGTTCTCAAGATGTGCCATATTCTTAACATTTTCTATATTAAGTGCATCAATGCATTTCAATTCTTCTTCGAGCATATATATTATTGAGATATTATTTTTTTAATAACTTTTATAGATTTGTTTTCATCAATGTCCCACCATTTACCGTAAAACACGTTCTTAAGAAACTTTGGAACGTGTGTGTAATCTATATCAACTTCATTTGAAGGTAATGGTATTATATCAACACCCAATTGTTTAAACACACCTTGTTCATGACTAATTATAGGTTTATTAAAATAATGTCCTTCGAGATGTAGTAGCCCAACACCTTCACCACGTGTACATGTAACGCAGTAATCACATAAATTGAACAGTGAAGCCAGTTGTTCATTAGAAATACGTTCCGTTATAACGCGGATATTCTTAGTTATTGTTAAATTATCGGGTTTATTTGTTTTAACAATAAGTATATGTTCAGTATTTTCAAGTACATTTGCAAAAATTCTTGTAAGTGTTGTTACATTTTTACGAATATCATTAGTTCCATTATACAAAAATACAAGTTTTGAAGGATCGTGTGTTTTATGTATTACTTTAGGTTTCGAACGAATGAGTGAAGATGTCCAATAATTTAATGCTTTACATTTAACTCCGTGTTTCAATAATATATCTTTAAGATAATCATATGGTACTATAACTTCATTAAAAAGTTTCATTTTTTCTACTATTTCCGGGTGTACATCGTTTGTTTCGAACATTGTGCATAAATTAACAGTATCATAATCATTTCTCAATTCCTCTACTATTTTTTGCCAATATGGGTAAGTCTCTATGAGTTCGGAAAGTGTAAACGTAGACGGTGTATCATCACTCGATATACCAAGATCCTGTTGTAAAAAAAACCGTCCATGGATTTTACCAAACATTTTATATTATAGCTATTATTTCCTTAAAGCTTCTTCAAATGTTATATATTTTCTGTTAATATTATCTTGTTTATGACCACCATTAGGCCCAGAACCATATTTAGGTGTGTTATACAATTTTTCTACATCATTTATATATTTAAAATTTAATTTTTTTGAATTTATAATATCATTTGCCACAAAAAAACAATTAACACCCATATAAGTACTGTATACTAAAGAATAATTATATTTTTTACCTAACTTGTATAACGATAATAGAGATGCACCAAAATAGTTCGTTTCGTCCCATGTGGTATCTTTATCATATATTACAATATTATCCTCGTGAGGTAGATGAGTTGAATTATATTCACATATTATTATATCACATGTATATTTTTTTAGTATTTCGTTTAGGCAATAAAAATCATTAAAATCTATATCAACAGATAATAAATTTATATGCTTTGGAACATTATATTTTTCAAATAGTTTTATTATATTTTCTTTATTTATAAATTCTTTTTTCAAATTTATTTTATCATTTTCGTATCCAGCGTCCATTAATAAACCTTTCCATCCAAGCATTTCTGACAACACTCTCGTATTACATTCAGTACCAGATTCGACACCAAATTCGACATAATTTTTATTATAAATATCACTTCCATAAATTAATTTTACGAGTTGTATAGTTATACCATCTTCACCAAACTGTGAAAATTTTTTTGCTTCGTATATTCCTAGATTAATTTCATCTGTTATTGTATTTAAACAATAATCCAATGTAGGATCTACACATTTACTATCATTTGGAAAAGCCAGATAATTATCCCAATCCAAATATTCAAATCTTTTATATCCCAATTTTACCAATTCTTCAAATGGAGTACTAATATCTTTTAAACCAACGACAGAAGGATCTATTCTCTGATAATTATGTTCAAAACATATTATCGGTTTATATTTTGATATAGTTTTCTCACCACCTTTTATAACCAATCCTTCGGCACCCTCTACATCAATTTTTATAAAATCTAAACCCGGTAACTCGTATGAATCCAATGTTGTAACCATTATCTCCTCACCACCTTTTCCAATACCAAGACCACCTTTATTCCACCCACCCCTTAAAGTATCTTTGTCTGCGGTGTCTAATCCAGCCATGTTACATGTCATATTACGATGACCTAAACCATTTTTATATAAAGTAATTCTATCGTTATATTTATTAATTTGTACGTTTTTCGTAAGAATATTATATAATTTTTCTTGTGGTTCAAATGCCCATATTTTGATATCGGGACTAAAACCTGCATAACTTACCGCGTGACATCCTATATTTGCACCTACGTCGACTACATATTTAGAATTTTCTATATATTGTTTTAGCATACCATTAATTATATGGTGTTCAAATACTTTACCGGAAGACATATGGTTGCGTATCCAACAATCTTCTACGTCTATATAAAATATACCATTCGGTGTATTAACAGTGTTCATTATTAAAGATTAAGACCTTTTTCTTTAATATAATGAGAATATCTTACGCTATTTGTGTATGTAACGAATCACGTGATTTATTTTCACTCGTATCGTTCTTACTAAAAGTAAAGGACAAAGAAGATGAAATTAATATTTTAATAGATACATTGCATGTTACTGAAAATGTTAAAACCGTTATCAACCATTTCGGTAATAAAATAGTAACGTGCGAAAGAGACTTCGATGGTAATTTTGCAGATCACAGAAATTTCCATTTAAGTAAATGTTTAGGTGATTATATATTTATAATAGATCCCGATGAAATGCCAAAAGAGGATCTTATTATAAATATTAAAAAGATGATATATGATTCTGGAGCCGAATTGGTAATGGTACCAAGAATAAATATTCATCCAGGGTTTACACAAGAATGGCTTGAAAAATGTAATTTTAAAACAAATGAACTCGATTGGATAAATTGGCCAGATTATCAAGGTCGTATTTTAAAAAATGACAAAAATATAAAATGGTCTCGTGGATTACATGAAGTTGTATCTGGTACAGATAAAATGGTACAATTACGAGCTGATCCAAGAATTGCTTTATGGCATATTAAATCAATTGAAAAACAAGATAATCGTTGGGATGATAATGGTAACTATAAAGTTCCGGAATCAAATAATGATTTATATGACTCTTTAATGTAATTAAAGACTTAAATGAACATTTAACATATGATCGCTTTAATTACAGGTATTACCGGACAAGATGGTTCGTATTTGGCGGAATTTTTACTTGAAAAGGGGTACGAAGTTCATGGTATAGAGAGACGTTCATCTTATACCGAATCTCGTATTAATACTATTATAGAACCTAAATACAGAAACCATAAAAATTTACATATGCATTATGGTGACATGACAGACTTACCCGCACTTACCGATACAATAAAATATGTTCAACCAAATGAAATTTATAATCTCGCTGCACAATCACATGTAGGTTTATCGTTTAAAATGCCCGTGTATACATCAGAAGTCGATGGTATAGGTGTTTTGAAAATTTTAGAAGCTATACGATTATCGGGACAAATTAAAACATGTAAATTGTACCAGGCTTCTACATCGGAACTATTTGGTAAAGTTCGCGAAGTACCGCAAAATGAAAATACACCGTTCTATCCCAGATCACCTTACGGTGTTTCAAAACTCATGGGGTATTGGTCTATAGTCAACTATAGGGAAATATACGGTATGTACGCGTGTAATGGTATAATGTTTAACCACGAGTCCCCGAGACGAGGTGAAAACTTCGTTACGAGAAAAATCACACTTGGTGCCGCTAACATAAGTTTGGGTAAACAAGACTGTTTATACCTTGGAAACTTAAATGCAGCGCGTGATTGGGGACACGCACGAGATTACGTCGAGTGTATGTGGAAAATCCTACAGCAGGAAGAGCCAGATGATTACGTCATAGCAACGGGTGAAAATACATCTGTACGCGATTTTGTACGTATAGCATTTAAACACGTCGATATCCATTTGAAGTTCGAAGGTGAAGGTGTAGATGAAGTTGGTATAGATACCAAGACAGGTAAAGTCGTCGTTCGAGTAAACCCAGAGTTTTTTAGACCAACAGAAGTTGATAAATTACTCGGTGATCCATCTAAAGCTATACAGAAATTAAACTGGAACCCAAGATCTACATCACTCGAAGATATGGTAAAGGAAATGGTATCAAAAGATTTAAAATAATTTCTCAGTACACTGTAAATGTCTGAGGTTGTCCAAGACCCAAAATTAGCTTCGATTGTTAGAAAATTAAGAAGTGGATCTATTGAAGTTGAAATAGGATACATGCAAGTTTTGCTTACCATTATTCTTGGCGTATTTTTTGTTGCCATTACCGCTCTCGGTATTGATAAATATAACAAATGTGAAGGTATCAAAGATTCCGAAAAATTTCAAAACCTTAAAATGTTTATGAGTCATACCATGACCATAGGTATAACAATACCCGCTGTTCTTTTACTCATGAAATTTGTGAAAAATGAAGGTGGTGTTTTTACCCTTATATATTCCATAATGGGTATTACAGCATCCGCTATTGCGTATAACATTATGTCTCAGGATGAATGTAAAGATAATGTTGAAGATATCGATAAAAATTTTGCAATTGGTTCTATAGTAGGATGGATCGTTTGTTTACTTTTGGGTGGTTTTTTCACGTTTAAAAAATATCCTAAGTTAGGAGAGGCCTTCAAAAGAAAAACTATTTAATATGGAAATACACGAATCCATATATTTAATGATTATGCTCTTGGCCCACGTGTTACGAGGGGCAGGAACATTTACGTTCGAGGAAAAAATGAATATGATTAAGTTTGTATCATATATAGTAAAAAATACGAATGTACCCCTTTTAAACACCCAAAATACCAGCGGCTACCAATCCCGTGAATGTAACCATAGCACCCCGTCCTACATTTCGCATAGCGAATAACTCAAAATCCTCCTCTGTTAATGTCGTAAAAGCACTCGTTACCGAATACGTTGCTAACAGAGTACAACCAAGACCTATCAATGAAAATGGTGGGTATGACATTTGTTCGACAACGTTCAAACCCGTAAGACCCCAATTCGTAAGTCCTAATACGGACCCATACATTGCGGCACGTCCGTTTACAACTTCAATATATGGAAAATTTGGTCCCGGTGGTGGTGGACCTTCACTTCCATTAGATGCATTTGTTGTTGGTCGTTTTCGTCTTCTATTTTTTGGTGGAATTGTACCGAATTGTAGTTTATATATAATTGTTTTCATTCTTCTTTTTTATTAGTGGGTGTACTCTTTAACATCTTTAAGAGTGTATACATACCCAGAAATAAACCCATGGATGAATAAACTACAGATATATTTGACCCTTTTCTATGCTGATAGACGGTCCATAATAAACTCGCAATAATACCCGATAAAATATAAACTATATCGAATTCAATATCATCACTCGATTTATGTACTTTATTAAATTTATAGAACATTTGATATAAACCTATACTTATAGCAATAATAGGTAAATACTCTGTTGTATCCATATTATAGTTATTAAAGAAATTAATTCTTATAGATATATAAAATGTCCCAAACACCCGAAAAAATTGTTATGAACTACGATTCTAAATCGAAACAGTCCAAGAATGTTGCTCTGGAAATGAAGAAAATCGTTGAACGGTACCGAGGCAAACGCGTTACCAAGGAAAATGTATGTGTTTTGGTTTCAACACTTATGCTCCAAGCCCAAAATCTTAAAACGGTTTCTGGTCCTGATAAGAAGGAACTTGTCACGGACTTGATCTTTTCCATTATTGAACAAATTGATGAAGGTGATGTCGATACGGAATTTGAAACGCTACTCAAGGCTATGGTTCCCGGTATGATCGATAGTTTTGCCATTATGTTAAAAACGAGTGCGGGGTGTAAAAAAATGTTTGGGTGTTTCAAATAAATAACATAACATAAAGTTTCTTCTCGTATAAATAATAATGAAGTTTCCAAATTTAGAAACCATGGTTATGTATGGTGTATATACAATCAGGGACCTTATTTTGTATTCACAAAACAAACTCGTGAAACGCAATGTTACTATTTTGAATGAGTGTGATTACTGTTCCTTCGTTTTTTCCGGACCCACGTGTACTAACTGTAACGATATTAAAAATAATTCGCTCGTATAATCAAATGTCATATACCACTGTGACTACTTATACGACCAAATTAGGGAGTGAAAGTGAAGTCGAAAGCGACTGTATAAGTTGTTCAGAAAGACGGTTCATAAAAAAATTGAAACATACGTTTTTTAAAAAGGGGTTTCGGTTACACCAGTTTTCGTCGTGGGTCAGTCGAAAACATGGAACTTTAGTGATATGCCGGGAAACCAGTTACGGTGACGGTATATCACTACCTTGTGTTATGTGTCGAAAAATTATAGAAAAACACGATTTAAAGTGGATCGCGCACGATGGTGAGAAATGGATTCACTCTCAGAAAACGCCATGTCTTCCAAAATCACGACCCACGAACAAACAAAGAAAACATTTAGGTTTTGGTCTTAATGATTAAACCTAAAGCTGTTTCTAAATTATTATCGTTACGTTTGAGTGGCTTTTCCCTTTTCAAACGCAGTGTTTCGTTTTTACCGGACGCACTCGTTATATCACTTAGTTTCTTCGTATTTGAAACTATAGGTATAACTCGTTCCGGTAAAGGTTCTATTTCTACTTCTCTAGGTTTTTCTACGTCGACTACATTGTTTTCTCTAAATTTATCTATTGTTAAGTCACCCCCGAACTCAATGAGTCTTTGTCGGTGTGGTGCTTTTTTTATGGTTCCTATCTTATCGAAAAGTTTACGACGCATCATGACCATATTACCACATATGAGTCCACCGCGATTACACCCATACTTATCGATTGCGTATGTTTTCATGCAACTCCATGAACAGAAGTTACCGGATGTATAGAATTTGTTTCGTCGTTCGTCGTGTTTATGGGGCATGCTTAAAGCCGTACCCTCAAATGGATGACAACACCACCAACACCACATTCATAGTTTAAACTCACTTTTTTTCTTTAAGTTTAATTACTTTATACATAACCAGTCTTTTGCTAAATAAAGCGTATCCGTCCACTGCTTCCAATTTGCCGTGTTTTATAAGCGCCTCTGTAAAGTCGGGTCGCACATGACCGGCGTGCGAACCGCTCAAGCCGCGAAATTAGTACCTCCCGAGACGGGGCCATCGTTCATATACATATCGGGGCAGTTGCCGGGGTAGGGGATACCAAGTATGGATTTCGCTTTCCATAATTTTCTCTGTCCGTCTGATTTGGAGCATACTTGTGTTCTTACTGTTTTTGTGGCACCATTGACATGATCACATGGTGTACCATACGGATTTGCATCTTGTGTTACTATATATGTACCATCTTGAACGACCGTCTTTGTCCCGCCATTGTTGCCGCCGCCTCCGGAGGTTTCTATTTTTCCTAAATCTGGAAACGACCAATTACCCACACAATTAATTGGACAATCTTGTGTATTACAGTCGATCTCTCTCATATAAGGGCCACATGGTGTACCCCCATTTAGAGGGTCTGTAATTGTGTCACGCCATTCCGTTGTTTTACCACCACCACATGTTTTATTACACGGATTAAGTGTCATCCATTCACCTTGTTTACAATCTATTACCTGTGTGTGTATAGTCTCATCAAATTCATTACATGAATCTCTTACCGTGGCACAAGGAACTGTTCGTTGTGTAACACACGTTCCACCGTCACTCGCAGGTATAATATCATCACCAGTAAGAACTTGTATTTGTTCTGCTAATTCACCACATCCACTCATCTCCTCCTCTGACAATGCAACACCGTCTATCGTACACCCACCTAAATTAGTCCACGTCCCACCCGAACAATTTACAGGATCGGGTGCTGGTGGTGGTGGGTCTCCACCGTATATTACTTTTGTCATGCTATTAAAATCAACTGGTATACCAACACCTACAAGAGAACCATCATCCGTTGATTCGTTTGCATCAAGTTCAACTGTAATTGTATCTGCAACTAGTAGACCACTGGGTGTCAATGCAGAAATTTTGAACTCTATGTTTTGACCCGATAACCAACCTCCCGGTGCATTTTTAAAAGCAAAAGAATTTGCAGAACCGGCGATAACATCGTAATAATATTCTTGTTGATGATTATCTAATGAACTTGATACTGTTACTCTATATTTTCCGATCGAGGATTTACAACCAGAATATTTAGTTGCCTCTGACCAAAACCAACGTACACCCGCACTATTATCAGTAGCGTTAAAAGTTGTTTTTGCATCGTTTATAGACATTCCATCATAACATTGATCATAATTTGAAGCCGTGTTGGGGATTGTCGTACTAGGCGAAGGATCGTAATTGTATGAGGTTTCACCACACAAACTGGTCGTGGTGTCCCAACTACATCTAAGAGGACAATCTGATTGAGTCGTAAATGTACTACATGCAGGATCGGTTTTATCCTCCTCTGGAAATTTTACACATTGTTCACCTTCAAAATTATCAAAATCCCACGTTCCGTCTGTACACGTATACGTGAAAAATATTGATGATATTATAGACATGAAACAAAAAATCATTAATACTATAAATAGTCCGGTACTATCTGCCATATTTATAGTATACATACAAAAAAAACTCACTTTTTTTCTTTAAGTTTAATTAGTTTTTATTACATAACCAATCGTTTATAGACACAGTGATAAACTCATTATCAGTTGTGGTGAAAGAATACGCCATGATACTTTGATTCTCCAATTGTAAAAACCTCTGAACTTTCTTGAATCCTAACATTTTGATAAATATAAAACTTTGCTGTTTTACCGTCCCCAACAAAATCGTTTTCGTAAGTACCACCGAGAAGGTAGAATTTTACGTTTATTGGGGGATCATTCGTGTTATCCTTCCAAAGTAAGGTCTTAAGGTATGAGGGTTTGACATTATCGACTACCGCTGTATAACCTGAAGGTACTGTTATTTCCAGCTCATTTGGTATCTCAGAAGTAGGGGCCCCTTTACTGGTACAAGAGACGGCACCGACCGTATCTGCGGTCGCTTGCGCTTCCGCGTCCTTAATCAATTGCTGTTTATCTTGATCCCATTTACACACCTCCTTAAATGTATAATAACTGTTCATACCCGCCCCCGGTATTCGCGTATAGTTAGACTCACTGACTTGATCACTTTCACATTCAAACTGTGACGTTCTAATATTACATATATTTGTTAATCCCGTACCAGCGGTTTCTGAAATCGGTCCACAGGCAGGGTTTAAACCCGCACTGTATGCCGTAACCTCTTCCTCGGGTAACACCTCGGCTAATGCATCGGCGAAGTTAGGCGAAGTAGAAGGACCAGATGGGGGAGCAGGACCGGGTGGAGGACTGGGTTCACCACACGAACTGGTCGTGGTGTCCCAACTACATCTAGAAGAAGGACAATCTGATTGAGTCGTAAATGTACTACACAAAGGATCGGTTTTATCCTTCTCTGGCCATTCTACACATTGTTCACCTTCAAAATTATCAAAATCCCACGTTCCGTCTGTACACGTATACGTTAAAAGTATTGATGATATTATAGACATGAAACAAAAAATCATTAATACTATAAATAAACCAGTACTATCTGCCATATTTATAGTATATATACAAAAAATTTATTATGAACAATAACGTCGGCTTCTGCTACCGCTCTTTCTACTCGCAATCAATCCAGGCTTCGTCCCAGAAGTTGCTTTTTTCTGGTCGTAACCCTTGATATAAGTTTCGTTCATCTGTTGAATATTTTTGAGCACATGTTTGTGCCTGGGTGTCGTTATCAGGACCAAGTGAACCTGATTTATAATCTTGTGTTTTTACCCATTCTTTTATACTCGACGCGTATTTTGCTACGGATGTCTTACCCAATTGTTCATAATGAGTAAAGCACCGATCATCATCATTGGCGTTTCTTACTGTGGCTTCACCTTTACAGTCTTGACCACATGGGAATCTATTACACGCTACTTCAGTTACTATTTCAGAACACGCTTTACCCGTGTTCCTCTCGTCTACTGCTACCCTTTGAACCTGTCTCTGTAATCCTTCGGTTCCACACGCTTTCGAACACGACCCAGTGATACCAACCGCGTTAAAGAGTTCACTAGCGCCAGTGAGTGGTGCTGGTACTGCGTCAGAGAGTATACAGTCCGTTATAGAGTTTAAGTCTTCCTGTGATATGGAACTTGCATCAGTACACGAAGTCCGTTCTTTAAATGGATATTTAGTTAACAAACAACTTCCACCGCCCGTGGGGGGTGTATATCCAACGAGGTCTTGTTTGATATAACACGAAGGACCACATATATTGGCTTCAACGTCAATCAAATTATACGTCCCACTAGAATTTTTACACCCATAACTTATATCAGTAACATAAGTACCACCTTCACAATCTTTTGTTGGTTCTGATTCCGATGCTCCTTGAACATATACTTTCATAGTATCACTCCAATCTTCCCCGACTCCTACACCCATATCGGTACACGTGTCTGCAGCATCGTTTGCTATAACCGATTTTTTAACCTCACCTGCTAAAATTTTATTATTTATATCCATAGCGTGAACTGTGAATGTAATTGTATTATCTCCACCTTGTGACATTAGAGTATCACCTGGTGCTCCTTTAAAGTGAAAATGTCTAACACTTGCATCTTTATCTACATAATACAGTACAGTACTAGTTGAAAAGGATACGTATACTCGGAAATAAGATATCTTTGATAAACACGTATTTGTATTATCCGTATTTGTAAAGACCCATTTTATAGCCGCACTGTTAGCACCTTTATTAAAACACGTTGTTGTCTCATTTATAAAAAACATAGTTGAACAAGTTGTAAAATGTTCTGATTTGGGTAGTATTACAGTACCGTTATTTAGACTTGAAGTATATGCTCCGTATCCGTATGTCACGTTCGATGGGTTATTGGTACTGGGTGGTTCACCACACAAACTGGTCGTGGTGTCCCAACTACATCTAAGAGGACAATCCGAATCAGTTGTAAATGTACTACACGCGGGATCGGTTTTATCCTTCTCTGGCCATTCTACACATTGTTCACCTTCAAAATTATCAAAATCCCACGTCCCGTCTGTACACGTATACGTTAAAAGTATTGACGATGTTATAGACATAACACAAAAAATGATTAGTACTATAAATAGTCCAGTACTATCTGCCATATTTATAGTATACATACAAAAAAAACTATTAGATTATTCTTTTTTATCCGACTCGGATTTGATACTCGTGTAATAAATTATGAGTGCAATAACAACACCAATTGATGTTGCTACTATACGAAACTGTGTTTGTCCTGAAAGCATTTATAATACATTTATATTTTTTTGTAAGTAATAGTAATAATGTCCTCTGTAGGTACCGAAAATGATTATGTTGATACAAATCTTTTGAATTCAGAAAATAAAGGACTTTTAATAACCCAGGATATAGTTGGGTCCGTAGTTATATCCAGTTTAGTTGAAGATTCGGCGAAGGGTATTATTTATAATCTTGGTGGTAAACAAGCTTTACAAAAAGGGTTGGGTAGGTATGATGCCAAGTTTACAAAAGAAATGTTTGAACGTCTTCAAAAAACGTCAGCTAAAAAGGTTCAAGGAAATATTACTAAACGTATGGGTCAGTTATTTGCTAAAAAAACCGCAAATACAGTTTTAAAATCACTCGGTAAAAGTGCTGGTACGGCAGCAGCTCGTTCGGGTGCAGTTGCAGCTGGTGGGTGTACTCTAGGTCCAGCTGGGTGTGCTGCAGGTGCAGCTATAGGTGGTATTATATTTATTGCCGATCTCGCGTTTACTATATTTAATACCATTATAGATATACAAGATAAGGAAGGTATACTGAACGTATTTCATAAAGAGTATATTGATAACATTATAAACGATTACGAAACAGCTTTACGTGAAGGCTATGCGGATATGGGATACCCCGACGCATTTGACGAAGAAATTTTATTTTACCCCGAAGATTTTGTTTACGATTATGATCCTTTATATGGATTTTCTATGGATTCAGATAACAAGTGGGCGCAAAAATACACGGAGTATGAAAATGAATATTTAAAGAGTATTGGTATTGAAGATGGGTGGGAAGAACGTTTAGAAACCAAATCTTTACAGATACCTGATATCGGTCTACCACCACTCCCAGGTGATAAATCAAATAGACTTATTTACGTTTCATCGTCGTTATCGTGTTTTCTCTGTTTATTTTTATTTTCGATGTTAATAGTAGTATGAGTAAAAGTGTACCAACCGCAGACGATCTTAATAAAGCTTATGAATATGCAATGAAGAAATTATGTACAGAAATACCATCAGAATACGGTAGTAGAGGTCTCACGGAATGGAATGATAATGAAAAAGTGTGTAACATTACACGTAGTGGGTGTCAAGCAAGTGTAACTAACCCAATTTCACAACCCATGTTTACATCGGGTGGAGAATATCGAACTTTTCGTGATACCGACCGAGCGTTTGGTGATTTCTGGAAAAAATACCAGCCAGAATTTCTTGTTATGAAAACGACAAAAAAGAGTCCGCAACAAAAAGTGTGTGCACGCGCAAATTTTTTGGCATGGCAATGGTGTATGATTCCAAAAACGCGCGCCGATGGTCATAAACCAGGAATAACGAATACACCCAGGTTTCAATATAACGTACGAAACGGTAAAGAAGAGTGTTTAGTTACTAGATCTTATTGTGATTCTAAAGGTATAGATTACGATGCAGATAAAAAAGATTGTAAAGTATCAAATAAACAAAAGATTGCAGAATTCTTTTCAGGTTCCGTTTTAGTTCGATCGCGTAGAGCCAGTGATAAGCGTCTCAAGGATAACATAAAACTTATAAAAAAGGATTTTCCATTTAAAGGTATAAACGTGTACACATTTAAATGGAACCACGTCGCTTTAACAACGTATGGTCTATCAGGTGAAGATATAGGATTTATAGCCGATGAAATAAATCCAAAATACGTATATACAGACGATTTAGGTTTTAAACATATAAATATTAATATTGAAGATGAATATATGGATAAAATATCAGCATTTTTGAAAATAAAAGATTCCATTAAAAATGTTACAGTATAATATAAATAAAATGGTAAAGTGGAGTCGTTTTTTCGATACACTTGCATCCGGTAAAAAGAGATTTGTAGATGCCTTAGAACAGGCCGATCTTAGAATTCGTAATAGACCCGACTTCAAACCCTCTGACTTACAAGGGGGTAGGTCTGCCTCGTTACCAAGAAGTGAAGCAACCGATCTTATAAATGGTAGAGGTGGCACAAAACAGATTGGACGTGATATGCCCTTAACAAAAGTTGATCAGGAAAAATATATATCTGTAAATTCGAACACACCTAGAGCTGAAGTTAAAGAGATGATGGAGGATCCAGCTGCTATAGCTGCAGCCACGTCAAAAAGATCAGATTTATTAAAATTTGGTTTGAAAGGTGTCGCAGGCGTTGCCGTTCTTATGATTTTAACAGGCGAAAAAAACCCCCTAAAAGCTATAAAAAAAGCTTTAGAAGCTACACGTGACGCTGCAAAGCAAGGTCTCGATATATTTCAGAATTTATTAGATTTTTTTACTAATTATGGTGTATATATGTCTGTATCATCTTCATGTTTAATAATGTTATTAGTTTCTGTAATGTTTTTGAAATAAGTTAAAGAACATAATTTTCTTTATATTATGATTTTAAGTAT
>Ga0209406_1001234_pt1 | contig 19075 bp, 18 predicted proteins | sample COGITO_mtgs_1204_FD_184808 | JGI IMG/M metagenome (GOLD analysis project Ga0209406, IMG submission 184808) | Pelagic marine microbial communities from North Sea - COGITO_mtgs_120426 (SPAdes) (version 2) | ecosystem: Environmental > Aquatic > Marine > Epipelagic ...
AACGCTGTTTACTATCATATCATTGATTCCTTTGAAGGTGTTATTCGATTTCATATCGAACTTATTCTCCTTGTTGTCATCTTTGATAAAAATCTCCCCATCATTGATAATAATTAAGTAAGCAAAAGGATCTTTGTACTCCCAACGGATAGAATTCTCTTTTTTAAAAAGAAATTTGCCTTTCGATATAATCTCTTCCTCCACTATCGACAACACCTTTTTCTGAACAAAATCGCTACTTATCGAAGTTGTTTTATCCGCCACAGCTTTCGCTTTTGTCTTGAAGTCTTCCACCTTTTTCATTACTGAGTAACCATCAGCCTGAGCAATAGAAGTCAATTGAACAACAAAGAGACCAAGTATTAGAGTTATTTTATTACGCATACGCCTCAATTTTAGCTAATTCGTTAATTGTTACTGAGCTCAAACCTTTTTCGTCAAGTAACTGTAATAGTCTTTTTAAGACGCTAATCGATTTATCACTCGTATCGTGCAAAAGAACAATATCTCCAGCTTTTATGTTCTTTGTTCTATCAAAAATTTTGTCTTCCGAATCGACTGTTGTGTCTAATGTTCTAATATTCCAACCAACCGATATCATACCTAACTGCTTTACAGCTTTGGCTATTTTTGGATTAGTAACTCCAAAAGGCGGCCTAAAAAGCAATGGTTTTTTTGAAATAGCGGCCTCGATTAAACTTTCGTTTTTCACCAAGTCTTCCTTAACAACATGTACAGGAGACATATCAAACTTTACGTCATGTGCATAAGAATGATTACCTATTGTATGACCTCTTTTATCAATTTCTTTTAACACTTCGGGCTGCTTATCAACATTTGTACCAATACAAAAGAAAGTTGCTTTTGCGTTGTGTTCATCCAATATATCAAGCACTTTAGGTGTGAACTCAGTATTCGGACCATCATCAAAAGTAATCGCAACTTTGTTTTTAGAATTGGGCACTTCACAAATTGAATTAAGAAAAAATTTCATCTCAATTTTATACGATCCCAATCCGACCATCGCAAAATAATATCCAAAAGGAATTAATCCCCACCAAGGAGAAATACCAAACGTGTAAAATGAATAAGAAATTCCGGCTAACATAATCGCAACCACTGCTATGGTTGATCGATAATTTAGCATTTAGATAAAATCTGTAATGAGTAATTCTCTTTGTTTTGATGATTAACCACCAGCACTTTACTTGGTGCTTTGTTAACATCATTCAATTTTACAACAGAAGGAATGGATTGAGTCTTTAGCATTTTCGCAGCCAACCATGTTCCAAATGCAGTAGAAGTATCAAACTGACCACATAAGTGCTTGAATCCTGTATGAGCGGCTTCCGGAAATTCTTGAAGAACTAAATTATAAACTTCATCTGATAAAGAATCGCCATTGTTTCCGGTAACAATAACATCAATATCAGAAACTGACAAGCCGTTCGATTTCAAAAAGCTTAGTACCTTTTGAGTAACCGCATAATTAGACTCTGGTTTATAAAAAGTGGTCATGGCATCGATTGATGCGTAAGAATTTTCACCTTTATTTGAATCGATAATAAATGCAATTGATGCCTCTCCTCCAATTGTTCCTTGTTGGTTATCATTAAATAGCTCTAGGCTGCTAATTGGGTTCTTTTTCCAACTACCAACTCTACCAAGCATGGCGAAAAAGTTATCCGTACATTCATCAAAACCGCCAACCAATACATTTGTGTTTCCCTCTACACAAAGCATCATTCCATCTTGTAATGATCGTTCAAAAGACACTCCTCGGTGAACATAGGTAGAATTGTAGTTGTGACATTTAATGGTAATCGCGATTTGCCCGCTCACTGTATTGTGTGTAGATTGCATAAAAGCAGTAGGCGCAAGTTGCTCTTCTCCTTGATCTATCATTGCCAACAGAAACTTTTCAGTATCTGCCCAGCATCCCCAACCTGTTCCCGTAATTATTGCTCCTGGATTCTCAACATTCGCATCCTTCAGTGCTATTAAAGCTGACGCAATTCCACGCTTGATAATCTTACTCATCCTGCGCAACTTTATCGGACTTATATATTCTTTGTAAACAGGTTCAACGCAAAGTAATCTATTATCGTCTGAAGAAATTACTTCTTCCAAAAACTTGGAGTTATCCCAAGTTTCCTGCGGTGAAATATTCCCTATGCCATTAATAAAGACCTTCATTATACTTTAGAAAATATTACAGCAGAATTATTTCCTCCAAAACCAAATGCGTTTGATAAAACATTCGCTACCTCAACATCTTGAACTACTTCTATTTGTGGTTTAAAACCAAGTTCTGGCATTTGCTCTTCGAAGCTGAGATTAGGAAAAATAGTTTTTCTATCGATAGCTAAATTTGAGTAGACTGCTTCAATTCCACCAGATGCACCAAGCGTATGTCCTGTATACGACTTCGTAGAACTTACTTTTGGAACATTATCTCCAAACACTCTTTGTATTGCCCTACCCTCAGACAAATCATTTATCTCGGTCGCAGTTCCATGTGCATTGATGTAATCAATATCAGTGGGTTGCAATCCCGCAACGGCAAGTGCTTCTGTCATTACCTGAAAAGCTCCATCTCCCTCTGGTGAAGATGCCGTTTGGTGAAATGCTTCGCAGCCATTTGCATACCCAGTAACTTCGCTATAAATCTTCTTTCCTTTGGCTGATTCCTCAGATTCTATAACTACAAAACCAGCTCCCTCGCCTAAGTTTAATCCTTTTCGATGTGCCGAGAATGGCGTGGTATCTTTATCAGATAATATCATTAAGGTATTGAAACCATTAACGGTGAACTTGCAAAGTGCATCAGTTCCGCCAACAATAACTTTATCGAGAATTCCGTGTTTAATAAGACGAGAACCAAGAAGGATTGCATTCGCAGATGATGAACACGCTGTATTAATCGTGTTTTGGTACCCCTTCATTCCGAGCTCATCGGCAATACGTTGTGTGCTTTCTCCGCAATCGTGAGAATTGATATAATCTAAATGAGTTCCTTGCCCATTTTCATCAATAAAATCTCGATAGTGGAGTTCTGTCTCTCCCATCCCTCCAACAGTAGTAGCAGAAATTAACCCAATTCTTTCAGAATTTAATTCATTACTAATACCAGCATCTACAGCTGCTTCACGAGCTGCAACAATTCCTAAAAGAGAGGTTCTTGAACAACCCTCAAGAGTTTTAACATTTGCGAAATTTGCCAATTCTTCATTGGTCAAATTAACTTCAGCAATGGGTCTATTTCTTTTGTGCTTAGATTCTAAACGAGTCATTGAGGCAATTCCCTTTTTAGAATTGACTAAAGATTGGTACGACTCCTCTACATTATTACCGATGGAGGAAATTGTACCAAGTCCGGTAACAAAAACTCGTGTACTCATTAAAAATTATGCTTTATGAGCTCTAATAAATTTAGCCATAGTTTTGATTGACTCAAAAATATCTTTTCCTTGACTTGGGTCGTCAATTTTAATTCCGTGAAACTTCTCTAACATTACAATAAGTTCTAATGCGTCAATAGAATCTAAGCCCAATCCAGCACCGAATAATGGCGCATCAGTTTCGATATCTCCTATTTCAACATCTTCAAGATTTAATGACTCGATTATTTGTGACTTTAATTCTTCTTCTAACTCCGCCATTTCTTTTATTTTACGTTGTATATTTCTTTAGTTGTACAGACATCAAATGTAATATTTTTCGAGCTATTTTCTCCTACAATATATTGAACACTTTCGTAATTTGAATCGTCAAAATCTACCCAGCCGCAAAGACATGCATCTATTTTTCCTGACTCAAATAAATTGGAAACGTATTGTTGCATTAAATCGATATCAAATTCTGACAAAACAAAACACATATTTTCCCCTTGAAACTCATGTCTAATGGCTATTTCACCTGCCATAATATTTGCGAGCGTATATACAAAAGTAGATGGACTCGGAAAGTAATTTTCCCTATCATCGATACTATGCTGGTGCTCTCTATCTGTTTCTAAAGATGATGCCCTATTCATTAATACGATGCCGATTCTATCATTTGAAATTTCTGCTAAATCGGAATTTTCTATGGCTATTTCGGCTCCAATTACCGCCAATTTACAAAGGCTATCCATTTTGAAAAACTTTGGATATTTTAAGTCGTAATTGCGATATGCTTCTTTTATAAATGTCTTAAAGTCTTGTTCTGACGAGGTGAAATCCTTTTCTCCATTTATCGAAATGGAACTATTTCTCACAACCGAATGTGCCAGTATCGACAGCTCTTTGCTCATTCTTTAACTAAAACTGTTGCAGCATTGCATCCCCCAAAACCAGATGCTGTTTTGAGAACAATATCTACTTTATCCTTTTTATACGCGCTAATAACATTCAAAGATTCTGGGATTCCAATTTGCTCAAAACCAGCACTTTTATACAATTCATTATTCCTCATGGAATGCGTGGAAGCAACGATTTCTATAATGCCTGCAGCACCTAAGGTGTGGCCCCAATATCCCTTAAAACTATTTAATGGAATATTTTGAACACCAAGCCAATTAAAGGCCTTGCTCTCCATTTCGTCATTATATACAGTCGCTGTTCCATGTGCTGAAACAAAATCAATATTTGAAACTTCAACCATACCTTCTGCAACCGCTTTCTCACAGGCCATCATTAAACCATCACCTGTTCTTGAAGGACCAGAAATATGATTCGCATCGTTACTACTTCCGCCACCAGCAACTAAGATATTAGAACCGTTAGCATTTTTACTTAAAATAACAGTTGAACAGGCCTCGCCAATTGTAATTCCGTCTCGTGAAGCGTCATAAGGTTTGCATGGATTTTCGCTAATCGCTTTAAAAGATTGGAAACCACTTATTGTAAATTCTGCAGCTAAATCACCCCCAGTAACAACTACATTATCGTAAATACCTGAATTAATGAAATCCCTAGCCATATTTACTGCCAGCACCCCAGAAATACATGCATTAGAAACAACGACTGGGTTTACTGGGTTGTTAAAATATTCAGAAATAGCTTTGGCCATTTCGTGTAAATAGGCTCTTTTAGCATCAATACCCCCAACATAATTTTTTGAAAGCAAGTCGATATTCCCTTTAGTTGTACTAAATACAAAAAGTGTTTTTTCTGATGATAAATCAACATTTGCTTGGGATAAACAATCTCGAACAGACAAGATATGAAGCTGCTCTAATTTAGTGAACTTATCAACAAATTCAATATCTGACTTCATATGATCTAGGCGTGAAACATCAATTAGAGAAGCTTGAAAAGGAGTTGGATACAAAGAACTATTATTACAAGGTAAAATTCCGGATTGCGATTTCCGTAATTTCTCAACATGTTCGCTAGAGTTAAACCCTAACGAAGAAATCATATTATCTGCTATTATATATGCTGTATTCATTTAGACCTCTACCACAAAGAAAATGAAAATGACGGAACTAACTATTTAAATACTTGTTCTTCCACTCTTGATAAAATTTTGGAACAATTAGAGCCAACTCGTTTGTATCCTTATCTATCATAACTTGTGTGGTTTGGCCTACAGCAGCTAACTTTCCATCTGAGCTGCGGTATATTTTATAATTGAAAACGATTTTGGCGGCAATCGTATCTACAAATTCAGCTTCAACTATTGCATTTTCACCGTAACGCAATGGCAATTTATAATCGATATTTACATTTACAATTGGAATCTCGCAGCCTGCTAAATAAAAAGCCGGATATCCCAGTCCGAAATGCTCACCGAACGCTTCTCGCCCATCTTCCATATATTGCACATAGTTACCGTGCCACACAATATTCATTGGATCGGCATCGTTGAAACGAACTCGAATTTTTTCTTTATGGATTAGTTTATTTTCTGACATAGGCTATTGGCAAAGGAATGAAAAACATTTCGAACATCAATGCAATTTGTTGTATGTAATATTTCATTTTAATGAAGTATTAACGTTTAGTATGAATAGACCTTTTAACACCGTTGTGTTTAGTTAATTTTTGAATCATACCTCCGAATATAAATCCATGAAATGGAAGCACTGCATACCAATATAATCGACCTCTCAAGCCTAACGGTCTGAAAGTAGCTGTTTGAATTAATTTGTCTTCAACGATTCTAAATTCTAGCCAAGCTTCTCCTGGTAATTTCATTTCGGCAAATAGCAGTAAACGTCCCTCATCTTTGTCCACATACATTACTCTCCAAAAATCTAAAGCATCTCCTACATTTATTGATTTCTCAGATGTACGACCTCTTCTTAAACCAACTCCGCCTATCAGCTTGTCTATGAACCCTCTTAATAACCATAACCAATTTGCATAGTACCAGCCATTTTCACCACCTATACTCCATACATTATTGATGCAAATATCTCTGCTTTTAAACGTTGCCTCTTTTACATCTGTAAAACATCCAAATGAGGGCACATGAATGAATTCTGAAATATTAAAGTCAAAATCACTACTTATGAATGCGTCTTTCCAGCTAGACATTACTTCATCACTCTCAATTTTACTAAAAGCTTTTTCCAAAGATGTTTTATAATTTATTGGTTCTATTTCTAGTATCTTATTAATCTCGTCGTTACGACAGACGACTTCTATTTTCATACTATTCACGAGCGCAATGGCAAGCTTGTAGGAGGTTGATGTGACAAAGTATAGCCAATATGAAGATAGCTTGGGCGTCATCACTGGAACAATAAAAATATGTCGTTTTAGATTTCTCGTTCGACCAAATTCCAGAAGCATCTCCTTATAGGATAAAATGTCTGGGCCCCCAATATCAAAATCGCTATTAAATGTTCTAGCGTTAAATATCGTTTTTGATAAAATTTGAATTACATCAGCTATTCCTATTGGCTGACATTTAGTATTTAGCCATTTAGGTGTTACCATTATGGGAAGTTTTTCAACTAAATCCCTCATTATTTCAAAAGAGGCACTTCCGGATCCAATAATAATTCCAGCTCTTAAGGTTGTGAAGTGATAATTCCCTTTACCAATTTCAATTTCTACATTTTTTCTGGAAGACAAGTGCTTTGACAGCTCTGTTTCGTTAATTATACCACTTAAATATACTACATGTTCTGCCTTGGTTTGGTTAATAGCATTTCTGAAATTAATAGCCGATTCTTTTTCTAGTGATAGATAATCTGAGGAAGCTGACATAGAATGTACTAAATAAAAAGCCCCGTCAATATCTTTTGGAATATTTTCCAATGAAGCTTTTTCAAGCAGGTCTATTTGAATTATTTCTATCTTCGATTTTAAGGATGCTGGTGGCGTAAACCTTTTAATATCTCTTACGCAGCAAATGACTTCATGACCATTATCTATCAATACTGGCAGAAGGCGTTTTCCAATATATCCTGATGCTCCTGTTAGTAATATTCTCATTTTTAAATAAACACAAAGCGTTTTCAAATAAACAACTGCTGCGGTTCGAAGTTAGCGGAAAATTTGTGGTAATCAAATTATAATTTGCTAAGCAAGTGAAAGGCAACCCAATCAGTTCTTGACATCCCCACCCTTAAAAAACTGAACCAATCAATCCATCTTTTCGATGCTGCTCAACTAATAAATGAGAGTGCCAAAATAATGTGGCGCACATCGCCACTAAGCCAATTGCTAGAATTGTCACCATTGTGTTAGTATACTTTTGCCTTTCTCGCTCCAAGCGTTTTGTTTTGCCAGATTTAATGAGGTTGTGTGTTTCCCAAGCCTCACTTTTGGGGTTAATTAGGCTCTTCTTTTCTTGGTACTTTTTATGCCTAATAAAAAGCAATAAAACCGTTAATAAAATTTCGATAAAAAGAAGAATGTATTGCACAGAGGATTTGTTTCTTTAAAAGCTTTAATTTTCGGAAAATGCTTTTAACATTATTTCCGCTCTAGTCCTCAACAATAACGATTGATTTCTCATTGCTAATATTCATAGTTGGTGTACCTTTTTTGTCTTCTAACTTACCAGTAATACAAACCTTTTTCCCTTTTAATTCATTTTCTGGAAGGTAACTAAAGTTGGCTCGAGAATCTTTCCAAATAGTAACAGAGAAAATTTGATTAGGGAATTTCTTATCTAAGTTAAGAAATGTTGCTCCCGATTTCTCGCTGTATTTAGTCGCTACAACTGTTCCGCAAACGCAAGCCTTACTTCCTGTATAATATTGTGCTTGAACTGTGTTAATTTTACCTTTTGGCAATGTTGTCGGATCTATTGGAAGTACCTCACCTTCCATGGCTTTTGTTCGCCATGGATCAACATCAGTAATAGATTCATGCTTGACTTGCTCATCTTCGCTAAGTGAAGTAAAGAAATCTAAACCCGTTAAAGCTTCAACACTATCTATAGAGACAGCATACATCAAAATCGGATTTGAACAATTACCGTTGGGCATTAAAAACGCAATGCCTCGTTTTTCTTCCCCTGAATTATCGAGCACCACTTTGTAAAACAGTTTCGGAATACTTACTTTGTTCTTGTGCCCTTCATTATTCATTATAGGAAGGCTGTCATTCAAGACTCCACCCGTAACAACATAAAGCTGTTCTTTGTTAGCGATGACATATTCACGTAATAGATTTTCTAATTGTGCCCAACGCTCTCTATTTAATTCAGGAAGCTGAGGAACCATATTAGAATAAAAATATGACTCACTTAATGCCACCTGAGACCATCTGAAATCTGCAGAAGGGGCTAAATGCCCACGGTCGTAGCCACTATACCAATAATCTGCTTTTACAGCAGTTCCTGTTGTCACCAATGGGTCTATTCTGAAATCGTTAGTACGAGAAACATTACCGTTTTCAACATCTGGAATGATTATGTGACTCACCCAACGAGCTTGTTCATGCTTTTCGTCATAACCCAAAATCATTGATTTGTGTTCTACTATTTCAACCTCTGCACCACTTGGTAACCCCAATATTTTTAAGTCCGTAATAACCTTGGTTAGTCTTATTTCCTCAATCTGTTTTTTAACACGTGTTTCCCAAACGTGAAGGGAATCTAGTTCATGTTCTAATTCTTCGATCGTTTGACTATAAATGGAGTCACCATATAAACTAAAAATCAAAAGCCAAACCCCTACTCTTTTCATCTTACTGTTTCCATTTGATGTTACACCCTAAACTAGGAATTTGATTTTTCACCACTTCTTCTCCTGCAAGTATTGCTTCGAATACCATTCTAATATCACGACCGTCAACTGAAACATCATTTCCTGGTCGAGAGCCATCTAGCTGCCCTCTATAAATACACTTCATTGCTGCATCAAAAACACTAAAATCAGGAGTGCAAACCGCATCGTAAGCTTTAGCGACTTCTTGAGATTCATCAAACAAATAAGGAAAAGGAATTTGTTTTTCCTTAGACAATTGCTTCATTTTTTCAGGCGAGTCGTCAGGGTAATTCTCTACATCATTAGAGTTAATCGCTACAATATTTATTCCTGAATTCAAATAATTATTACCTAACCTAACAAGCTCATCAATAACATGAACTACGAAAGGGCAATGGTTACACATGAATATTACCAAAGTTCCTTTGGTGCCCTTTATATCGCTAAGCGATAGTTTCTTACCTGATTTTGGATCGGGTAAGGAGAATTCTGGAGCCTGGAATCCTAATGAAATTGAGGTTGTCTGGGTTCTTGCCATAGATAAAAATAAGGTGCATACTTCGACTTCGTGACGAATGACATTGCCCAAATCTAATCAATTACTCAATAGAACTGAAGAACCTATTCCACCGAAAGCGTTTCAACCATTCGGTTTTCGACTTATCAACAGAAAACAAGGTATGCGTAGCTTTGCCAACAATATGATCTTCTGGTACAAAGCCCCAAAACCTCGAATCATTAGAATCATCTCGATTATCGCCCATCATAAAGTAATAGTCCATCTGAAATTCATAATAATCAGCTTCTTTACCATTGATATAAATTAAGCTATCATCAGTAATTTCAAGTTCATTGGACTCGTAATCAGCTATCAATTTTTGATATAATTTGATGGTAGCATAGTCTATTAGAACTGAATCTCCTTTTGCTGGTATAATTAAAGGTCCGAAATAATCCTTATTCCATTTATACTGATCAGATTGGGGGAAAATATACCGTTGTTCATGGAACACGTTATCTAATATTAATATTACTTGGTCGATTTCTGAATGAGAAGCAAGCTCTTCTGCGGTGCTCTTAGTCATTGTTAATTGCCAATCTCCTTGATTTGAAATCCTTCCTCCTTCGGTAATACCAAAAATTTCTAATGAATCTAAATTCAAATCCATAGCTGTAGTTTTTACATGATATTGAAATTTAGATAGCGGAGGAGCTTCAGCCTCTTCACTATTTATGTAAGTTTCTTTTCCGTCAATTTCAAATTTATCTCCTGGCAAAGCGATACACCTTTTTATATAGAACGTTTTTTGATCTACAGGAAATCCATAATCCAAAGGATAGTTAAATACAACTATATCGTTTCGTTTAATTTCAGTAGAACTCCAAAATCTACCGTAAGGTATCTGAACAATGCTAGAATAGCTTTTTCTCGATTCAGAAAATGGCATGTATTGGTAAGTAAATGGAACTGAAAGCGGTGTTGTTGGAATTCTAGATCCGTAATTGAATTTATTGACCAGAACAAAGTCTCCAGAAAGCACAGTTCCCTCCATTGACGTGGTGGGAACGACAAATAAATCAAAACAAAAAAAACGAAATAGAAGTATAACAACTAAAGCAATTGATATTGCCTCAAACCACTCACGAAGACTGGATTTATTTTTCTTATTTACGTACTTAGATTTCAACTTAATTATTCGAAAAAACAATATTGCAGCTTTGTATATTTATAGAATCACAAAAATCGATAGGTTCTTTCTTAACTTTAAGTGCATAAAAGATAAATGAAGCTAGAACTGAAATAGAAAAAATAAATAATGTGAAATTCTTCATCGCGCAGTTTACGCAATCGATCTGTTTTCGTTACCCTAAAGCAACATCTAGCGTCATCATAACTAAAAACCCAACAATAAATCCCATCGTGGCAATATCTGTATACTTATCGCGCTGTGTTTCAGGAATTACTTCTTCAACAACTACATATATCATCGCTCCAGCGGCAAACGCCAAGGCATAAGGCAAAATTGGCTGAAATGTAAGCACAGCCCATGCACCAAGAACTGCAGCGATAGGTTCGACAATTGCAGAAAGTTGTCCGTACCAAAAGCTCTTAAAACGGCTAACTCCCTGTCGCCTCAGAGGCATTGATACCGCAAGCCCTTCTGGAAAATTTTGAATTCCTATACCTATGGCTAAAGCTATCGCCCCGCCAATTGTGGCACCATCAAATCCTGCCGCAACACCTCCAAATAAAATCCCTACGGCTAGTCCTTCGGGAATATTATGCATCGTAATCGCCAATACTAGAAGTGTTGTTCTGTGCCATTCTGTTTTTATTCCTTCAGCCTCATCCTTTTTAAAATTAATATGTAAGTGAGGCATAACTTTATCTAATCCATAAAGAAATAAGGCTCCTAAGAAAAATCCGACTGCCGCTGGAATAACTTTTACAAAACTTTCACCCGCAGACATGTCAATTGCTGGAGCCAATAGTGACCAGAAACTTGCTGCTACCATTATTCCACCAGTAAATCCCAGCATGCCATCTAATACAACCCTTCTCATTGTTTTAAAGAGAAAAACTAATGATGCTCCTGCTGCTGTAAGTCCCCAAGTAAACAATCCAGCAACTAATGCTTGCATAATTGGACTCTCGAATGATGCTATGTATATTTTAAATGTTTCTAGCATAACTGTTATCTTTTAATATATAGGTTTTTCGCCACAGCTTCCGATATAGAAACAGGAAGGCCATCACTGATACAAATACTCATAGAGTTATCGAAATCTACAATTTCTTCTACTTTTACCGAAGCGCCCAAAACCAATTTCATTTTCTCCAAATGCTGCAAGAAACTAGATGAAGAGTCTTTAACCCCAACAACAACTGCTACCTGATTTACCTTTAAATCTGACAAACAGGTATCTTTGTGGTGGGTAATGTTTCCATCTGAATCTGGAATCGGATCTCCGTGCGGGTCATATTGAGGGAAACCCAAATATTGGTCTAGCCTAATGACCAACTCTTCAGATTGTACATGTTCTAATTGCTCGGCAATTTCATGCACACTGTCCCATTTAAAACCCAAATTATCTACCAAAAAAACTTCCCACAATCTATGCTTACGCACAACGGATACTGCAGTTTTTCGCCCTTTTTCAGTAAGCGTGACACCTTGATATTTCTTATAATTAATTAACAATTTTACAGCTAATTTTTTAACCATATCGGTAACCGAAGATGCCTTTGTTTGCATAGCTCCTGCAATAGCATTAGTAGATACTCCTTTCGGATTTCTCCTCGACAATTTATGTATCGCCTTCAAATAATTTTCTTCGGTAAAGGAATTTCTATCAGTTTTCACGTAACAAAAATACATTTTTACTTACACAATAGAATAATTTTTAGACAACTCTAAATTTTAAACTATTTTTGCAAAAATTATATTAAATGAAAACTAGAATTTTATTAGCGGTATTAATCTTCATTTCCTTTTCAATTGGCTGTTCTAAATTAGTTCCTAAAGCACCCAAATCAAACGCTGTTTTGGCAGAACCTTTGCCAGACTTAACCGAATTCCAACTGGTCAAACATCTAAAAGGTGATGAATTATTTGCTAAACAATATACAGCTGATGAAGGGTTAGGACCTATTTTTATTCAATCAGCATGCGAGAACTGCCATGCCGGTGACGGGAAGGGTAGTAAATTCAACAGTGTTGTTCGGTTTGGATACTTTAACGAAGATTCTACATGGAATGCTGCGCTCGAGATTGGAGGACCCCAATTACAAACTAGGGCCATTTCTAATTATTCTCCGGAAATTAAGCCTAATAATGTTTCTATCTCCAATTTACTGCCAATGAACGTTACTGGACTTGGGTATTTCGATGCTGTAGAAGACCAATATCTATTAAATTTAGTTAATGAGCAAGCAGTTATTGGCAAAGTATCTGGTCGCTTAAACTACCTAATTCCCCCATCCTATTTTGAGCCTGCAGAAAATAGAATTTCGACAGATGGCAGATACATAGGTCGATTCGGACGAAAAGCTAGCTCAGTAAATTTACAGCACAGAGTAGTTGATGCTCTAGCTGAAGATATGGGACTAACTACTGAATTCAATAAACAGAACCCGATTAATTTTAATTCAACCGAAGATTTTCTAAACAGTAATTCTTTACCAGAAATAAGTAATAAAGATTTTAATGCCATTATGTTTTACCTGAAAACATTGGAGGCGCCTAGAAGAAGAAATATTAATAATTTAGATGTCGTTTCAGGTGAACAAATATTTACTGCGATAGGCTGCGCAAATTGCCATCGGCCAGTTATGAAAACTGGCTCATCTAAATTAACTGCTCTCAATATCGTTGAATTTTATCCATATTCGGACTTGTTAGTTCATGATATGGGAGAAGCCTTGGATGATAATTATACCGAAGGAAATATTTCAACATCAGAATGGAGAACACCTCCACTATGGGGCATAGGGTTACAGAAAGAATCACAAGGTGGGGAACTTTACCTTTTACATGATGGACGTGCATCGACCTATGATGAAGCTATTCAGTTTCATAGTGGTGAAGCGGAGTTTGCAAAAACCTCATATAATTATCTTTCGGATGATAATAAAGAACTCCTATTCGTTTTTTTAAATTCACTTTAAATGAGTTCTAGAAGAAAATTTATTCAACTATCAAGTATAGTTACATCCGGAGTTTGTTGTGGTCTCTCAAGCACTTTAATCCAAAGTTGTACCAATATTAAATCTGTGAACGCCAAGTATACGAATGGAAGAATTGTAGTTCCGAAATCTGACTTAATTATAGATAAAAAAATCGTAGTGAACAATATGGCTTTGCAAGCACCTATATATTTATCTATCGAAGGTGAAAAAGAAACTGCCGTACTTATGTTATGCACGCACAACGACTGCGAACTTAAGCCGACCGGAACTTATTTGTTTTGCCCATGTCATGGAAGTGAATTCACCAACGATGGTGAAGTAACAAAAGGCCCAGCTATTCAGTCTTTATCTGAATTCATTATTACGAGCGATGAAACTAGTTATTACCTAAAATTAAAACAATGAAGCAACTATTACTTGCATTATTAACACTTCCATCATTAGGTCAAGCCCAAACAGACTCTGTAAATACGAAAATTCTGTACAGAATTGAACAAACTGATAGTAATAACATTACTAACTCTGATGCGATTTATAATCGTCCGTTTATCGGGGTTCAAAAAACTAGAACAGCTATTGGTGGGTATGTTGAAGGTAACACAAATTACTTTTCAGAGGATGGTATAATTGAAGGTTTTTCAATGGAGTTAAGGCGGTTCAATCTATTTATTTATTCATCAATTAGTAGGCGAATAAAATTCTTATCTGAATTAGAATTCGAACACGGAACGAAAGAGATAGCATTGGAAACCGCACAAATCGATTTTACGTTGAATACTGCGTTTAATTTAAGAGGAGGTGTTATTTTACCACAAATAGGTATTTTTAACGCAAATCATGATTCTCCTAATTGGGAATTTATTGACAGACCATTATCATCAACGAATATAATTCCTTCTACACTATCTGAGGTCGGTTTTGGAGTTTATGGCAAATTACTAAAAGGTAATTCAATCATTAGTTATAATTTATATATAACGAATGGTATTGGTGATGGTATAGTATTAAATGAAAATGCTAGAACAAGTATCCCTTCTGGCAAATCACTAGAAATGTTTGAAGAAGACAATAATGGTATTCCTATGCTAAATGGTAGAATAAGCTATACACTTCGCAGCAAAGGAGAAGTAGGAATTTCTTACTATGGAGGAACATATAATTCGTTTCAGATTGAAGGTGAAACAATAGATAAAAAAAGAAATTTAAATATTACGGGAATTGATTTCTGCACAAATGTTAAAAAATTAGAAACTACGGGGGAATTTGTAATTGCCAGAATAGATGTTCCTGAAAACCTATCAGAATTATATGGGGAGTATCAAATAGGAGGCTTTCTTGACTTAGTATACCCAATAATATCTAAGCCTATACTAAATTACGATAAGGCTCAAATATTATTAAGTTTTAGAGGTGAATATGTGGATTACAACTATGGCAAAATGGTTTCTCTTAACAAAGAGATCGGAGATGAAGTTCGCGGAATAGGAATTGGCCTAAGCTTTCGACCAACTCCATCTACAGTTTTTAAAGTAAATTACAAGTTCCAAAAATCATATGATTTTTTAGGAAATCCACCTGTTAATTTAGGTGGTTGGCAATTTGGATTTGCCAGCTATTTTTGACAAAAAAGCCGAATCAAAGCAATTCAGGTTTGATAACTAAATATTTATTAGTTGCCTACTTCTGATATATACTTCATTCGCATTAAACGAATATTATCCTCAGAATACTCATCTTCACCCAATTCATGCATGGCATCTTGGATCGAGTCCGTTTCTGCCTCTGAAAAATACTCATATACTTCATCTTGAAGGTCTTCGTCCATTTCATCATTGATGTAATAATCAATACTTAATTTGGTTCCACTGTCTACAATTGCTTCAAGCTCTGTGAGTAAATCCGACATACTTAAGCCTTTTGCCTTTGCGATATCTGGCAATGGCATTTTTCTATCAATACTTTGAATAAAATAAACCTTAGAACCAGATTTGTTAACTATAGATTTAACAACCATATCTTGCGGGCGTTCAATCTCATTTTCCTCAACATAATCTGCTATTAGTTCAATGAAAGATTGACCGAACTTTGTTGCTTTACCAGCACCTACACCAACGATGTTTTTCATCTCGTCCATTGTAATAGGATACTGAGTTGCCATATCCTGCAATGACGTTTCCTGAAAAATTACAAACGGAGGTTTATCAATTTCTTGCGAAATTCTTCTTCGTTCGTCTATTAATAGCTTAAACAATTGTTCGTCAGATGCAGCTCCTCCAGACTTGCCTGCCAAAATAATATCGTTATCACCTTCAACATCACTATAATCATGATCTTTAGTTACCATGAAAGGTTTGGGCGACTTTAAAAACTCCTGACCCATTTCACTCAATTGCAGTGTTCCGTAATTTTCTATGTCTTTTGTTAGCAATCCCGCAACAAGTGTTTGGCGGATAGCCGACTCCCAAACTTTATCTTCATGGTCTTTCCCTTTACCAAAAACATCTATGAAGTTATGCTTATAGCTTTTGACCTCGTTTGATTCATGCCCAGCTATAACGTTCACAACATGCTTAATTTTATGTTTTTGTCCAATTTCAACAATCGTTTTCAAAACTAATTCTACAATTTGTTGACCTTCAATCTTCTCTTTAGGATTAACGCAGTTGTCGCAGTTGTCGCAATTATCTTCATTATGGAATTCTCCAAAATAGTGTAATAGATGTTTTCTTCTACAAATTGAAGTTTCTGCAAATGATACCGTTTCCATTAATAACAGTCGGCCAATTTCTTGTTCCGCGATAGGTTTCCCCGTCATAAACTTCTCTAACTTTTCGATATCCTTATATGAGTAAAAAGCTACGCATTTACCTTCCCCACCATCTCGACCTCCACGCCCAGTTTCTTGGTAATATCCCTCCAAACTTTTAGGCATATCATGATGAATAACAAACCGTACATCGGGTTTATCTATTCCCATCCCAAATGCTATTGTCGCTACGATAACATCCACGTCTTCCATCAAAAACGCATCCTGATTAGCAACTCGTGTTGACGCATCCATACCTGCATGATATCCTTTGGCCTTAATTCCATTTACGATTAACGTTTCTGCTATCTCCTCAACCTTCTTTCTACTCAAACAATAAATAATTCCAGATTTACCCTCATTCTGTTTGATAAAACGAATAATCTCTTTTGCTACCTCAACTTTTGGCCTTACATCATAAAACAAGTTTGGTCTATTGAATGATGACTTAAATACTTTAGCATCTGTCATGCCTAAGTTTTTCTGAATATCTAACTGAACTTTAGGTGTTGCTGTTGCTGTTAAAGCCATAACCGGAATATCATCATCAATATGCTTAACCATTTCTTTAATCCTGCGATACTCAGGTCTAAAATCGTGCCCCCATTCAGAAATACAATGCGCCTCGTCTACAGCGACAAAGGATATTTTAATCTTCTTAAAAAAGTCAATGTTTTCCTGTTTGTTTAATGATTCTGGTGCAACAAATAACATTTTAGTTTTTCCGGCAACAATATCTTCTTTTACTTGAACGGTTTCTCCTTTAGTTAAACTTGAATTTAAAACATGTGCAACCGCATTATCTGCTCCATGGTTCCTTATGGAGTCAACCTGATTCTTCATTAATGCGATTAGTGGCGAGACAATAATTGCTGTACCTTCAGACAACAATGCAGGCAGTTGGTAACACATTGATTTACCTCCTCCTGTAGGCATAATCACAAAGGTGTCGTGACCATTCATCAGACTTTTAATAATATCCTCTTGATCTCCCTTGAATTTATCGAAGCCAAAAAATTCTTTAAGCGCTTCTGTTAGAGTTAATTCCGTTATTACCATAATATATAAACATTTACCGCTAAAAGCGTTACGTAAATATATAACATAAATTCTTTGATTATAAGCACTTGTAGTAGGTTTTTTTTAAAAAATATTAAAGTTAGTTTTTCTTCGATAAAGATGTTTTTTTAATCATATAAACACTTATTTTGCCTAGATTTTTTTTTGACCGCGTTAATTGTCAATATACGTTATGGAAAATATAGACCCAACAAGCGACTCAGAATGGAGAGATAAACTTTCTGATAACGAATATCAAGTGCTTCGTCTAAAAGGCACAGAACCACCAAATAGTGGAAAGTATAACATTCACAATGAAACAGGAATCTATTATTGTGCCGGTTGCGATGCTAAATTGTTCCATTCTGAATCTAAATTTCAGTCGGGTTGCGGTTGGCCAAGTTTTACAGAAAAAATAGAGGATGATGCAATTGAATACATAAAAGACAATTCGCATGGCATGAATCGTACAGAAGTTGTTTGCGCCTCCTGCAAAGGACACCTGGGTCATGTGTTTAACGATGGACCTAAACCGAAATATATAAGGTATTGCATTAACTCGATTTCACTAAAATTCAGGACCGAATTAGTTTAACATTTCTTTAACAGCAAAGTTACCTTAGTTTTTATATTATTGGCATCGACTTTGAGAAAGGTCTTTTGTTATTTTTGCATTTCAAAATTTAAAAAAATGATTAAGAAATTACTGATTGCTATTACCACTTTTCTTTTCACAGTAAATGGATTTAGTCAAAAAGGCTATAAATATACATTTAACGTTGAAGGAGTGAATGACACTGTTATATACCTAGCCGGATATTATGGAGCAAAACAATATTACAAAGACACGACTAATGTGGATAGTAAAGGAAACTTCGTTTTTGAAGGAGAAGAGTTACTTCCCGGTGGAATATACTCTGTAGTTATGCCCGATCAAAAAACTTATTTTGAATTCATCATTACAGAACCAAAGTTTACCATGACAACCAAACGTAAAGATTTGGTAATGAGTATGAGTGTCAAAGGCTCTGAGGAAAACAAAGTCTTTTACGATTATTTACAATTTATAAACAATCAACAAAAGAAAGCTACTCCTCTGCGTGCTAAATTAAAAGTAGACAAAGACGATAAAAAAACAAAAGAAGAGCTTACTGCTATTGATTCTGAGGTAAAAAAATACAAAATTGAAATGATTGAGGCTAATAAAGAGAAGCTGGTTGGTAAAATCTTTAGTACCTCACAAGACCCAGAAGTTCCGGAAGCACCAAAAGGAGAAGATGGAAAACCACTTGACAAAGATTTTAACTATAAATATTACAAAGCTCACTATTTAGACGGTGTTGATTTCTGTGATGAAAGATTGCTT
>Ga0209406_1001254_pt1 | contig 18865 bp, 21 predicted proteins | sample COGITO_mtgs_1204_FD_184808 | JGI IMG/M metagenome (GOLD analysis project Ga0209406, IMG submission 184808) | Pelagic marine microbial communities from North Sea - COGITO_mtgs_120426 (SPAdes) (version 2) | ecosystem: Environmental > Aquatic > Marine > Epipelagic ...
GTAAAAAACATTTAATGTTATTAAAAGAAAAAGAGGAGAATAGTAAAATGAGATGTATGTGCCTAACACAAAAAGGATTACAATGTAAGAATAAGGGTGACAAACATAATATGGGGTTTATATGTAAAATACATTCTAAACAAGATTTAGATAAATTAAAATTTATAAATTAAAATTTATAAATTAGTTTAAAATTAATAACAAATTAATTTATAAATGGGCGATAATCAAGTTGTAGCTTTAATAAAAAATTGGATAACTTATGATGAGAAAATAAAACAACTTCAAAAAGAGATAGCAAACAATAGAAAAGAAAAAAAGGTTTTAACAGAAAAATTAACCCAGATAATGAAATCAAATAATATAGATGAATTTGATATTAATAAAGGAAAATTGGTTTATAATAAAGTAAAAACAAAAGCTCCATTAAGTAAAAAACATCTATTAACAAGTTTAAACCAATTTTATAAAAATGATAATGAAATGGTTGAAGAATTAACAAAATTTATTATGGAAAGTAGAGAAGAAGTTACCAAAGAACAAATTAAACATAAAGATTAATATTATCAGTATATATATGTCTTCAAATGCTAAAAAAATTAATTTATATGACACACAAAATACAGATAATTATTATCGTTATCAGATAGAAGATACTTTAATACGTGTCAAACCTAAGGGTCAATACAATAAGTTAATATTTTGTATTTATAGAATAAATACATCAGGGTTGCATCCTTTTTTAGAATATCTTTTATATAAATATTCTGAGACCAATAGTTTGTCGCTTCCTATTAGTAACGAACAAGATATAACCAAATATATGAACATGATTTTAACAAATCAATATAGTTTTAGAATAGTAGGTTATTTAAACAAAGATGACAAACTCTTAGTGTATATTAAAATAAATCAGAATAATAATGATAATAATAATATATTAAAATTACAGTCGGAAAATATATGGTGGTGGACAACTATTGATGAAATAGTTAATGTTAAAAGTGTATATAATTATAAGATAGAAGAATCAACTACCGAAATGTTTTTAAAAAATAAAAAAATGTGCTTTCTAAAAGATATCAATAATAAAACAATACAAGTACCTTCTACATTTTATAATGGAAACACAAGTTCAGAAATTGTTAGTTTTCAACTTGTTTTTAATATTATTAGATCTAGTATATGGAATGGTACAGGACCATTCTACGTTTTCAATACCTATGAAACTGCATTAAAATTTAGTTTAACTAATTTAAAACGTTATATTAATCCTGATGACTGGAAAAATGATAATATTACTCCAAATGTAATAAGAGTAGTATTATTTTATGATTCACTAAAAGGATTATTAAATTCAAAAAAAGACAAAGAAGCCCCTTTTAGCGATGTAGAATTAATCAAGTTAAAAGATAAAACTTTGTCTAAAGAAAAAAAAAATAAAATTAAAAATTATAGAAGAATAAAAGATTTTGAAGGCAATTGGACAGTCAATAATGATGCGGTGTTTGTAGGTAATATTGTGGAAAATAATAAGATTGTATTTGAGGGGTTTAATATTACGGTAAAAGACAACGCAAATATAGTAATCATGAGCTATAGTGATATTAATAAAAATACAGAAAGTATTTATTAATAATATAAATTGAAATATAATAAAGTGTTTTGATGATTAATAACAATGGAATCACGTTTGAATAAGAAAGCTGAAACGTATATTGCCGAAATTAAAACTGAACTCATAAAGAAGGTATCTGAACTTAAGAATGACAACACAGAAGATAAAATCAATGATATAATTATATATTTAAACTCAACAAGACCTATGGAAATTACTAAAGAAGATTTTATGAAACGAAAACGTACCAAGAATAGCGTATCGCTGTCTGACCGATGCATTGCAAAACGCGCAAATGGTGAACAATGTTCTCGACGTAAAAAAAGTAGTTGCAGCTATTGTGGAACTCATATTAAAGGCGTCCCGCATGGCGTGGTAAATTTAAATGAAACTAATGTAGTATCACATAAGGAGGTATGGTGTGAAGATATAGGAGGCATTTTACAATATATTGATAACGATGGAAACATATATAAGCATGAAGAAGTTATGAATAATGTTGTTAATCCATCAATTATTGGAAAATATGAAATTATCGACGGAAAGTATAGTATTAAAAATGTATAGTATAAATTGATATATTAATTTATTAATTTATACTATGAATAGTGATATAAAGAATTTTTTAAACAGAATAGGATTGCCATTTGATGACGATAATGAATTAGAAGATCAAATTGTACCAAGAGACATGTTCCTTGATCAAGATATATATAAAGAACTCTACTCGGAGATACCAATCCTAAAAAGTTATCTAAAATCCTCTAGCAATACATGCTTACATAAAAATGCCGAAGCCAATCAGCGATGGCCTTTACTAAATATTACACGGCAAATATTAAAAAATTACAACTATAAAATGATACCTATAAGAAAAGCAGAAGGATACACCGAAGATGGTGCTAAAATCTATAAACGATATTTTATAATAGCAAAATATAATACTAAACAAAATATCACAGAAATGGATATCACTGAAACAGATATCACAGAAACAGATATCACAGAAACAGATATCACAGAAACAGATATCATAGAATGCGATATTTCATATAATGAATTATAAAATAATTAATTAATGAGAATATTATTAATTTTATCCTTATTAACTAATTCTTTCGCATTTAATACATTTTCATTGCATCATTTAAAAAAACAACCTTTGATAATCAATAAAAAAATACATACTTTATTGAATGATAAATTATTAAATCCGCCAAATAATACACTTGTTACAACAGCAATTTCTACCATAGCATTTCATGGATTTACAGACGTATTTCACGACAAACTAATAATAACAAGAAATTATATCATTAGCTTCTTAACTTTATATAAAATTAAACCAGTATATAGATTTTATATATTGGTGTTGTTTTCTGTATATCATATACGCAAAGATATAGGATTAAATAATTCTTTAATTCTTCATATAATATGGTTTTTTAAACCATGGTTATCTGTGTTTTATTTATCTTGCATTCATGTCCCACTGCATTATATATCATATTTTAAAGATGGGTATAATACTTTTTTATTTTTTATATATTTTTTTAGTTTAGTTATAGGGATAGTTATACCTCCATCTTATATAATAAATAATCAAACATTATGGTGGTTATGGTTGGTAATAGGACATATATTAAATGTAAATTAAAATGTATTATTATATAAATGAGAATAGCTAAATTATCTTTATCTCTTTTCCTTGTTCCTTACATGTGTATTAATTCATTGAAATATACGCGTGGTTATGTAAGTATGAAAACAAAGAATATAAATTCTAATTTATATTTACCTAAAAACGACAATCAATGTTTATATGTTAAAAAGTTACAGGATAGAGATACTGATTTAATAATAGGCGTAGGACCTGCCGGTACTGGAAAAACGTTATTCCCGTGCCAAGAAGCAGTACATCAACTTATACATAATGATAAGAAAATAGTTATGACAAGACCAATGGTCTCAGTAAATGAAGACATAGGATTTCTTCCGGGTAATATAAATAAAAAGATGGATCCATGGGTCAGACCGCTATTGGATATATTGGAAGAATACTATACACCTCCACAAGTTGAAAATTTATTGAAATATAAAAAAATAGAGATTGTGCCATTAGGGTTTATGCGTGGTAGAACCTTTAAAAATAGTTTTATAATAGGAGATGAAATGCAGAACGCTACACCTGAACAGATGTTGATGCTACTTACAAGAATAGGGAGCGGTTCAAAAATGGTACTTACAGGCGATTTGGCACAATCAGATGTATATGGGAGCGGTTTAAATGATGTATTAAACAAATTAGAAAACTATTATCATGATGATATTGAAATAATGTATGATGACGGAATATCTATCATAAGATTCAATAACAATGATATTCTACGCCATAAATTTGTCTCTAAAATAATTGATATATATGATTAATGTTCAAATACTAATTCAATAGGACAATGATCGGAACCCAGTATCTCGGGACGTATCGTGGATTCCTTAATCTCACTATTAATATTATTACAGGCGAGGAAGTAATCAATGCGCCATCCTTTATTATTTAATCGTAGAGTTGGATTACGCTGGTCCCAATAGGTATAATGATTAGGTTCTTTACAAAATTTTCTAAAACAATCGGTGTATCCTGTTTCTAAAAGTCTTTGAAACCCTTCCCTTTCTGCATCAAGAAACCCAGGAGACTTATTGCGATTGCTGTTAGGATTGTGAATATCTATTTCTTTATGTGCTACATTGAAATCGCCGCATAGAATAGTCTTTTTACGTGATTTGAGATCATTTACATAGTCTTTAAACGTGGGGTCCCATACCTCTGTGCGAAATTTAAATCTCTCTGAATTAGGTCTTTGTGAATTTGGTGTATACACCGTAAGTATAATATAATCTTCGAATTCTAGTGCGAGAGTGCGACCTTCTAAATCAATCTCCATAGGTTCTATAACTCTAATAGGTTGTTCCTTACACCATATAGAAGTACCACTGAGACCCTTTCTTTGTGTAATACCTTGTGTGGCATGCCAATATCTATGAGGATACATATTTTTTAATTCATCACTGAGTTTAACTTGAACTTCCTCTGCCTTAGTTTCTTGAAAGCACACTACATCATATTTATTGCATAACAGGAATTGTAGACCGCCCTTTTTAATACATGCGCGAATCCCAGCAACGTTCCAGGATAAAATGGTTGTTTTAGATTGTGTATCCATTTTGATACTATTAAAAAATAGTATAATGTTTTAAATCAATTTTATATTATCTCTTTTTTTTCATAGCATCAAGTTGCATCCAACCAGTTTGACAAGGTGTTAGCGAGAATTCTAGATTACCGTTCCAATAAGGTCTCAAGGCAGGTGGAAAATCAGGTGGACAAGGTTTAGAAACCATATTAATAATACGAGATCTTTCTTTCGTAACGTCATCATTGTCGAAATTTACTTGTTGATTATAGTTATTCATTTATTATAACTACATAATATGTTTGTCATTCAATTTAATATTAATTTGATTCTCGTATAATTGATAGAATTCTTGAATTCGGGTATATAGTTGTATTATTCCACGTCCAAAGTTGCTTCGGATTTCTTCCACAATAATTGCATGTATAATCGCTTGTTTTAATTACATTAGGTAATTCACAACGACAACATGAAAGTGTGCATTTTTTAGGTATTTTAGAAGTATATTTGCCACATATACAATTATCCTTTTTATCATTAATTATCCAAACACGTGGGTGTCTCGGATTGGTAAAAATATTAAACCCGGAAGATCTCCATCTTACAGTTTTAAGTATACGCTTTGTTTGTTTCCATTTTATTATGTTGTAAGTGTAAAGAAGCAATTCGTAGTGTATGGGTTGCCAACCGCAATTAAGTCTTTGATTGCTTATAAGACCATCATGATAATTAGCAATCATAGTTATTATTTCAATTGGTAAATATTTAAAGTTCATTATATCATTCAAAAATTTAGTGAATAATAATTGAAATCAATTTAATCGTCAATATGTATAATAAAGCAAATAGAATGCATGCGTAATAATAACTTTAATGAAAAATTTGATACATTGTATTAAAATTTGACAACTTGTTTATATAACTATAAACAACTATTTGTAAAATAAAAAGAATGTTATATATATATGAAACTAACAAAAAAATTAGTTAACACGGGTGGTAGCAAAAGTATACGCAGTAAGAGCAGAAGGTTTATAAAAAACCAACGCAGCTTTTCCCAGCACGGCGGCGAAGATGCTCGGCGCTCAAGGATGGCACGAGTACCAAGCAACCAACCCCACCAACCACACAACCGCCGCCAAACAATCAACAGCCGCCGCCAACCAGCCCGAACCGCCGCCAAGCAACCAACCGCCGCCAAGCAACCAGACACCAAGGCCGCGCGCAAGTCGGCGCCGGCGACCCGAGCACCAACCAAATTCAAACGAAAAACCAAGCTACCAACCGCCAACCAACCCACCCCACCAACCACCCAACCAACAAAACGCATTGGCGCGTCGTTGTCTGTCGAGGATGTCGTGCGAGATCACCTAAGAATAATGGCGCCACGCGCACACACCGATACCACCAATAACATGACTAAAAAACTCAACCTGTTCAAAAAAATGGATGATAATGGTATAGTGTTTAACACTATACAAAACTCAAATTATGTAGAAAGCACAGTTCTCTCTTTTGAGCTCAAGGCATTATCAGAATTAATTAATGCATCGGAATTATATTATCGCGTTAATATAAACAACTACAAGGAAAAATATTATAAAGCATTAGAAAAGAATTATAAATCATTAGAAGAGAATGAAATGACCCCGACATCTTTTAAAGATAATTATATGATTGACGGTTTCGACGGCATCCAAGAATTTAAGAAACAAGGTAATCCTGGTGTCAATGGACCAGGGAAAATAACATTATTAAAACTGTTAGATAATTTATTAGAAACATTATCAAGTAATCTAGAAGTTTATAAAAAGCGATTAGTTGATGAAGAGCAGCCGCGAATAAATAGATTAATAGATTATTTTCGTGATATTTATAAAGAGAAAGTGAGTAACGAAGACACTCTAGAGGCGAGCGAGGTCGCGGAAATTCTTAGAAGATGGAATATAATTTCTACGACAAATGTAGCGGTATTAATATTCCTTAACAAAGATAGAGGAATGTTTCTTCAAAATTATCATATAAAACAGGGTAATATAGTACGTATACGTAATTTATTGGAAAATCAGAAGATATTATTGATTCAGAATCAGCAAACATTTGCACATTCGGCACGAATGCGGGACGCACATAACGCCGTGGCGGGGACGGAGCACGAGCCTACATCAGATGAGTACGTGCCTACACCAGAGGAGATGCTTCGGTCCCCACAGGGGCCGCTGGGGGTAGCAGGAATAACCCCAGTCTATGACGAAAAAGGAAATCCACGGTAAGTAACTTTGAGGAGGCTCGGTACCTAGTAATCACCAGTTATTCTCGGAAAATATATCATAATAAAGGTAAAAATGCAAATAGAAAAATGCAAATAGAAATATGCGTAACATTATTTAATTTACAAACAACTATTTGTAAATTAAATTATCATATCATTGTTTTCGTCATGAGGGGGGGGAGGGAGAGTATATTTTCTTACACGAAAAGATGCTAGTAAACATCCACAAAAAGTACATCCACCAGCAATAATTCCAAGTATTTCTCCAATATATTCCCAGTCAATATTACTCATTTTTAAATATTAATAAATAAATAAAAATTGTTTCAATTTAATAAGGAAACCATGTAAAGAAATTACAATTCTTATTGTTGCAACATAAGCAAGGTTTATTATATTTATAGTTTTTTTTTGCCTTATTTCCACAAAAACATATAATGGTAGCAATATTGTAAATTTCATTAGAACCATCAAAACAGGGTCTACGAGCGTCTGGTCTATTATAGTGTAAGTCAGGTGTGTATACGAGATCATCAGCTATAACATGATTGTCAGTATTATCCATGTTATCATCATATCTATCATCATATCCATCATCACATTTCCTTCTTTCATTCAAATCAAATTTAGCATCACATTTTTTACACATATCAATCACATCTGAATGCTTTTGTTGTTGTAATGATATTGTTTCTATAATCTTTTTCATACTTGCGATATTTTTACGTAGACATTCATTTTGCCAGGCAAGTTTTCGTTCTTGGTGCGAATAAAATGGGCGATCCCAGTCTCCACGTGAACAAAATTTTTCAAAAACACAATTCTCTATAGAATAACACGATGTGTAGCTACCATCATTATTGCTAATATGAAATGTATATCCAAACCCAGTAATATTACCATTAGGATAAACCTGTGGTTTTAAAATACAATTTTTAATTTCGTATAAAATAGTATCGTAGTTTTTGGTATCCAATAAACTAATTAATGGACGAATTTTATGATATTCTAAATGAAAGTTATGTTTATTGACTAAATCAATTTCACTTTTCTCATTAGATTTAAATATTGATGTAAACCATTTTTCAGTGTTAAACGACTGTTCGGGAATTGGTGGGTACTCCATGATTATTTATTATTATTAGTATTAAAATTATTTATATTTCAATTTATTAAATAAAAAACGACTTATAAATTTAATAGTCATACTCGTAATCATAATCATAATAATCATGACGACGATTATACAGACCTTATAATCGTGTACACGACACAAACAAATGTTTGTGTATTCACAGGTTATTAAGCAAAAAACTGCGTTTTTTTTGCTTAATATATGTATATTTCTTAGTTGGAACGTGTTTCGCTAGAGGGCGCGAGACGGCGCCAAGCGCTGGCTAACTCTTCGTTTGTTAATCTACGACCTAAATGTTTATTCGACAACTCTATAGCAACCGTAAGGTCCAGCATCCTGAAGTAGGTTTGACTGAAACGAGCATCTGACATACGGGCTCGGCACATGAAGCAACATTGGCCACTACCACCAGGGTTGCCTGCGCCATCACTAAACGCGTATTTCCCACCTTCGTAGATTGCTTTGATTCGCTGGATGTGGTGCTTCTCACAGCAAGCGTGTCCATTAGGGCACTTCGATACCTTACAGGTAGGTACATCGCCCAGGCAAACGTGGCAGTAGGTCGTCTCAGTGTCGCTGGGCATGTTTGGTGTTTTGTTTAAGGTCGGTATCGTGTGTTTACTCTACCAATCGGCATAAACCTGTATCAATTTTATTTGAGTGCGGCGATTTCTTTGTTATCTTTTGTAAAAACCAAAAGGTGTAAAAAGGGTGTGTGGGGTCTCCACCGGTGTAAAAGGGGGGGTGGGGGGTCTCCACCGGTGTAAAAGGGGGGGTGGGGGGTCTCCCCCGTGTAAAAGATAACAAAGAAATCGCCGCACTCAAAAAAAATTGAAAGACCTAAGTGAATGTGAAGTGTAGCAATAGCCCCTGACCACACACGCGATGATTTCGAACGTTGATATGAGTGGAATTTGCCAGAAGCACATTAGCGCGATGATGAAGGAGTATGGACGTGCTTTGCTTGATGCAGCTGGAGAGAAGTATGGTTTCGATGCTGAGGAAGCGAAGTCGAGTCTCATTTCTGAGAATTTCCGTGTTGATTCGCGCAAGAAGACGGAAAAGGTAGCGAAGAAAGAGACGACACCATCGAAAGCGCGTACAATCATCCCGTTCTGCGGAGAGAACTCGTGGGTTTGCTGCCTAGGCATCCGCATGAATCATCAACTCTTCACACAGTGCACCAACGCACCTGCGGGTGGTGATTTCTGCCAGACTTGCCAAAAACAAGTCGACAAGTCGTCGAATGGAAAACCAACTTACGGTACAATTGAGGACCGCAAGGCGGTTCCTGTGATGGACTACGTTGCCGGCGGGAAAAAGGTGTTGCGATACTCGCGGGTGATGGACAAGCTGAAGATCACCCGCGAGGAAGCACTTGCTGCCGCCGCCGAACAGGGTGTCACGATTTCTGAGGACCAATTCCTTGTGGAGACGACCAAGAAGGGTCGGCCATCAAAGGATGCCTCGGTTTCTGACACCGAATCGGAGACGAGCACCACAAGCAGTGACAAGAAGAAGGCTGGACGTCCGAAGAAGGCACCAAAGGTTGTGAAGACAACGACAGGTGATGATATGATCCAGGAAGCACTTGATGCTGTCGCGAGCACCCCCAGCGAGGAGACCAAGTCCAACGAGGAAACCAAACCCATCGAGGAAACCAAACCCAAACCCACGAAAACTGAAATCACAAAGGCAAAGGTCGGTGAACTCAAGGAGATGTGCGCGGCAGCAGGCCTTAAGGAGGACAAGAAGACCGCCATGCAACAGAGCCTCCGGGCTCATTTCGGATACGAATCCGATGATGACAAGAAGCCCGCTGCCAAACCAACACCCAAACCCACACCCGAACCCGAACCCGAACTCGTAGCTGAGGAGGAGGATTCCGATACCGGGACCTTGTCGGAAATCGACCACGAGGATGAGGCTGATCAGGTTGAGGATGAGGCAGATGAAGAAAATGATGAAGTATCTCCGTGGGTGGCACCAAATGGTACTACATACCTGAGGACTGAAGATGGTACGCTATACGACATGACGACACACGAGCAGGTTGGTGAGTGGGACGACGAGAAGAACGAACTTCGCCCCTTCGACGTCGAAGACGATGAGGAGTAAATACAAAACATAACCCATAAAAAGTAAAATACCCAAGTGAAAACCCATAAACATTTTTTTCGGATTATAAATTGAAATACTTTCTAATAGTATGATAGCATGTGTGAAAGACATATTCATATGTTGTCAAGAATAGTGTTGCTGAAAGTATTTCCTGAAGATGTAGTGAAACACATAGAGGTGTTCTATTCAGGACTCATGGTGAGAGATAGGATGAAACAAGGATGGGAATCAGTGTATAGTGAAATGTCGTGGCGGCGCACTCACATGTACACATGCTGTATACATTTGTGCGATGTTCGTGATTGTAACTGTTATACAGAGTATCCAGGATACCTATTGCGACGTGTAGATGCGAACGAATGGGTTCACGGTACGCGTCGTCGTGAGAACACGACGCAATACGCATTATTGTCGGCAGTAATAAACAGCGATGAATCGGATCAAAATGAATCGGACCAAAATGAATCGGAAGAGTATGAATATGATAATCTAATTCTAAACGTAGAAGACGCAAATGAAACAACAGAACAACCAAATAATGGGGCATGGTGGATAGACCGTACGGTAGATGAGGTGGGAAGTATGAATAGTATGTTGCCGATTGTGAATATAGGATATAATGCTTATTAACACCCATTTCTTTTTATAACACCCATTTCCGACTTACCCATATAAATAAAGTAAAATATAATAGAGTAAAAAATACAATATTGTATTTTTTACCTTATAATAATATAAAATACACATAAAATATCTAGTTTATAGACTACACAATGAAAAGTATTTGTATCAAGCCTCGTCAAACTTTTTGATGATTTCCATCTTCTGCGATTGGCGTGTTTTGCAGTATTGCTCAAGATTCATACTTTCATCATCCATGTCTTCCATGATGAACCTGAAAACATCAACCGCATCAGTTTGTCCAATGCGATGGCAACGCGCAATCGCCTGCTCCTCAATCGCAGGGTTCCAATTAGGTGATACAAAATACACCTCCTTGAACTGCTGCAAGTTAAGACCCTCGCACCCGGTTTGAATCTGTAGAATAAGAACATCACAGGTGTTCTCAAGAATATCGTTGCGTTGATTATGGGATGTCCGACCGTCAAATGTGCGGACATAAAGACCTTTTTCAGCGAACTTATCATGCATGATGTCTATTTCACCACGGAAATGACAAAATATCAACTTGCTTCTTCCATTGTTGCGAGATAGTACAAAATTAATTACACCATCTATCTTGCTACTATATTCGGTGGCATTCATAAACTCATCTTCTTCTTGTAACTCCTCGTCGTCATCCAAATATTTTTGTACTCGGTTCTTTAATAGTTTTGGGTATACACAAGCTTGGCGTGCTCGGATGAGATATGGGAGCACTCGCATACTTGAGGTTCCTCCAAGAAGATTAACAGAATTGGAAATCTTAGACTTGGAAATATTAGTAAAGGGTAGCATAGAATGTATTTCCTCGGCAACATTTTTCTCTTGTGAATTATTCCACGGAATAACCATGTCAGGATCAGTTTCGGGTGTATGAATAACGCATTCAGGCAAGTGAATGCCAACATCACACTTTGTGCGTTTCAGCATATAATCTTTCTTAATTTTTGGATGATTTTCATGATTTTTTGCAAAGTCCTCGTCAATCCCCATAATAGAACAAAGAGAATAAAAATCCTTCATTCTATTTTGGATAGGTGTACCGGTAATGAGCCACCGAACAGTACAATTCAGCAAATTGACACCATCGTATCTTGAGGTTCCAATATTCCTGAGATGATGTCCCTCATCAAATATCACACGACCCCACTTTATGCCGTACAACAGATTATCTTGGTCATCGTCATCCTTCGTTTTATTTTTAGAAATTTGTCCATAAGTGGTAATGACGATATTAACCTTCTGTAGAGCATCGCGATCTCGTTGATGGCGCTTCTGCCGCCACAGGCGAATGCGGTCTCTTTCATATTCGCGCCATATTGTTGTCTTGTTAAGGCGGTCATATTTAGATACAACACCCACTTTGTCACCACTGGGTTTTTCTTGCATATTATCTAGTGTCGCGATTTTAGTGTTACTGTTCTTGTAATCACCGTGGAAAATATAGCGACTCTCTTCTCCAAAATATTTGTCAACTATATTCACCCACTGGTTTAAAAGAGACTTTGGAAGAACAATCAATGTTTTCTTGGGGTTTGAAATCATTGTACCCAGCATAATGTACGTTTTTCCAAGTCCCATCTCGTCAGCAACGAGACCGCCTCGTGGAGGTACATTGGTCTCGTTCTTCAAACAAAACTTGACACCATCAATCTGATGCTGCTTTCGGTCAAGATTGTTCTTTTCGAGCCATGCCTCAAACGCGCGTGTACCCAAAACCAGACGCCTCCTAGGCTTAGCGTTGCTACGGGTGTCAGAAGGCATATTGTATGATGTCTTGGTGTGTACGCGAACCAGTGTGTTAATGCTGATACCACCAACCCAGAAAAAAACCTTCAATTTTTTTATAGGACTTAAATAGAGGATAAGACATAAATGGGTAGTGATAGAAAAAATTGAAGTCTGATGTACGCCATAAGTCTAATGCATACTCAACTAACGTGCTACAAACCTACACTACAATCTTAACGATGGCCATCTTCACTGACGTGTGGTGCCCATGTGGACTCCTGGAGCTTTTCGAGGAGGCGGGCGTTCCCAGCAACCACCCTCTTCATGCGAAGATGAAGAGCGCGGCGACGTCATTCCTTGGCGAGGAAATGGGCATTGATTCGGTGGACCAACTCATTGCTCACTCGGTGGTGGCATGCGAGAAGTTCGTCAAGTGCCTCGACGTACCGAAGGCAAAGCAGAAGGTCATTCGTGATGCACTGAATCAGAAGAAGAAAGAAAGTGGAATTCCGAACAACCCGAGCGGTTTCGGTCGTCGTATCAATTATGATGCTGGCATTTGCGTTGTTCAGATCAACCCCAAGAGGATTGGTTCTAAACCGTACGCGCGATACGAACTCTACAAAGCGGCGACCACCCGCCGTGAGTTCATTGATTTCGGTGGTCTCCCACGCGATTTCAATTATGACCTCAACCATGGTTACGTTTCCATCCACAATGAACGCTCCTGTTCTATGGAGGATATTTGGCGTGATCAACCGACCGCTGCGGACGCCAAAGAGCTCATTGAGTGCTGCAACGAGTCGCTAGAGCGCAATCTGATGGCAGCGGAAGACTTCAGCATCGTTTCAGGAGATGAGGCGAGCTTCGGCGAGCGATCGCGCCCGACAACGCCACCGATGCCACCACCGGGTCATGACCGACCGCGCCCGACGACACCGTCGCATGCGCCCCCCGATGACGCGACCCCCCAAGGGTCATAAGAGACGCGTGGCACGCCCGAGCCCCCAAACAACCTTGCGTTAAACCAATATTGAACATCACATATAAACACAAAAAAAACCCAAGCAAAAAACCTATAAAAACATTTTTTTTTGATATCCATTCTATGAAACGAACAAATCGCACGTTTTAAAACGTCGTACATTGTTACTTTTTCAAATGTTAAACGATATATGAGTGAAAAAAATAAAAATTGAATCTATTGTCTCTCGAGCAAATATTGTAAATAGGTATATAAGGTTGTTAGTCTCAGACATCAAACACAAATAGCAGCATGTTCATCGACGGCAACTGGCACAACGATATTGATGTAACGTGGGTGAGAGGTGAGCTGCGCGGCGGAGGGGCTTACCACGAGGAGGTGGCCTGCAATCCCCCGCATCAAACGGCCGCCGGCACTGTCGGCGGTCGCGTCTTCGGCATGATCTCGAAGGTGGTTGACCACATGCGTATCAGTTTCGCCGAAACTCTTGCCGAGGAGATGAACGTCAACGCGGAGAATACCAAAGACCTCGCAAAATACCGGAAGAAACTGAAGAATGCCACGCGTCACATCGATGAGAAAAACGACATCATCGCGAAGCTGCAGAAGGAACTTGATGAGAAAAACGACATCATCGCGAAGCTGCAGAAGGAACAGAGCGAGAATCATCAGGAGGACCTCGCGAGGAATCGCGCGTACTCGGTCGCGTTGCTCGAAAAATACCAGAAGAAACTGAAGAATGCAGCGATGAAACTTGATGAGAAAAACGACATCATCGCGAAACAACAGAAGCACTCTCGGCGAATCCACGATCTCATTGCGAAGCAACAGAAGGAACTCGCTGAGAAAAACGAATTGATTAGCGCAATCAGAAAGCGATTGTGCCCACAACCAGTCGCAGTCACGGAAGAATTATCTGCCGGTGACTCGGACGACGACCCGACATCCAAGAAGCAGGAGCGCAAGGGTGTCACGTTCGAACACGTTCAGACCGAACAACTCGTCTATGCTACCACCGACGAAGCTGTTGCAGACGACACGACGCCACGCACCCCGGTAACAGATGCGGACCACACCTGCCACGAATACGACGAATACGACGAACTTGATTACGACCCCGGACTTGCCGATATTATCGCATACATTAATGACGATGTTACCCGTTTTAGTTTCGTTCTGCCTGTCGCGAAGACGGTCCCGCATATTGCTCCGCACGACCGCGGAGACGTCGTGCGTGCCGATGCGCAGTATCGGCGCCAGCAGCAGCGTACTCCCTACAATTCAATTGTATGGGGAACCTGATCCCCCACGACGCCGAGTAGTAGAAAAAACAACACTCCATATAAACACCAAAAAAACCCAAGTAAAAAACCCATAAAAACATTTTTTTTCCGTGTATACAGAAAAAAAAACGAAGGGGTGACACAAACGCGTCTTATTTCCCACTCGCAAAATTTCCCTCCAACAACCCGAATTATCGGGTTGTACAACAGGCGTCCCCATTGTGTGTGGTGGAGTTGGGCAACCACACTTGACCAGCAAATTATAACAAGGTTCCGAGATTGGCTCGTCTCGTCTCCACATTTGTTCATTACCTAATCAACATCGCTCACGTATAGCGCGAGCGACAAGAACAATATATTGCGTCGTATGTGTCTTGAGTCACGAACGACGATTATTGTTCTCCGACACTCTTTGTTCAGTGTTGAAAAGACTAGTGTAGGAGACTCATCACGTGCGCAGTAGCTTTCTCCCTCCTTTGTAACGACCTTTGGCTTGCCAACCGCCGACCGATACGCAGGTAACACCTATGACAGACCTCTCCCTACTTTTATTCGGTTAGTTTGGTCTGGAACAGCCTTCCTCATCATGGTGCAGGTTCACTCTCATCGCATACATTGGTAGGACCATATATGAGAGAGACACGTAATTTTTGGAACAACACTCAACCACCTGTCACGAGCCAGGTCCGGATGCACAACGAGTGCTCACATCCTGTATCTAGTTGGGATTAGGCCGATACTGACCATTATTAATTTATGCCTGGAATATCACCCACCCTTGTGGACGTTAATATCCCAGACATAACTGCTAGCTTATTTTATATACATATAAGAGAACCATATTGTTTTGAATGAATTTATAACCATCTACAATATTCAATAACTTTCAATTTATTATTATATTACCCATTTATTGCAAATGTTTTACAATTAAAAACAAACAAAAAAAACAAAATTGGGAAGGGAAGCGCTTTTTTTTGATTTATTTAGTTTGTTTCGTCGTCGCTGGACGCTGAAGCCCATGCAGATTGACGAGACAACTTTTTGGGGGGTGAAGGAGGAGACATGGACGAGATCGTACTCTGCTGCACAGGTGTGACCGGAGAGGATGTCTTCACCTTAGACTTCGTCGCTACTTCTGCGGCAACCTCCGTCAGAACCTCTTGTTCATCGCTCTTGCTCTCTTCAGTGCCGTGGTCGTAACCGTTCTTCACTCCGGCACCGCGAACCGCGGTTCGCGGTGCCGGCTGTGTCTTCTTGTGCTGTTTTCCCATGATTTCGATGCGCGGTCGCGGTGCTACACCACCCTTGGGGCGGGGCTTGCGTGTGCGGCTTGCTGAAATCTTCCAAAACCAAGGATCATCGTAGACAACCTTGATCGTCTCTTCATCAAGGAGAGCTTGGCGTGTGCATGTGGTATTTTCGTCGCTATTCCACCGCTTGAAGTGGATAAACACCCGCTGATGTTCTCCGCCAGACTGCGAATCACGCCATACCATGTCAATACGATCAATCTCTCCCAAATCGAGATGCGAAAACACGTCTTGAATGCGTTCCTCCGTGATGTTCGCGAACACGAAAGGAATGCAAAGCGAAGGCTCGTTAATCGCGATATCATTGATAGAAGTCATGTTAGGTTTACTTGTAGACAAGAACTGTTGTTGTTAGTAGTCCATAGCTTTGAAAGCATTTCAATTTTTTATTATATAACCCATTTCTACGTAATGTTTAAAAATGTTAATACAATTAAAATGATAACATAGAAACGGGTTAAAACAAAAAAAATTGAAGTATCGGATCTGGCTGTTAATGAAGACAACTAAACCAACACACCATCACACCAGCACAGCAACACCAGCAACAGCAACACAAATCATGGCCATGACTCTTCCTGTAGAGATCGTCTCGCGCATCATGAACATGAATTCTGAGATTGTCATGGCAGAACGCATCAACGGCGGATGGGGGTTGATTCACGATGAGATCAACTGGCGTTCTTCCCACATGCACACCTGCTGTAAGCACTATTGTGATGTCAGCCAGTGCGAGTGTTACACTCGCTTTCCTGGTTTCCTTCTCCGTCGTGTTGATGCCGACGTGTGGCTGCCCGGTGAAGGTGAGACGCGCGCTTCAGATGTCTTGAACTTCGATGTCGACGACGACGACGTTGTTATGGACGATGCGACCGTCCATCCTGACACCGTTGCGCCGCCGACGGCGTACGCACCCACAGATCTCACGGCGTGGGTCGGTCCGATTGAGCGTCTCAATCTCGAGATGCAGGCATTTGATGCCAACGAAGACGGCACAGAGGATTACGCGGGTGCCTGGTGGATCGACATCGAAGGAAACGAGATCGGTACAAACCACTCCCTCATCCCTATCGCATAGAGTGAAGTCTAAACAAAACCCATAAAAAGCAGAAAACCCAAGCAAAAAACCCATAAAAACATTTTTTTTTTGCAACCCATTTACGTTTATAACACCCATTTCCACGTTACATATATCAGGCTATATTGTACCATATACACGCTACGATAGCGTGTATATGGTATGCGCACGCACCAGAACCGCGTGGCGGTGGACAGAGGTGTAGTTCGCGGACTACGCGCAGAAATGATAACATAGAAATGGTTGAAACAACGATAAATTGAAGCAAACATTCGTCTGTCTCATCAAGTAACCAACGCTACACGTAACGTAACCCGAATCACGACAACCATGGACTCTGCCACCGCTGACACCGCGATCGTACCGCCGCTTAAGACTCAAGACGAAAATCCGTCCGGTGATACGGGGGACAATTGTCCGGTCTGTCTTGATGCGATAGGCACCCGTGGCATGGTCCGCACCGCGTGTGGGCATGCGTTTTGCTTCGGATGCTTTGAGAAGTTTATTGTACTTTCCAATTCATGCCCTTTGTGTCGTACGAAAGTGATGGACAATAACAGTGTGTTAGAAAAGCGTATTAGGGAAATGCCAGGCGGCGAACAGAACATGTTCGGCGAGTCGGCGTGGGAGAGGGAATGGGCGACGGCAACTAATCAAGTCCGCGACGCGTACCGCCGAGTCCGCGAGACCCGCGAGGCGAACCGAGTCCGCGAGGCGGACCGAGTCCGCGAGGCCCGCGAGGCGGACCGAGTCCGCGAGGCCCGCGAGGCGGAGGACCGAGTCCGCGAGGCCCGCGATGCGGAGCGCGCCGAGGAGCGAGTCCGCGGCGAGCGCGCCGTGGCGCGGAGGAGGAGGAGGGAGGTGGAGAGATCGCGCGGTGGGAGTGGCGCCACGGGGTTGAATCCGCCCGACGCGCACACACACGACACCGGTTTCCTGGAATACGACCTTCGCTCCAGTGGTGGTCCGACATTGCTACTGTCAGCCGAGCAATCGATCGCGATGAACAACAGCATGGCCATCGGCACCGTCGGTCCCTTTCGTGTCGTGCTCCCCGCCTCCCCTCGTGTTCTTGTACACGTGAAACACATGGTACCGCGCGCACGAGTGTCGATCTACATGGGCTTCATCGTGTGCGTCAACCGGCGCACGTGCAAGGTGCAAGTTGACGACAGTGCATACCCCGATCACGCGCGTCCGACGTTTACCGCGTCCATCCTGCATGGTGAGATCGTCCCGGATACGCCAATCATGCGTGAAAGTTTTGCGGCATTCTGGCGTGAGGCCGACGATGTGGTCTGGTCGCGCGCAGGTCGCCAGAATGTCCCGCTCAGCAGCGCGGTGCCTGCGGCACTCCAAGGTCTCTGAGCACCACTCGTAAAAAAGCACCAAACCCATATAAAAAGCAGAAAACCCAAGCAAAAAACCCATAAAAACATTTTTTTTTGGTTCCCATTTACGTTTATAACTTA
>Ga0209406_1001265_pt1 | contig 18764 bp, 19 predicted proteins | sample COGITO_mtgs_1204_FD_184808 | JGI IMG/M metagenome (GOLD analysis project Ga0209406, IMG submission 184808) | Pelagic marine microbial communities from North Sea - COGITO_mtgs_120426 (SPAdes) (version 2) | ecosystem: Environmental > Aquatic > Marine > Epipelagic ...
TAACAACAACCTATGTAGACAATATTACAGCGCTAAGTTCAGCAACTGCAGGCCTAGAAAATAAAAATTTATTTGATACAAAGGTATATCCAAATCCTACTTCAGATACTTGGATAATAAGTGCTCAAAATAATGTAATAACCTCAGTTGAGGTATTTAATCTGTTAGGAAAAAGAGTGGTTTCTCAAAGCAATAACAGCGCTAGTCTTACAATTTCAGCTCAAGGGTTAACTAGTGGAATTTATATTGCTAGAATTACTTCAGAGCAGGGAACTAAAAGTGTGAAGTTAATTAAAGAATAGTTGATTTACCTTTAATACAATAGTCTTAAAAACGCTCAAAATTTAATTTTGAGCGTTTTTTTATGATCTTTTAAAAAAGATATTAGATGTTGAAATTTTTCAGTCCTTAAAGGTCTTTTTTGTTTTATTTAATAGGTACTTGATTGATTTTTGTTACTTTTAATATTATAATCTAATCCTTGTTCATGAAAGCTCGTATTTCTTTATACTTACTGTGTTTTATACTTTGTTTTGCTTGTTCAAAAAACAATTCTAAAAAGGGAAATGATCTTGTAAATGAGACAAGCCCTTACCTACTTCAACACGCATACAATCCTGTTAATTGGAAGGCTTGGAACGAGAATTCCTTGGAGGAAGCAAAAGAACAAAATAAACTTATTGTTATTTCTATAGGCTATGCCTCATGTCATTGGTGCCATGTAATGGAAGAAGAAAGTTTTGAAAATGATTCTATTGCTAGAATAATGAATGATAATTTCATCAATATTAAAGTAGATAGAGAAGAAAGACCAGATGTAGATAAAGTATATATGAATGCTGTTCAATTGATGACAGGTAAAGGAGGATGGCCACTAAATTGTATTACACTTCCTGATGGAAGACCAGTTTTTGGAGGAACCTACTTCACAAAAAACCAATGGTCTAAAATATTAAAGGATGTTTCTAAACTCTACAAAGAAAACCCTCAAAAGGTGGAAGAATATGCCCAAAGAGTAACAGAAGGTATTCAAACTTCTGAATTAATTACCTTAAATAAGGAAGAGGCTGTCTTCAAAAATAAAGAGGTTATTTCTGCAATAACCCTCACAAAAGAACAATTAGACACTATTAATGGTGGCTTTAAAGGAGCTCCTAAATTTCCAATGCCAAATACCTTAGACTATCTTTTAAGATATCAACATCACTATAATGATCCTAAACTTTTCAAGTATATCAAAACATCGCTAACTAAAATGGCTTATGGAGGTATTTATGATCAAATTGGTGGTGGATTTTCTAGATATTCTGTAGATGAAAGGTGGCACATTCCCCATTTTGAAAAAATGTTATATGACAATGCTCAATTAGTAAGTATTTATTCTAAGGCATATCTGCTAGATAATAACGAACTCTATAAAAATGTTGTTCAAGGAACATTAAGGTTTGTTAATGAGGAATTAAGTGCTAACAACGGAGCATTTTATTCATCTTTAGATGCAGATAGTAAAAATGAAAATGATGAATTAGAAGAAGGTGTTTTTTACAGTTGGACCAAACAAGAATTAAAAACTCTTATTAAAGATTATGAACTATTTGCAAACTACTATAATGTAAATGATTTTGGGTTTTGGGAAAAAGACCTTTACGTTTTAGTCCGAAGTCAATCTATTGAAGAATTTACAAAAACAAATAAGATTTCTACAAAAGAGCTAAAAGATAAGATAACGAATTGGAAATCTATTCTTACTAAGTCGAGAAATAACCGTAAGAAGCCTAATTTAGACGATAAAATTCTGACTTCTTGGAATGCGCTTATGCTTCAAGGATATGTAGATGCATATAAAGCTTTTGATCAGAAGGAATATTTAAATAAGGCCGTTAACATTGCAGAATTTCTTATTCATAATCAATTAAGAAGTGATGGAGGCTTAAATCGAAACTTTAAAAATGGAAAAAGTACTATTAATGGATATGCTGAAGATTATGCAACTGTAATTCAAGCTTTTATTTCACTTCATGAAATTACTTTGGATGAAAAGTGGTTAATGCTTTCAAAAGAAATAATGGAGTATACAATTACACATTTTTATGATTCAACAAGTGGAATGTTTTTTTATACGTCTAAAGAAGACCCTAATTTAATAGCTCGAAAAACTGAAATAAATGACGGAGTCATCTCTTCTTCCAACTCAATTATTGGAAATAGTTTATTTAAGCTTGGACAGTATTTTTATGATAAAAAAATGACCCAACTTTCCAAGCAAATGCTAAATAATCTAAAAGTACAAATCATTAAAAATCCTTTAGGGTACTCTAATTGGCTACATTTAATGACAAATTTCACCCAGCCTTATTACGAGGTTGCTGTTGTTGGAGAAAATGCACCTACAATAACCAAAGAATTATATAAAAATTACTTGCCTAATATCTTAATATCGGCTTCAAGCAAAGATTCTGAATTGCCTTTACTTGAATTTAAATATATAGATGGAAAGACATTAATTTACGTCTGCGTTGATGGTACATGTAAATTACCTTTGGCAGATATTTCAAAAGCTATTAAGAGTATAAAACCTAATTAAAAATCTGATTATTTATAAATTTCTAACAAAGTATGCTGTTCTTTAATAGCGTCTTTAAATTCTATTTTGAGGTTTTTAATTAGATTGGATACACTTGGCGAATCATGAATAGAAGAAACACCCTGCCCAGCAGACCAAATGGTAGCCCATGCTTTAGCTTCGTCTTCTTGAGCTGTCAACTCCTCCCCAAAATCAACTTTTACTTTTCTGCTTAACATCTCTTCTGTAATACCCATGGCATTAAGACTAGGTCCTAAAAAATTTGCAGGTACTCCAGAAACAGCTGCAGTATATACAATATCACTAGCCCCTGCCTCAATGATCATATCACAATAAGCATCGGGTGCTTTACTTTCTTTAGTATTAATAAAACGAGTGCCCATATACGCTAAATCTGCCCCCATTTGCATGGCAGAGGCAATATCTCTTCCAGAGCTGATACATCCAGATAGTAAGATTGTTTTCTTAAAAAAGGATTTGATTTCTGCAACTAATGGCATAGGATTAATGGTTCCGGCGTGTCCTCCTGCTCCAGCAGAAACAAGTATTAAGCCATCTACCCCTGCCTCTTGAGCTTTTTCTGCATGTCTTTTTTTAATAACATCATGAAATACAAGGCCTCCATAACTATGAACGGTATCTACTAATTCTGATACTGCTCCTAAAGAGGTAATAATTAATGGAATTTTATGCTTTACACAAATAGCTAAATCTGCTTCTAACCTAGGGTTTGATTTATGTACTATGAGATTCACTCCAAAAGGAGCTGGTTTATTTCCTGTATTTTTTTCATATTCAAGCAAAGCCGCTTTTATTTCTATAATCCATGATTCAAATCCCTCAGATGTTCGTTGATTTAATGCTGGGAAAGTACCAACAATTCCGTTCTTACAGCATTCTATGACTAATTGAGGTCCAGATATTAAAAACATTGGAGCTGCTATTACTGGGATTGAAAGTTGGTTTATAAATGATGCTTTACTCATATTTCAGGGTGTAATTAAAATTAGTATACAAATTGATTTTTGATAAAGTTATATAAAAAAAAGTATTTGTTATATTTAACCAAAAGTAACAGATTATTATAAATAAAAATACAGATAAAAATGAAAAGATTAGAAGGACAAATAGCAATTATTACTGGAGGCGCCAGGGGTATTGGTGAAGGAATTTGCGAGGTGTTTTGTAAGGAAGGAGCTACAGTTGCACTATGGGATGTGTTAGATGGAGAAGAGGTTGTCAATAAAATTTCTAAAAAAGGAGGGTCTATATTTTATCAAAAGGTAGACGTAACCAATCAAGAATCTGTTGATACCGCTGTAGCAGAAATTATTGAAAAACATCAAAAAATAGATATCTTAATTAACAATGCTGGAGTCATTAGAGATCGTTCATTTTTAAAAATGACTCGAGAAGAATGGAATGTTGTGATGTCTGTAAACGTAGATTCGTTATTTATTACTGCTAAAGCTGTAGTGCCTCACATGAAAACTGCAAATTATGGACGAATTATTTCTGCCTCTTCTATTAATGCCTATCAAGGAGCCTTCGGACAAGCAAATTATTGTGCTAGTAAAGCAGCTATTGTTGGATTTACGCATTCATTATGTAAAGAGGTTGGTAAGTATAATATTACCGTAAATGCAGTTGCGCCAGGATTTATTAAATCAGAGATGTCAGATTCAATGCCTGAAGAAGTAATAAAGGCTGGAATAGGTATGATTCCTGTAAAACGCATCGGAACCCCAGAAGATATGGGGTATGCTTATTTATTTTTAGCTTCTAAAGAGGCTGGTTTTGTAAGTGGTCATACTTTACATGCCAATGGAGGCTCTATGCCCTCATAAAAAACCTTTTATCTAGTTAAAAACACTTATAAAAATCAATAAAAACAATGGAAGAACAACAAATAAGACAAGAATCATATGCTACTGAAATTTCTCAACTGTCTGACTTAAAAAATTATATTGGAAAAGAATTAGGAGTATCTGAGTGGACTACCATCTCACAAAACCAAATAGATACTTTTGCAAGAACAACAGATGACAATCAATGGATTCATATCAATCCAGAAATGGCAAAAAAACATTCTCCATACCAAAAACCAATTGCACATGGATTTTTGATTCTTTCTTTAGCTTCTAAATTTTGCTATGAAACGGTAAAATTCAAGAATGTTGGAATGGGTATAAATTATGGATTAGATAAAGTACGATTTATGAACGCAACTACAGTTGGCTCTCTAATAAGAGCTCGTGTTTCATTAATTTCTACAGAGGATATTCCTGGAGGATTACGCTATAAAATGAAACTTATTTTTGAATTAAAAGGGCAAGAAAAACCAGCATGTGTAGCGGAGTTTATTGCACTTGCTTATTCAGATACCTCTAAGAAAAATAATAAAACTATCTCTTCAAATAAAGATCATCAATTAGAAGAATTAAAAAACAATACTGTCTTATTTAAAAAAGATGGAGATATTGCTATTGTTACCTTAAATCGCCCTGAGAAATATAATGCTGTAAATGACGATTTAGTAGATGGTCTTAACAAAGCTATTGCAAAGGTACAAAAGGATGATAGCATTCGGGCAATGGTACTCACAGGTTCAGGAAAGGGCTTTTGTTCAGGGGCTGATATGAATACTTTTGGAAATATTACTCCTGATGAAGGAAGAACATATCTCACAAATACTTACGGCCCTCTCATGCGAAATTTAACAACACTCAAAAAACCCATCATTGCAGCTATTAATGGAACTGCTGCAGGAGTTGGAGCCTCTATTGCCTTGGCTTGTGACTTTCGAGTGATGTCTGAAAATAGCGGCTTATTATATGCTTTTATCAACATAGGCCTGGGTCCAGATGGTGGTGCAAGTTGGTTGTTAGCAAGACAAGTTGGTTATAGTCGTGCACTTCAAATTGCAGTTGAGGGTAAAAAAATAAAAGGAGATGAATGTCACAAACTTGGATTAACAAATAAACTAGTTGAAAATGATGCGATTGTAACAACAGCTATTGATTGGGCTCATCAAATTGCAAAATTACCAACCCTTGCCGTAGGAATTACAAAAGAAGACATGTTTCATGCTATGGACCATGATTTGTATAGCACAATTGCATATGAAGCAGAAAGACAAACAGCCGCTTTTGCCAGTCATGACTTAGTTGAAGGTGTTTCAGCTTTTTTACAAAAGAGAAAGCCAAAATTTATTGGAAAATAAGAATATGGAATCCGTAAAAATAATGAAACGATCTGATTATTCTTATTTTCAATCCATTACTACCAGATGGGCTGACAATGATAGCTATGGTCATGTAAATAACGTAGTTTATTACTCCTATTTTGATACTATTGCTAATCAATATTTGATAGAATTTTCTGATTTTAAACCTCTTAGTGCACCAATTATTGGCCTTGTTGCTCACTCTAATTGTACCTATATTAAAGCTATTGCTTATCCCGATAAAATTGAAGCTGGCTTGTCTGTAAAAAAATTGGGAAATAGTTCGGTAACTTATAGTATAGGAATTTTTAAAAAAGGTGAAAACACTCCTTGTGCACATGGAGAGTTCGTTCACGTTTTTGCAGACAGAATAAGTAAGAAATCAATATCAATTCCCAAAAAAATAAAAGAAGCTTTAGAGAAGTTACTTTAATTTAAGCGATTGTTTTGTTACGATAAAGGTCTAATCTTTTTTTCATTATAGGTTTAAATAGGAACGGAAAATAGGATAACATTAACATGGCCGGATATCCGTAAGGTAAGGTAGGACTATCATTTTTTGATTCCAATACTTGATAAGGCTTTGCACCACTGTGGTGGTGATCTGAGTGTCTTGTTAATTCAAACAACAATACTCTTCCAATAATATGATCTGAATTCCACGAATGTTCACGTTTCACGCGTTCATATCTTCCATTAGCTTTCTTTTTTCTACGAAGTCCATAATGGGAAAAATAATTTTGGGCTTCTAAAACTGAAATTCCATACACAGCTGTGATAAAGTAGATCGCTGTTACGTTTACCCCAAAAAAGAAATTAATCCCAACAAAAAGTGATACCGATAAAAGTGTAAAAAATATCATTGGGTTGAATAATGAGGACTTTCCGCGAGATCTCAACCGCTCTGTTTCTAATCGCCATGTTTTAAAATAACCACCTATTTGAGATTTCAATGCAAACCAATAAAAAATATCGCCTTCTTTAGCAGAAGTAAGATCATTTGGGGTTGCTACGTCTCTATGATGCCCAGAATTATGATAGGTCATAAAGTGATTTTGTATGGCCGTTAATAGTAATATGTGAGCTAGAAATTGTTTCAGTTTATGGTCTTTTTTATGACCTAACTCATGTCCAATATTAATTCCATTGACTCCTAAAATAGTTCCCATAAACAAAATACAGGCTATTAAATCAGATGTTAATATTGAAGGGTTAGAAACCGTAATCAAAAATTGGTATACCACAAACAAATGAAGCGGTACTGAAAGATAAAGAACAACATCATAAAAAATAGTTTCTGTTGCTAATTCTTTTTCAACAGCGTTTAAATTGTAAGTATTTTGGGGTAAAAAGTTTTCTAATACAGGAACAAGAACATACAAACTAAAAATTCCAATATAAGCTACTAAGCCAGTTGTGTTAAATGTTAATAATCCTAGTAAAGGAACAATAAAGGCTGAAAAATATTTAAATTTTGCCATACTATTTAAAATAAATTAAATTTCGAAAAATCTAATATACTGATAATCAAATATAAATATAGCAGAGTTGCTCTTTTTTTCTGAACAAAGACCCTAATCGTTCAATATTAACTTTTTTTGGCAGCTCCAATTTCATCATTAATTTGTTGAACCAAAATCTCATCTGTTTTTATGCCCCTGAGAATTCGACCTTTATAATAATGATGTAAATAAAGTTTATCTTGAATTTGTTGTAGTGTCTTTTGAGGAATTTTTAAATTCCCTGTATACGTTCGATCTATATGATAACCAAGAGCATTTACCTGATTACTATTGTATTTTGTATTGGTATGCAGAAAATCTAGAATTGTATTGGCTCTTAAATCTATCATCCCTTCTATTTGTTTACAAAAATCATGATAAATATATTTTTTCTGAAGGGCTGTTACAACCGATTCGTTATCAATTAATTCAATTAATCCTGAATTTTGAAGTCCTCGATACTCTTCCTGATTGTCAACAAATATTGTATTGATTGTAATTGCTGCTCCAATATGATAACCAATAGAGTCTCTAGAAAATTGAGAAAGATTGTCTTGATTATCAACTATCCATTGACCAGATTTAATTGCAATTTTTTGTGCTTCAAGATTAAATAAGTAATCTTCATGATCAACCTTACAATTAGTTAAAATTCTACTTAAAGATTGATTTTTTAAAGTTTCCTTGTATTTGATAGCATTTTGTTTCTCAAGATAAAATGAAATTGAAATCCCTAATACAATAACCAAAAACTCTAAAAAATACCTTATCAGTTGTTTTTTCATAAAAACTATCATTAATTTATAAAAATCAAAAATACTAAAAAAAGGATGCCTAGTGGCATCCTTTTATTTTCCATAACATTTATTATTTCTACTTTCCTCCCAACATTAACAATTCATTACAGACTACTTCTGTGATGTACTTTTTCTCTCCTTCTTTACTCTCATAAGAGCGAGAGGTTAATTTGCCTTCAATTGCAATTTCATTTCCTTTTGTTACATATTTTTCAATAATTTCAGCAGTCTTATTCCATGCCACAACATTGTGCCATTGTGTGTCAGTTATTTTTTCACCTAGTGAATTTTTATAACTTTCATTGGTCGCAATAGAAAACTTTGCTAATTTCTTACCACTTTCTAAAGTGATGATTTCTGGATCGTTTCCTAGGTTTCCAATTAACTGTACTTTGTTTCTTAACGTATTCATAAGATAAGGTTTTGCGCACTTAGACGATGCTTAGTGCAGGTTTATAATGTATTTTTTGTTGAGTTAATTCAACACTGCAAATATGAATTAATTACCAAAATAGAATCGGTTGTTAGACACTTACTTTCGGTTGTAAATACTTGTAGTCGTTTGTAAACGAATAATTCATATCTTTATGAATGAACTATAAAGAAGACTATGACACACCTTATAGAGACAGAAAATCTGATATTGAGGAAATTTAAAGATACTGATGTTCCTAATATTTATAAATTGGACTCTAATGAAGAGGTTCATAAGTATTTAGGAAAAAAACCCATTAAAACACTAAAAGAGGCTGAGGAAATCGTGTCTTTTTTTCACTTACAATATAAAGAAAGAGGTATTGGTCGTTTTGCAACTATAGAAAAATCTTCAGGAAGGTTTATTGGCTGGGCTGGACTAAAATTAAATATTGGTGAAAAAGAAATGCTAAACAGATATACTTACTTCATAGATATTGGGTATCGGTTTCTTCCTGAGTTCTGGGGAAAAGGATATGCTACTGAAGCTTCGCTAGCGTCCTTAGAATACGGTTTTAAAAAATTAAATTATGACATTATTTACGGTGCTGCTGATATAGAAAATGTTGCTTCAAATAAGGTGCTTCAAAAAATAGGTTTAAATTTTATAAATGAATTTGCCTTTAAAAATATAAAGTGTAATTGGTATGAATTAAAAAATAGTGAATATGGAACATAGAAAATGTTTAGAGTGTGGTGATCATTTAAAAGGGCGAATAGATAAAAAATTCTGTTCAGATTATTGTAGAAACTCTTACAATAACAAGGTTAATAAAGACAGTAAAAATCTTATCAGAAATATGAACAATCGCTTGCGAAAAAATCACAAAATTCTTTCTGAACTTAATACTCATGGAAAGACTAAAATACCTAGAAATAAGTTATACGACAAGGGGTTTGACTTTCAATTGTTTACCTCTATCTATAAGACTAAAACAGGAAACACTTATTTTTATATATATGACCAAGGATATTTGGCCTTAGAAAACGAACTGTTTTTACTAATTAGAAGAGAGGCTTAAGATAGTTATTTCCAACTATTCCCTTTTACTTTTATTGCTGCTTTTAAAATATCTCTTTGTCTCTTTTACCTTGAAAGTTAATTATACCATAATTATTATGTTTAACTCCCTTCTAAGTTAATAATTTTTTTGATTGTTACACTTTATTAATACTTTTTTTAATCCCTAAGTGAATTTTTTTGACTGATAATACGAAAGAATTTAATAAAAAATAAACCTATTCTCAATAATAAAATTCTCAAGAATGCTCATTCTTGAGGATTTTATTATTCTATGTATGCAGTTTTAATCTATCAGGGAAACACGTAATGTATTTACCATACCTCTTTCCTCTACAGGCATTGCAGTTAAGTTAATAATGATATCTCCTGATGCTACAAAATTCTTTTCTTTTGCAATTCTATTGATATCAACAACAGTATCATCTGTGCTTAGATTTTCATCATAAAAATATGCTTTTACACCCCAAAGTAAATTAAGCTTCCCTAAAATTCTTTTTTGAGTTGTAAATGCTAAAATATGTGACTGTGGTCTCCACGCAGAGATCTGAAATGCAGTATAACCGCTATTCGTTAAAGTACAAATAGCCGCTGAATTCGTGTCTTTAGACATTAATGCTGCGTGATAACATAAAGATTTAGTAATAAATCTATCGGTTCGAATATGAGGTGCTTGATGAGGCACTTTTATTAGTGGTGAATTTTCAACACTCATAATAATTTCACTCATCTTTTGAATTACTCTGACTGGATGTTTTCCAACAGATGTTTCTCCAGATAACATCACAGCATCAGCCCCATCCATAATGGAATTTGCAACATCGTTTACCTCGGCTCTTGTGGGTACAGAATTTGTGATCATAGTCTCCATCATTTGAGTGGCAATGATTACAGGAATACGTGCTTTCTTTGCTCTGTTTACAAGCATCTTTTGAATTAACGGAACTTCCTGCATAGGTATTTCTACTCCTAAATCTCCTCTAGCAACCATTAAACCATCACAATAAGGAATTAAAGAATCAATATTTTCTACAGCCTCTGGTTTTTCAATCTTAGCGATTACAGGAACTCTATATTCTGAATTTTGAGCAATTAAATCTCTAAGTATTCTTAAATCCTCTGGAGTTCTAACAAATGATAATGCAATCCAATCTACATTTAAGCTTAACGCAAAAATGGCATCTTTTTTATCCTTATCCGTAAGTGCTGGAAGTGAAATATCAGTGTTTGGAAGGTTTACCCCCTTTTTAGAAGATAAAACTCCTCCAACAATAACTTTAGTGATTACTTTTAATTTTTTATCAGTTGAAATAACCTCAAACTGTAATTTTCCATCATCTACTAAAATCTGTTCTCCAGGCTTCACATCTCTTGGAAAATTCTGATACGTCATAAACGCTTTTTGATCATTCCCAATACATTCTTCTGTAGTAAATATAAATTCAGCATCGTCTTCTAAAACAACCCCTTCTTCCATAACACCAACTCGTAGTTTTGGACCCTGTAGGTCTGCTAGTACCGCTAGATTGAAACTGTTTTCTTCATTAATTTCACGTATTTGTTTTACACGTACTTTTACATCTTCATAATCTGCATGAGAAAAATTAATTCTAAAAACATTAACTCCTGAACGTGCGAGTTCAGTTAAAGTTTCTTTTGTATTTATTGCGGGCCCTAAAGTGGCAACAATTTTTGTTTTCTTGTTTATGAGCATATTTAAAAAATTAAAAATTGTTTAGATTTTAAAGAATCTAATTCAACAGTATAAGAAGTTACAACTTGGTTAATTTGTTTAATCTGATGTACTGTTTTGTATATTGTTTCTTGAGTTGGTTCACCAACTATTTTTATAAAATAATCTACTTTTTTCTTTTCAGGTATTAAGTAGGTCTTAGTCTCTGTTGTCAATACTATTGTATCTGAGGCATTCGTTCTTTCTTCAGTAAAACTATTTGATATTAAATACCACTCAAAATCATATTCCTCATTAACATAATTGTAAACTGAAAAAGACGCATTGCTTTCAAAATCTAAGCTATATGTAGCTTTTGAAAAGTGAGTATCTAAATTCTTATTTAACAAATAGGCCAATTTAAAATCCTCTAATGCAGTATGAATACCAATTAGTGTATATTTATCTTCATTAAAATCATCTATATCTAACGAATAAACCTGCATTAAAAGTGGTCTTGGATTTAATTAATTTTACTACCAAAGCAACAAAATTAATGATTGTTTTAAGAACGAACGTAAAAATTAACGAAATCGTTATCGATTATGAATTTTCTATTTGTTTTTGGAAGGTATAGTAAACTCTTTTTGATGCTTGTTCCTCTGCCTTCTTCTTCGATGTTGCTCTTCCTTTTGCGATATGAACATCATCAATACTAATTTTCACACTAAAATGTTTAATAGGCTCATTTCCTGTATCTTCATAAGTATCTATATCGTACTTTTTCTTTTTCTTCTGGCACCATTCAATAATAAGGCCTTTATAACTTGTTATCTTTCCTTCAAGTTTTGGGATATCTACATATGGAACGATAACTTTATCATGAATAAATTTATTACAATACGCGTATCCTCTATCTAAATATATAGCACCTATGAGGGCTTCAAATATATTACCATGTATGTTATCTCCAATATTATTTTGAGGAATATTACTCTTTACAAATGAAATTAAATTTAAATCTTTTCCTAACTCATTTAAATGCTCTCTACTTACAATTTTAGACCTCATTTGAGTTAAATATCCCTCAGATTGGTTCGGTGCTTTTGAGAAAAGATAAGAAGCTATTACTGCTCCCAACATGGCATCTCCAACAAACTCTAATCGTTCATAGTTAAAGGGTTTACCTTTTTTATCTACTTGTTTTAAAGACCGGTGTGTAAATGCTTTTTGATAATTCTCAATCTGATAGGGTTTAAATTTCAATAGATTCCTCATAGCATCATAAAACACCTTATCATCTCCTTTAGATGATTGGGTAACTATTTTACGAATGAAATTCATGAAGTATTAATCTATTTTTCTAAATGCTACACAAGCATTATGCCCACCAAAACCGAAAGTATTACTCATAGCTACTTTAATCGCTCTCTTTTGAGGTTTATTAAGTGTTAAATTTAAATCTGGGTTGATGTTTTCATCTGCAGTACTATGATTAATTGTTGGAGGTACTATACCGTGTTTCATCGCTAATATAGATGCGATAGATTCAATAGCTCCAGCTGCACCTAGAAGGTGACCTGTCATAGATTTTGTAGAATTAATATTAATATTCTTTGCGTGATCACCAAACACTTCAGAGATAGCCTTAAGTTCAGCAACATCTCCTAAAGGTGTTGAAGTTCCGTGAGTATTAATGTGATCTATGTCTTCTGGTTGTATTCCCGAGTTTTCTAAACAGTTTTTCATCACAGCAATAACTCCGATACCCTCAGGATGTGGGGCAGTCATGTGATGTGCGTCTGAAGACATTCCGCCTCCAATAACTTCTGCATAGATTTTTGCTCCCCTTGCTTTAGCATATTCATATTCCTCTAAAACAATAGCGCCTGCTCCCTCACCTAAAACAAATCCATCCCTTTCGGCGTCAAAAGGTCTAGAAGCGGTTTCTGCAGTTTCATTTCTTGTAGATAATGCATGCATGGAATTAAATCCTCCCATCCCTGCAATAGTAACAGCTGCTTCACTACCTCCTGTGACAATAACATCGCATTGTCCTAAGCGAATGTAATTTAAAGCATCTATCATAGCGTTAGCCGAAGATGCACAAGCTGATACTGTAGTGTAATTTGGACCCATAAATCCATTTTTAATGGAAATGTTTCCTGGAGCAATATCTGCGATCATTTTAGGAATAAAGAAAGGATTAAATTTTGGTGTTCCGTCTCCAGAAGCAAAATTTAAAACTTCATTTTGAAAAGTTTCTAAGCCTCCAATACCTGCTCCCCAGATTACACCTACTCGTAATTTATTAATAGTGTCCAAGTCTAATCCTGAATCTGCTATTGCTTCATCCGAAGCAACCATAGCGTATTGGGTAAACTTATCCATTTTACGAGCATCTTTTCTGTTCATAAAATCTGTAACAGTAAAGTTTTTCACTTCACATGCAAAACGAGTCTTGAACTTGGTAGCATCAAAATGCGTTATAGGCGCCGCCCCGCTAACTCCGTTAACTAAGGCAGACCAATATTCTTCAATATTGTTCCCAATTGGCGTTAATGCACCAAGTCCAGTTACTACAACTCGTTTTAATTGCATATAAATGTTACTTTTTAGCTTCTGCTATATAGCTGATTGCTTGGCCTACGGTTCCAATGTTTTCCGCTTGGTCATCTGGAATCTGAATATCAAATTCTTTTTCGAATTCCATAATCAACTCAACAGTATCCAAAGAATCTGCTCCTAGGTCATTTGTGAAACTAGCTTCTGTAGTTACTTCATTATCGTCTACTCCTAATTTGTCTACGATAATAGCTTTTACTCTTGATGCAATGTCTGACATAATTTATTTATTTTAAATTTTAAATCGAAGCAAAAATACAAATCTTATTAGTTTTAACGAATTTTTAGCAAAAAAATGAAGCCTAAATTATTTTATTTTATTGTTATATAACTAATGAGATTATAATATCAACTTTTATGCTTTATTTTGTGATTGAATATTAATATACATGAAGCGAGTTATTATTTTAGCCTCAGGAGCTGGTTCTAATGCAGAAAACATCATAAATTATTTTCAAAACTCTACAGAAATTAGTGTTGTGAAAGTATTATGCAACAAAAAAGAAGCTGGTGTTTTTAAGCGTTGCAAAAAGCTAAATAAAGATTGCGAATGGTTTTCTAGAGAAGATTTTTTTAAGAAAAACACAATTCTAGATAAATTAATTGAGCAAACTGATTTTATCGTCTTAGCGGGGTTTTTATGGAAAATTCCTGAAGCTATTGTGAAAGCCTTTTCCAATAGAATCATCAATATTCATCCTGCTCTATTACCCAACTATGGTGGAAAAGGTATGTATGGCATGCGTGTTCACCAGGCCGTAAAAAACAATTGCGACAAAGAAACAGGAATTACAATTCATTATGTTAATGAACACTACGATAAAGGAGCTATTATTTTTCAAATAAAAACAAAACTGGAAATAAGTGACTCTCCTGAAGACATTGCACAAAAAATCCATACATTAGAGTATGAATATTTTCCAAAAATTATTGAAAAAACCATCTTAAAAGATGGCTGCTAAAAAATACTATGTCATATGGAAAGGAAAAGAAACTGGAGTGTTCTCCTCCTGGGATAAAGTTAAAAAACTTGTTCAGGGGTATGAAGGTGCAAAATATAAATCTTTTGTAAGCAAAGAAGAAGCTACTAAAGCAATCAAAAAAAAATACTCAGACTATCAAGGCAGTAATTCTAAAAAAACAGCCTTGTCTGATGCTGATAAAGTACGTTTTGGTGTTCCCATAAAAAATAGCTTAACTGTTGACGCTGCCTGTAGTGGAAACCCAGGAAAGATGGAATATCGTGGCGTTTTACACCATAACAATCAAGAGGTTTTTAAGATGGGGCCTTTTAAAAATGGCACTAATAATATTGGGGAATTTCTTGCCCTGGTTCACGGAATTTCATTATTAAAAAAGAAAGGCTTACATAGTTTGCCTATCTACTCAGACTCTAAAATTGCCATGTCTTGGGTTAAAAAGAAAACCTGTAGAACTACTATTACTTTTGACACCACTAACAGTGATTTGTTGACGCTAATTCATCGTGCTGAAAAATGGCTGAAAGAAAATTCATTCAGTAATCCAATACTAAAATGGGAAACCAAAGCCTGGGGAGAAATTCCTGCTGACTTTGGTAGAAAATAATGTCTACGCTTCTTCTAAAAAAAAACCCAACAATGTTGAGGGTTTTGGTTTTTCTTTAATTGTTTATCCTTTGAAACTTGCAGATAAATATTCGCGATTCATACGTGCTATATTTTCTAAGGAAATTCCTTTAGGACATTCTACTTCACAAGCACCAGTATTTGTACAGTTACCAAAACCTTCATCATCCATTTGCTGCACCATATTCAAAACTCGATCTGTAGCTTCAACTTGCCCTTGAGGGAGTAAAGCATATTGTGAAACCTTTGCAGATACAAACAACATGGCGCTAGAATTTTTACAAGAGGCAACACAGGCTCCACACCCAATACACGTTGCTGCATCCATGGCTTTATCTGCAGCATGTTTAGATATTGGAATTGAATTTGCATCTTGTGTATTCCCGGAAGTATTTACAGAAATAAAACCACCTGCATGTTGCACTCTATCAAAAGCACTTCTATCTACAACTAAGTCTTTAATTATAGGAAATGCCTTAGCTCTAAAAGGTTCTATATGAATTGTATCACCGTCTTTAAACATTCTCATGTGAAGTTGACAAGTAGTTACTCTTCTGTCTGGACCATGGGCCTCACCATTAATATACAGTGAGCACATTCCGCAAATTCCCTCTCTACAATCATGATCAAAAGCTACAGGAGAGTCTCCTTTCTCTATTAATTGATTATTTAACACGTCTAACATCTCCAAGAAAGACATATCTGGAGACACATCAGAGATCTGATAATCTACCATCTTTCCTTTGTCGTTTGCGTTTTTTTGACGCCAAATTTTTAACGTTAAGTTCATGTCTCCTAAATTATTTATATGATCTTTCTTTTACTTCAATATTCTCGTAAACCAATGGTTCTTTATGCAATAATGCATCTTTTGGCTCTCCTTTATATTCCCAAGCAGAAACGAACTGAAACTCAGTACGTCTTTTTGCTTCTCCTTCTGGTGTTTGATGTTCTTCTCTAAAATGACCTCCTGCAGATTCTTCTCTTAATAAGGCATCTTTTGCAAATAATTCCCCTAATTCTAAAAAGTCCGCTACACGCCCAGCTTTTGCTAATTGCTCGTTAAACTCATCAGCTGTTCCAGGAACTAAAACATCTCTATAAAACTCTTTTCGTAAGGCAGAAATCTCCTCAATAGCTTCTTTTAATTCTTTTTCATTACGAGACATTCCACACTTATTCCACATAATTTTTCCAAGTCGTCTGTGAAAAGAATCTACAGACTTGGTCCCTTTATTGTTAATGAAGTGATTAATGTTTTCTACTGCATTTTTCTCGGCTTCTTCAAACTCAGGTGAGTCCGTAGAAATAGCTCCTGTTCTAATATCTTTAGACAGGTAGTCACCTATGGTATAAGGCAACACAAAATAACCATCAGCCAGTCCTTGCATTAATGCAGAAGCACCAAGCCTATTAGATCCATGATCAGAAAAATTTGCTTCTCCAATGGCATACAATCCAGGAATGGTAGTTTGTAAGTTGTAATCTACCCAGATACCACCCATAGTGTAATGTACTGCTGGAAAAATCATCATAGGAGTTTCGTATGGATTCTCATCTACAATTTTTTCATACATCTGAAATAAGTTTCCATACTTGGCTTTCACAACTTCTTTCCCAAGTTCTTTCACTAGAGCATCATCATTTTCATTCAATCCTTTTACATGGGCCTTTTCTTTTCCATATCTAATAATCGCTGCTGCAAAGTCTAAATATACTGCTTCGCCTGTGGCATTAACTCCAAAACCTGCATCGCAACGTTCTTTAGCCGCTCTTGAAGCAACATCTCTTGGCACTAAGTTTCCAAAAGCAGGATATCTTCTTTCTAAATAATAATCTCTATCATCCTCGGCTAATTGAGTTGGCTTTAATTTACCAGATCTAATAGCATCAACATCTTTTTTATGTTTTGGCACCCATATTCTACCATCGTTTCTTAACGATTCCGACATCAATGTTAATTTAGATTGATGATCTCCTGAAACAGGAATACAAGTTGGGTGAATTTGTGTGTAACAAGGATTTGCAAAATACGCTCCTCTTTTGTGGGCTCTCCAAGCTGCTGTTACATTAGATCCCATAGCATTAGTAGATAAAAAGAAGACGTTTCCGTACCCACCTGTTCCTAAAACTACGGCATGCGCTGAGTGTCTTTCTATTTCACCTGTTACTAGGTTACGGGCTATAATTCCTCTAGCTTTTCCGTCTACAATCACAACATCAAGCATTTCATGCCTGTTGTACATTTTTATTTTTCCACGACCAATTTGGCGATTCATGGCAGAATACGCTCCTAACAGTAATTGTTGCCCTGTTTGACCTTTGGCATAAAATGTTCTTGAAACCAATACACCACCAAATGACCTATTGTCTAACAATCCTCCATAATCACGAGCAAAAGGAACTCCTTGAGCTACACACTGATCTATAATATTTGCAGAAACCTCTGCCAAACGATATACGTTGGCTTCACGAGAACGATAATCTCCTCCTTTAACGGTATCATAAAACAACCTATAAGTTGAATCTCCGTCTCCCTGGTAATTTTTTGCTGCATTTATTCCTCCTTGTGCCGCGATAGAATGGGCTCTCCTTGGAGAATCTTGAAAACAAAATGCTTTTACATTATACCCTAATTCAGCTAAAGTTGCTGCTGCAGAGCCTCCCGCCAAACCTGTTCCTACAACAATAACATCTATTAAACGTTTGTTTGCAGGGTTAACGAGGTTGATGTCGTTTTTATGATTTGTCCACTTTTCTGCGAGTGCACCTTGAGGTATTTTTGAATCTAAAGCCATCCTATAAAATGTGTTTTAAATGATGATATAATGCAATAAAAATAAAGCCTACAGGGATTCCTATCGCATATATTTTAGAGAATCTTTTTAATCCTTTTGTGTATTTATTATTAGCTCCAACTGATTGAAATGCCGAATCAAATCCGTGTAATAAATGTAATGCCAAGAAAACGAAAGAAATTACGTAGAGTGCAACTCTCCACATATCAACAAACTTGTGTTGTAAATGTTCTAAATATCTAAACCCACTTTCACTATTATTAGGATCTATAAGACCAGACATATCTCCGTCTATAAATTTTATGGTTATTTCAGGAACCCAAAAATCATAAAAATGAAGGAGCATAAATGCTAAAATGGCTAATCCACTCCAAATCATATTTCTACTCATCCAAGAAGAATTTGCTCCTCCATTATTAACTGCATATTTAATTTGACGTGCTTTAGTGTTTTTTATT
>Ga0209406_1001281_pt1 | contig 18644 bp, 17 predicted proteins | sample COGITO_mtgs_1204_FD_184808 | JGI IMG/M metagenome (GOLD analysis project Ga0209406, IMG submission 184808) | Pelagic marine microbial communities from North Sea - COGITO_mtgs_120426 (SPAdes) (version 2) | ecosystem: Environmental > Aquatic > Marine > Epipelagic ...
TGAGCAGGTTTACTAGCAGGACGAGCCAAAGCAGTGCCCAGCCGAAATCTGCGCCTGCTCGAGTCGACCAGACGAGGTGTGAGCCGCCGACTGCTGCGCAGGCGATGAGTATGCCCGGACCGAGTGCTTTCCAAAGGTTTGATCGGGAAGAGGGAGTGGTTTTCGCTGTCATGTTAAAGTAGTTCCGCAATGGAGCCAAAATCGGGATCGTAGAGGCGCTTGTAGGTGCGCACGGCGAGGCTGTCGGTGAGCCCCGCGGTAAAATCACAGAGGCGCCGATGGCGGCCCGTGGTGGTAGTCTCTTGCTTGATCAATTCCTGCACTTGCACGGGCAGGATGCGGAGGCCGCTGCCGTCGGCATTGGCGCAGTTTTCACACAGTGCGGTGAAGAGTTTTTCCAAAATATGGCCGCCTTTGAATTCGATCTGTTGGAGCTGCGGCGAGCGAAAAATAAGGTCGAGCGCCATGCGCTTGTAGAGCCTGCTCTCGACTTTGACGTCGGCAGCGATGGAGAGGTCGCAGGCGTGACGGTTGGTGCGGTCACTGAGGAAGCCGCTGCGTGGCGTGAGGGTGCAGCCGTGCACGAAGCGCCCGATGCGTGCGCCAAAGTGCGACTCGTAGCGGTCTTCGCGGATGACTTGGCAGAGCTTGTCGATCAACGCAGTTTGTGTGGTGTCGAGGTCTTGGGCTACGGCCCATTCGGTAATGCTACCAACGTTGATGTAGCGCGCGTGAATGCCGTCGACGATGTCGTTCAGTGAGTAGGCGGTATCATCGGCCCAGTCCATGATTTGACACTCGATGCTTTTGAAGGAGTTGAGCGCATGCGGAGTGCTTAGTTCGTCAGGGAGTTGCTCGCTGTCAAAGATGCTACTGCGCCAATGGGCTTGCTCGTCGTAGATGAAGTGGTTGTCAGGATAGTCTGGCGAGCCGTCAGCTTGGGTGCCGATGCATTCGCGGTGCAGCGCTTTGTATTTCATGACGCCATCGAGGAAGGCGCGGGTAGGGGCGATCCCTTTGGTCGCGCCGGGGCGTTCGTAGATCAGCTCGGTCAGGATACGCAGGGTCTGGCCGTTGCCTTCGAAGCCCCCGTGCGGAGCCATCAGCTGGTTGAGTTTGCGCTCGCCGATATGGCCGAAGGGCGGGTGGCCCATATCGTGGGCGAGGCCGACGGCTTCGGTGAGGTCGGCGTCGATGTAAAAGCGGTCGTTGAGGAGGTCGGAGCTGGCGCGCAGGTACTCGCAGATGGAACGGCCGATCTTGGCCACTTCGATCGAATGCGTCAGCCGCGTGCGGTAGAAATCGTATTCGCCGGATTGGAACACCTGTGTCTTCGACTGCAGGCGTCGGAAGGGGTAGGAGAAAATGATCCGGTCGCGCTCGATTTGAAAGGCGTTACGATAGTCGCTCTTAGCGACGGGGGTACTGGGAAAGCGTTCGAGGTCGAAGTCGTTATAGAAAGTGTTCTTCATGCGATTCTGGCTTGTTTGCCGAGCTTAGTGAGCTTACAACTGTGCCTTACCTCAATCATGAAATATCCTAAGTCTTCTTTTGTCCTCGGCCTATTGTACGCCGTGGCGGTGCTATCTGCTCTCAGTTCTACGGTTGAGGCTCGAATCGGAGAGCGTAAAGAATCGATTGAGCGACGTCTGTTTGCCTCTGGCGGTATCATGTATCGCGACGATGCTGTGGAAGCGAGTCGCCGCAAGGGGATGCCGTATCTCAAATACATCGAGCTGATTGATGCTTCGGTCGATATTCGCGTGTATTATAAAACCGCGGATGGCCGTCGTCCTTCGTCGAAAGAACTGGAAGAGAAACGTGTACTGCCTGGCTGGGATATGCACGTGTTATACGTCAATGGTAAGTCTGCAGTCGAAGTGTATAAGCGTAGTCAGGGGATGACCGAATATGAATTTAATCAGCTTCTAGGGATTCAGTCGAACGGCTCCTACTGGAAAAAGAAGGACGGGGACGCGAAAACTGCAGATGGCAAGCCCATAGAGAACCCGTCCGCCTTCGGCTACGAAATGCAAACGGATAATGGAATAGTACGTGCCAAGAAAATCGGGAATGGATTGATGTTTTTTGATCCCAAGCTCGATGTGATGCTGGCAGAAATGAATGACTCTGACCAGATGGAGAAGGCGCCGGTCAGTGTAAACGGGTTCTAGGCTTCAAATTTCTCATTTGCGGGTTGAAAAATTTCGTAAGCATGGTCTTTTATGCGGCTTCCCCTAAAATACAGAGACCGCTGTGCGTGCGATGTCTGAGTTTTAGCTTTTTAATTTCTCTATAAGATTATGGCAAAGGATTGGCTCGAAGGTATCGAAGAAGCATATGACGTCGTCGTCATCGGCTCCGGCTTAGGCGGGTTAACCGGCGCGAACTACCTCGCTAAGAACGGCCACAAGGTGCTGCTGCTCGAACATCATTATCAATTTGGTGGGCTCGCCACATGGTTTAAGCGCCCTGGTGGGCACATCTTTGATATCTCCTTGCACGGCTTTCCTTACGGCATGGTCAAGTCCTGCCGTAAGTATTGGACCAAGGAAATCGCTGATTCGATCCACCAGCTCAATGACGTACGCTTCATCAATCCACAGATGAATGTGTGGACGACGTTCGAGCGGGATGATTTTACCAATATTTTGGTCAACGACTTCAAGGTCGATCGTGCCAAAGTTGAAGGCTTTTACGATCACTTGCGGGCGATGAACTTCTATGATGACAACACGCAGACCACGGGTGAGATGTTTGAAGCGTTCTTTCCCGGGCGCACCGATGTGCATCGTCTCTTGATGGAGCCGATCTCCTACGCGAACGGTTCGCATATCGATGATCCTGCGATCACCTACGGCATCGTGTTCTCTAACTTTATGAGCAAGGGCGTGTTTACCTTCCAAGGTGGCACCGATACCTTGATCAAGAAGATGGTCGCCGAGCTCAAGCACAACGGCTGTGAAGTGCGTAAGTGTGCGCTGGTTGAAGGCATCGATGTCGAAGACGGCAAAGTCGTTGGAGTGCGGGTGCGCAGCCAGAACACAGGTGGCGAAGAATTTCCGATTCGCACGGTTCGTTGCAAGGCAGTGCTCTCGAATGCCAATGTGCGCAACACCATCGAGTATTTGGTCGGTGAGGACAACTTTGCTGAGGATTTCGTCGCAGAAGCCAAGGCGGTGCGTAACAACACCAGCTCTTGCCAAGTCTATATGGGCATCAAGAAGGGCGAAACGATCCCGAATATCGGCGACTTGGTATTCACATCGAGGGCGCCTGAGTATACCATCGATGAGCTGACTTCGATTAATACCTCCAGCCATACGTTCTCAGTGTATTATCCAGAAACGCGTCCGCATCTGAAGGACCAGCGCTACACGGTGGTTGCTTCGCTGAATGCGAAGTGGGATGAGTGGGCCAACCTCAGTGATGAGCAATACGAAACCGAGAAAGCACGTATGTGTGAAGAGTGCGTGAGTAGTTTGGAAACGTTCATCCCCGGAGTGCGTGATAAAATCGACCACATCGAGGCTGCCACGCCACGCACCGTGAACCACTACACCAAGTCAATGCAGGGCACTTCATTTGGCACTAAGTTTGAAGGGCTCAAGGTCTCGATGGAATTATCGGATCAAATCGAGGGGCTGTACCACGCGGGATCGGTTGGTATTATCATGTCAGGTTGGTTGGGCACCATGAACTACGGGGTGATTACTGCCAATAAGATCGATAAAAAATTGTTCGAGTTGGCCAAGATGTAACTGTTGATTTTCGGCGAGCGGAACGTATTGAAACGCTTCGTCGGCAATTAGGGCGGGCGTGTGAGGTTTCAGTCGCGAGTGTTAGGCGGATTCTGTTTTTAGCGTGCATTTCTTGGGTTTAGTCATTCACTCGCTGGCATGGACGAAATTCTCCGCACTATTCCGCACCGCCCGCCGTTTCTATTCATCGACGAAATCGTCGAACTACGAGAGGATGGCGCTACCTGTAAGCGTACCATCCGCATGGAAGAGCCCCAGTTTGAGGGGCATTACCCAGGTAATCCGATTATGCCAGGCGTATTGCTTTGCGAAGCCTGTTTTCAAACGGGCGCGGTCTATCTCGCCAAGCAAATTGAAAAGGAAGGGCGCTCGCTGGCTGATGTCACCCCAGTGTTGTCGCGTATCAGCGACGCCCGCTTCAAGCAAATGGTGAAGCCAGGCGATGAAGTCGTGATCGAAGTGACGATGAAAGAGCAGGTCAGTAAATTCTTCTTCATGAAAGGCAAGGTCCTGAAAAATGGTAAACCAGCGCTGACAATTGAGTTCGCTTTGGCGATGCTCGAACCGGAGGCTGGCAAGTGAGCTTTTTAGCACTCGAAGGCAAGCGCTTCCTCGTGATGGGGGTGGCGAACCGCAAAAGCGTGGCATGGGCGATCACCAAGTCGCTCGAAGCCGAAGGCGCTGAAGTCATTCATAGTGTGCGCTCAGTGGCGCGGCTAGAGAGCTTGCAAAAGCTGCTGGGCGACCGAAAGGCCTACATTTGTGATGTCGAATTTCCAGAACAGATTACGGCATTGGCCGCGCAGGTAAGTGCTGACTACGGTCTACTCGATGGGATCGTGCATTCGATCGCGTTCGCGAACTATTCGGAAGGCTTTAAGCCGTTTCACGAGACCCTGCGTAAGGACTTTTTACAGGCGACTGCGATCTCGGCATTTTCACTGGTTGAGGTGGCGGGTGCGTTTAAGCCGCATTTGAATCACGAGGCGTCAGTCGTTTCGATTGGCATCTCATCGACTGATGTGACGGCAGAGAACTACGGCTATATGGCACCGATTAAGGCGGCCTTGGAGACATCGTCGTATAATTTGGCCAAATCCTTTGGTGCGGATACCCGCGTGCGTTTTAACACGGTTAACGCCGGGCCTCTTAAAACCAGTGCGTCGGCAGGCATTCCCGGCTATTTGGAGAGCTACCTGTATGCTGAGATGCTGACTTTCCGTAAGCAGAACCTCACTACACAGGAAGTGGCTAACACCGCTGTCTTCTTGTTGAGCCCAGCTTCGAGCGGCATCAACGGGCAAGGGCTCGTGGTCAATGCGGGCATGGACCGCAACTATTTCGATAAAGAAGTGGTCAGCCTAGCGATGCGTCCCGAGCAGAAAAAGTAAGCGGCTCGAATGTCAGGCATTGAATTAGCAGACGAGCAGAGACATCGTCTCTCTCCTATTAAAAATTACTGCAATGAACTTTAAGAATGTAGCTATCGAATCGCTGGCGTATGCGCTGCCGGATGAGGTGTGGACATCGGCGGACGTGGAGGCCAAGCTGGCACCGGTCTACGAACGTCTGCACTTGCCGGAAGGTCGGCTGGAGCTGATGACCGGAATTAAGGAGCGTCGTTTCTTTCCCGCGGGCAGTCGTGCCTCAGAAGCGTCCGCCCTGGCGGGTGAGGCGGTTCTGAATAAATCTGCCTTTGATCGTTCCGAAATCGATTTGTTGATTCACTCAGCGGTATGCCGTGATCGGCTCGAGCCGGCGACGGCGGCGTATGTGCACGGCTTGTTGGGCCTGCCGGGCAAGACGCAGATCTTTGACGTGTCAAACGCCTGTCTCGGCTTTTTGAATGCGATGGTAATAGCGGCCAGTATGATCGAGTCCGGTCAAATCGAACGTGCACTGATCGTGTCTGGCGAGAATGGTCGGCCGCTGGTCGAGCATACTTTGCAGCAATTGCTTAACCCTGAGCTGACGCGTCAGTCGATTAAGCCGTACTTCGCGAATCTGACGATTGGAGCGGGCGCGGTTGGGGCGGTGCTGTGCCGTAAGGATCTCGCGCCGAAGTCGTGCCCGTTGATGACGGCGGCGGTGGTCGAGACCGATAGCTCGGCGAATCAACTTTGCCAAGGCGACAGTGCCGGCGATGCGCTGGAGATGTTGACCGATTCGGAGGAGCTGCTGGTGGCTGGCATCGGAGTGGCCAGCCGTGCGTGGACCCGCTTTGTGGCAGCGACGGGTTGGACGGCGGAGACGCCGGACCGCGTGATCACGCATCAGGTCGGCAAAGCGCACTCGCGTGAGCTGTTTAAAGCGCTCGGCCTCGATTTGACCAAGGATTATACCACCTTTGAAACCCTCGGCAATGTCGGCTCGGTTTCCTGCCCGATTACCTTAGCGCGCGCGATTGAAGACGGCGCATTTGTTGCGGGGCAGAAGGCCGCGTTGCTGGGGATCGGTAGTGGTCTAAGTAGTTTGATGATGGCTGTGGAGTGGCCCAAGCATGATTAATTCAAGAGCCTCACAATTACCGCCCGAAGTGCGTGTCGAGTATCCGTTCGCTGGCAACTTATTTGATCAACCAGCGACGCCGAAGTCGGACGGTCCGGTGCAGATGCATTATCTGGATGAGGGCTCGGGTCCAGTGGTGGTGATGCTACACGGCAATCCGACCTGGTCGTTCTATTATCGAAATCTGGTCAATTCTTTAGTGGCTGCGGGCTATCGCTGCATCGTGCCCGATCACATAGGCTGCGGGCTGTCCGATAAGCCGAGCGATTATCCTTACACTTTGAAGCGCCGCATCAAAGATGTGGAGCGCTTGATCGATCATCTCGATATTGCTCAATTTAGCTTGGTGGTGCACGATTGGGGCGGGGCGATCGGGTGCGGACTCGCGGGGCGTCGTCCTGAGGCCCTAGAGAAGTTGGTACTGTTAAATACGGGCGCATTTCGCTCGAAGCACATCCCGTTGCGGATTGCGGCGATCAAGGTGCCACTGATTGGCGAGGCGATCATTCGCGGTCTCAATGGATTTGCGGGGCCAGCTGCCAACATGTCGGTTCAGATACCACTGTCACCAGCGGTGAAGTCTGGCATGCTCTGGCCCTATCGCAGTTGGGCGGATCGTGTCGCAGTTTGGAATTTCGTTAAAGACATCCCGTTGCGTAAGGCTCACCCGAGCTATGATACACTGCTCGAAGTAGAAGCGGGTCTATCAAAGCTCGCCGCTAAGCCAGTGCAGATTGTCTGGGGCGGTAAAGATTTCTGCTTCAATATGCACTTCTTTAGGCGCTGGTGTGAGATCTTTCCGAACGCCGAGGTGCAGTTGCATCAGGAGCACGGCCATTACATCCTCGAAGATGGGGAAACGACGGTGACTGCCCAGATTCGAGCCTTCCTGCAGTCGTCGTAGCGCTCGGGAGTGGGTTGGATGCCATGTTTGAGCATTGCACTCTGCGAGTATAATAAACCGCGATCGGAGTGTGGGCGACTCGCCCACATTGATCCTGTGTCGCTGCAAAGGAGGGCGAGTCGCCCTCCCTCCTTTAGCGACTGATCGGCGATGAACCAAAAGTACCCCCGCTAGCCGAGGCTCGCGGGGGTACTGAAATCAATATGCTGCGCGTTCGATTAACCGTCGATCTGCTCTTCGAGGAACTGGATGAGTTGGTCTTCAGTCACGCGGCGTTGCTCGCAAGTGTCGCGGTCGCGCAGAGTGACAGTGCCGTCTTTTTCGATAGTGTCGAAGTCGATGGTAATGCCGAAGGGTGTGCCGATCTCATCCTGACGACGGTAGCGTCGACCGATTGCACCGGAGGCGTCGTAAAAGACATTCCAGCGCCGTTGCAATTTCTGGTAGAGTGCTTGTGCGCGCTCGACTAGCTCAGGCTTGTTCTTAAGCAGTGGAAAAATCGCGGCTTTGACGGGTGCAATCTTGGGGCTAAACTTGAGCAGGGTGCGCTCTTCGACTTTGCCCTTATCGTTGGGCACTTCGTCGATGGTGTAAGCGGCAGTGAGCACGGCGAGAAGGGTGCGGTCGACGCCGAGTGAGGGCTCGATGACATGTGGCACATATTTCTCCTTACTGGCTTCGTCGAAGATGGTCATCGACTTGCCAGAGTGCTCTTGGTGCTGCTTTAAATCGTAGTCCCCTCGGCAAGCGACGCCCCAGAGTTCTTGTTCGCCGTGCGGGAATTGAAACATCAGGTCGGTAGTGGCTTGCGAGTAGAAGGCCAGCTTGTCCTCTGGGTGAATGTCTTCGGTGATCGACGCGCGCGGCAGACCAATCGAGACCAGCCAGTCGATACACGTATCGATCCATTCGCGATGCAGGGCTTTCCAGTCGGCGCTAGGTGCGATGAAGTATTCGATTTCCATTTGCTCGAACTCACGCGAGCGGAAGATGAAGTTACGCGGTGTGATCTCGTTGCGGAATGCTTTACCGATTTGAGCAATGCCGAAGGGGATCTTCACGCGGCCGGTGTCGACGATGTTCTTATAATTGGCGAAGATGCCTTGAGCGGTTTCGGGGCGCAGATAGGCAACTGCTGAGTCATCAGCAAGTGGGCCGACCTTAGTCTCGAACATCAGCTTGAACTCACGTGGTGCGGTCAACGAGCCTGGCTTGCCAGTTGCTGGCGAAGGGACGAGGTCGTATTCCTCAGGCTTCGATTCGGTGTAGTCCTTGAGCACGATCGGCTCGAGTGTGCCTTGTTTGGCAGCTTTGCGTTTAATGTCCGCTGCGGCTTTTTCCGCGATTTCCTGTTGTTGTGGGCATTCGACCACCGACACGTAGCCGATGGTTTCGCCTGCGACGATGACAGGGGCGAAGAACAGTTGATCGGCGCGATAGCGCAGCTTGGACTCGCGGCAGTCGACCATCGGATCGGAGAACCCATCGACGTGCCCAGAGGCCTTCCAGATGTCGGGGTGCATGATGATAGTTGAGTCGAGGCCTTCAATGTCGTCGCGGCGTTGCACCATGTCGCGCCACCAAGCTTGTTTGATGTTGTTGCGCAGTTCGACGCCGAGTGGGCCGTAGTCGTAAAAACCGTTGTAGCCACCGTAAATTTCGGAGGAGGGAAAGATGAAGCCGCGGCGCTTGCAGAGGCCGACGATTTCTTCCATGAGACCATCACTGGATGCTTTTGCTGTCATAAGCCGCCAAAAGATGAAGATAGGCATATGTGGGTCAAGGTTGGAAACTTTGGTTGAATCGGAAACAGTTTGGTTGTTACAGAATTGCCATGGACGGGAATCGCACCTTTTCTGTCTGCAATGGAGGAACTACAAGTAGCAGATAAAGCAAAGCCCGCAGCTGATGAGCCTAAAGCGCCGCGCCAACTAAAAGGGGTGCAACGAGTAGCGATGATCGTTGTTGGCTTTTTTGTGCGTATGTGGACGCGGAGTTTGCGCTTTCACTTTGGTGCCGATGTGCAAGCTTTTTTGGATAAACCCGCCGAGCCCGCAATTATGATTTTATGGCATAATCGACTATTGCTCGGGCCTGAGCTTTACCGGCGTTATTTACCTGAACGTAAGATAGCCGGACTGATCAGTGCGAGTAGTGACGGTGCGTGGCTTACCGCTTTTTTTGAGCAATTAGGAATCAAGCCGATTCGTGGCTCCCGTCACGGGCGTGGAGTACAGGCCTTTCGCGAATTAATCAAGGCGAGCCGTGCAGGCTATGATATCGGCATTACTCCAGATGGGTCGCGAGGTCCGATGTATGACATGAAGGCCGGAGCGGCGACGCTGGCGCTTCGTGGCGGGGCGCCAATTTTATTGCTTTCCTATAATTATACACGTGCGTGCCGTTTAAAAAGCTGGGATCGATTTTATCTGCCGCTGCCGTTTAGTCGAATCAATGTGCGAGTCGACGATGTCGGTTATGGCAAGGATTTGGCTAATGGTGATGCGAAGCAAGCAGCCGTGATCCTTAAACAACGCTTGATGGCGATCACCGAGGATGACGAGTATTCCGAGTTATGATCTGAGGTAGCTGCGTTGGTTCAAAGCGCGGTGAATACTTTGCTAGGTGTGGCCTCAAAACTGACGGGACATCGCGCGAGCAATGCTTTCGGAGGTGGATCCCAGTTTCAGTCGAGACCAAGCCAATTGCCGTATCAACCCTGCGACGCAAGTGTGCGCTAGGAGGACGAAAAAGACCCATCCTCGATTAGTGGGGAAATCTCGATTGAAATGACAGACCGCTGTATATAACCTGCAACCGATCCCTGCTGGGGGGCTTGTTTGAGCCATTGACTGCGATCGGAGTATGGGCGACTCGCCCACATTCATCCTGTGTTGCTGCACAGGAGGGCGAGTCGCCCTCCCTCCTTACCTTCGACGCAAATCGAGCAATGAGCACAAAAAAGCCCTCGTTTCGCCGAGGGCTTTTGATGGAATGGACTCGAATCGACAGCAGCTACCACACGAATGTTGGCGAGCTGATTGATTTGCGACCTGCTTGTAGAGTAATGTTTTCGCCATCCGCCCAAAGCTCATCGTTGATCAGGAATTTAAAGATGACCGTGCCTTTGTTCGAGCAAGAGAGCGTCCACTCGTAGGGTGTCACATTCGCAAGCGCAGTGCCTTTTTCCCAGCTAAGGCCAGCGCCTTCGCCACGAACGTAGAGCGCGTTGCCGAAGCCGACATCAACGCGAGCGATGATGCGGGTCTGCGCGGCAGTCTGCTTGGCAGGTGTCGTTTTAACTGCCGAAGTTGCTTTCTTCTTCGTTGGAGATTTTTTGGCCGGAACTTTCTTTGTTGCCGTCTTTTTAACCGGAGCCTTCTTCGTTGGAGATTTTTTAGCCGGAGCCTTCTTAGTTGCCGCCTTTTTAGGGGCCGCGACTTTTTTAACAGTGGTCTTTGCAGCGACTGCTTTTTTAGTGGTTTTTTTGGTGCTTATTTTTTTGGCCATGAGACTGAATTTTCGATTTTTAATGTAGTTAGGTGGTCGAAATTAATTGTGCATTAAGGCGTAATTAATCTCAACATAAACTTACATAGCAGAATGAATGCCAAAAAGATACAGGAAAATTAAGCTAAAAAATGTTTTTACTAGTGAGCGTTAGTAAAATATTCTAATAATCGTAATTATTTAGCTCCTTCGAGCAGGTAAATGACTTCTTCTGCCAGATTCTTGGCATGGTCTGCGATGCGTTCGATCGATTTGGAGATGAATACTTTTTGAAAGCGTGTTTGAGTCTCAGTGCCGTCGTCCGAGATCCCGATCGTGAGCGTTTTAAAGTTTTGGTGGTGTAGCCGATTCACTTCTTTGTCGCGCAGGATGACTGCTTGGGCCAACTCGACGTCTTCTTCGACTAGCGCGGTGATCGCATCTTTCATCATCGAGCAAGCGATCTGGCTCATCTGCTCGATGGTAACAGTGTCTCCCGAGCGCCCATCGCTGCTTAAGATTTCCTTTGCTCGTAGTGCGATGCTGTGCGCTTCGTCGCCGGCTCGTTCGAGGTCGTGGCTGGCTTTAATGGCTACGAGGATTGAGCGAACATCGCTGGAGACCGGGGAGCGCAGCGTGATGTAGCGTACGGAGGCTTGGTCAATTTCGACTTCGAGAGCATCAATTGCATCATCTAGTGCGAGGGCCTGGTTGATTTTACCCAGGTCATTTTCGAGCAAGCCGTCGATGGCGATGCGAGCAGCTTCGTTGGCCTTCTCGCCAATCAGAATCAGCTTGGTGCGTAGGTCTTCGAGTTCGTGTTGGTAGAATCGTTTCATAGTCGTGACAGATGGAGCGTTGTTGACGTTTGTGCTGGGATCAACCAAAACGCCCGGAAATATAGGCTTCGGTTTGTGGGTCGCGCGGGTTCATGAAGATCTGGTCGGTCTGTCCATACTCGATGAGCTTGCCGAGGTAAAAGAAGGCGGTGCGATCGGAGACGCGGGCGGCTTGCTGCATACTATGCGTGACGATGACGATGGTATAGTCCTTTTTTAACTCGTGGATGAGCTCCTCGACTTTCGCGGTGGCGATGGGGTCGAGCGCGGAGCAAGGTTCATCCATAAGGAGGATTTTTGGGCGCACCGCTAGGGCACGCGCGATGCAGAGGCGCTGTTGTTGGCCGCCTGACATGCCAAGCGCACTTTCGCCGAGGCGGTCCTTAACTTCGTCCCACAGCGCGGCACTGCGTAGGCAGCGTTCGACCACTTGATCGAGTTCGCTTTTCTTTTTCACACCTTGAATACGCAGGCCGTAGGCTATGTTGTCATAAATCGATTTTGGGAATGGATTTGATTTTTGAAAAACCATACCGACGTGCTTGCGCAGTTCAATCACATCGACGTCTTTGTTGTAGATGTTAACGTCGCTGATTTTGACCTCGCCGTTTTTGATACGTGCGCTTTCGATCAAATCATTCATGCGGTTGAAGCAGCGCAGGAAGGTCGATTTGCCGCAACCGGACGGGCCGATGAAGGCGGTTACTTCCTTCTGGTTAATATCCATGTTGATATCAAAAAGTGCCTGTGAGTCACCGTAGGCGAAGTCGAAATTGCGGATTTTAATGATCGGTGTGCCGGTGCCTGCGCCTGCGATTTTGGAGGGAGTCGATATGTTCATCTTAGTATGTAATTTTTTTAAAAAAGTAGCTAGTGTTCGGTCCGCTAAATCCGTGTGATTATATGAGTTGATAATGAGAGCAGAAATGAAGGGAAACGCTCCGTCGTTTCGATGTCTCGGACTGGATTCGCCTGGGCATCAGTGGAAACGGCGGAGCGTTTCCCTCCAGTGAAAATACCTCGATTTTTTAAGTGATGGATTGATTGTACTGAACACTAAAAGTTAGTTGCTGAATCGTAGTTGAAAGTGAATCGGGATGTGCGCGCTAATTTCCCTGCTGGGCGGATGGGTGGTTTACCACTTGTATTTTTTGCGGATCTTAATGCGCAGGATGATACTGCTCAGTGCGAAGAATCCGACGATGAGTAGAAAAACAAAGGCGGCGCCGTATTGCATATTCCGAGTGTATTCATTCTGCGGAATCTTCGAGCTGACGACGTAGATGTGGTAGGGCAACGCCATCACGCCTTGGAAGAAGAAATCAGTTGGTTTCTCCAGTCCTTGCCAGGGGAGTTGATCGCGCAGGGCGTAGGCCGCGGTGAACATGATCGGTGCGGTTTCGCCGGCGACACGTGCCACGCCCATGATGGAGGAGGTCAGGATGCCGGGTAACGCGTAGGGCAGGACGTTGGTGCGAACACTAGTCCATTTCGATGCGCCGAGTGCCAGCGAGCCTTCGCGGAAGCCTTTTGGAATGGCGCGCATCGATTCTTCACTGGCGGCAATAATGACTGGCAGGGCCATGATCGCGAGTGTGAAGCAACCGGCGATTAGTGAGACACCCCAATCGAAGAACAGCACGAACATGCCGAATCCGAACAGTCCAAAGACGATCGAGGGCACGCCGGAGAGGTTGAGGACAGAGAGGCGAATTAGTTGCAGTGTGCGGCCAGGGCTGCTGTATTCGCTAAGGAAGATGGCGCAGAGGATGCCGAGTGTCAGCGCGATAGAAATCGAGCCGACCACGAGTAGGCAGGTGCCGACAATTGCCGGGCCGATGCCGCCGCCACTGTAGGCGTAATTACTGTATACGTATTGCTCGCTGTTGGGCTCTTCGGGGAGTGCGCGGTAGGCGTCGTCGCCATACATCAGGCGGCCTGCTTTGCGTTCGACATCGAGTGCTTCGATTTGTCCTTCGAGTGCTTCGATTTGTTGTTTGATCTCGGTGGCAGCGGCGATCTCGCCTGAGCCGAGATTGCGACTGTTCGCTTCCATTTTGACGATTTCTGCTTTGATTGATTTCAGCTCGCTATCGATTGCTTTGGGCTCGAAGACGTGCAGCGTCTGGGGTTTTTGAGTGAGGAATTCGACGTTAATAAACGGCGCTTCGGTGGTGAAAACCGCTTTGGAGCCGTTGATCGCAATGTTCAGAAAGATATAGCCCGCGCTGATGATGACTAAATAGGTCGCCAAGCGAAACGCTCCTGAAATGGTGGCTTCGAGCGTTCCTTGAGTAGAGCGGCGTTTGGCGAAGATGTGTTGCTTTGTAGGTGAGTCCATTGGGAATGCGGTTAGCGGGTATGCTGCTTAGTCGCCCAGTTTGCTGTATTTTTTGACAACCCACTGCGCGCCGTAATTGATCAATAGCGACGCAAAAAACAGGACGATGCCGACCATGAAAAGTGCGCGGTAATGCAGGCTGCCGTGCACGACTTCGCCCATCTCTTGGGCTATGATTCCCGTCATGGTGTGGACGGGTTCGAAGAACACGCCAGCACCGCTGGTGAAGTCGGGGATCTTGATGCGATTGCCGGCGCACAGTAACACCACCATGGTCTCGCCGATTACGCGGCCGAAGCCAAGCATGGTGGCGGAGATGATGCCGGAAAGTGCGGTGGGCACGATCACGCGCATGGTTGTTTGAAGACGGGTGGCGCCCATCGCATAGGAGGCTTCTTTGAAGTGACGGGGGACGTTATTAATCGCGTCCTCGGCGAGGGTGAAAATCGTCGGGATCGCCATCAGTGCAAGCAAGCAACCTGCGGTGAAGGCGTTGAGGCGCTCTTGCACGGGGAAGAAGGGCACCCATGCGAGGCATCTATTTGTGAGAGTAGACGAATCGCCTCGCCGAACACGACCACGCCAAAAAAACCGATCACGACGGATGGAATCGCGGAGATGAATTCGATGTAGGGCTTGATGAAGTTACGCTCAGTGGAACCTGCGATTTGATTGACGTAAACGGCGGCGCCGACGCCGAAGGGGACTGCGAAAAAGAGCGCGATGGACGAGATGAGTAGCGAGCCAGTGAGCAAGGGCAGCAGTCCATACCAGTCTTGCTGGTCGCTGGCGGTGACCCAGTTTTTGCCAGAGAGGAATGCGCCGAGTGCTCGCCAGTTGGAGACGGGTTCGTGTTGATCCCAGTTGGCGAGTTTATTGTGATGCGTCGGGATTTGGTCGATAAAAAGCTCATTCAGCTCTTTGAATTTTTCGATACGCTTGCTGAGTGCGGCGTTGTTAAACTCGACGGTATTGGCGCTTTGTAGGACTTTATAGATGGAGAGATCCATCTCTGTGAGTATTTCTGCGTAGCGGTCCTGCTCGTCGGTGACTTCGAGGATCGCGGTGTCGAAATCGACGGGCTGAATGCTGGCAGCGAGTGTCGTGTATTCGGCTTCGAGGAGTGCTAGGTAGTCGGCGCGATCTGCGTCAGAAACTGTGGCGCTGGCTTGGATCGCTGCGCTGCGCTCGGCTTGATCGGAGTTGCGGAGCAGGAGTGTAAACTTGGCGAGGTCTTCGGCGTCGAGCGTGTATCCCGATCTTTTGACGTTGTTGATACGTGCGCCGAAGTTCGTGAGTGTGGTGGTTAAATTCTGGTTGGTGGTATGTTGGTCGCGTATTCCGATGGCGACGTCCATCTTCTGTTTGACGAATTTCTTCAAGTCTGACCCCACGCGCATATAGCCGAGGAAGAGCGCTTTGGCCTCGGGGCTGAAGAGGGTTTTAGAAATGTCAGCCTGAGAGAGGCCGTCGGCTTTGAGACCGTTGATCCACTCGGCTTTGACGTCGTTGAGATAGCGATTGAGTTCGGTGTAGTCATCGCGTTGCTCCTTGAGTATATCGACATACTCCAATCCCGACTCACGGTATTCTTCCAGACTTTTGTGATATAGGCCGATGAATCCAGCACCTTCTTTAAACAAGAAGAGGGTGATCAGGGCGAGCACGACGATGGCGACCATGGCATTGCTGCCGAAGAAGGTCTTAATGATGCTATCGGAGTCCTTGCCTAAAAACAGCGCGCGTCGCTTGCTGAATGCCGGGGGCGAATCCTGTGGAGTTGGTGAGGGAGCTTCCATGTGAAAGTGGTAAAATAGGGATGGAATCGATTATGCCAAGGTTACAAAAGGCGAGATTCGTTACAATTGTGTGACGGCGTGAATACCAAAAACGGGCCGTTGCTGAATGCAACGGCCCGTAGGCTACATTGAAATGTGGGTGGCTCTAGTTGATCGAGAGGAAGTGCACGCGCTTGACGATCTCTTGACCCTCAGGGCTGAGGCTGAAATCGACGAACTTCTGAGCGATCGGGCTAAGTGGCTTGCTCGCGTTGGTCAGGTAGTAGAGCGGGCGAGCCAGCGGGTAGTTCTTTGCGTCCGGTTGGGCGCCATCCACTGGTAGGACTTTGACGCCCGGAGTGTGGATGTAAGCGAGGCCGACGTAGCCGATGCCGTTCGGGTTACTGGCGACTTCGGAAGCAATTTGCTCGTTGCCAGCCATCTTCTGTGTGTCGCTACCATAGTCGCGGGAGTTCATTGCCATCTTTTGGAAGACGGCGTAGGTGCCGGACGATGTGTTGCGGGTGTAAGCCGAGATGCTACCAGTCTGAGCGGTGATGGCTGACCAGTCGGTCACATCGCCGGAGAAGATCATGCCGATTTCCTCGAGTGAGATGGATTCGAGCGGGCTGGCTTCGTTGACGATCAACGCAATGCCATCTTTGGCGACGGTGATCGTGTTCATGTCGACGCCTTTGGACTTTGCTTTCGCGATTTCCTTTTCCTTCGGATCGCGAGAGGACATGCCGATTTCAGCAGTGCCATCGATGACCGAGGCGACGCCAGTGGAGGAGCCTTCAGCTGCGATTTCGAATGCGACTTCGACGCCTTCTTTAGCCATCTTGGCTTTGAATGCTTCTGCGATTTGCGGCACCATTTTTGCGCCGAGAGTGTCGGAGCCTTTGATGACGATTGTTTCAGTCGCTGTTGCCTGAGTGGCGAAGACAATGGCTGCGGCTGCAGTCAGTGTGCGGAGGATGTTAGTTTTCTTCATTAGGTGTGTGTGTTTATGGTTTATAGTTTCAAGTGATTAGTTTCTGGAAAACGTCCAGCCAACTGAGTTGAACTATATCGACCCTTTGTTTCGTTATTGCGGAGGTTGTGTTACAGGATTGTTAAGAAAGCATGTTTTGTGTATTTCTTTAAGCAGTGCCCGTGGGACTTTGGCTCGAGGTGCATTCGGCGAAGCCCGACAATGTAGTCTCAGTAGACCTTCGCAGTGCGGAATCTCGGCAGCAGATGTTTTCGGAGTTATAGAAGCGTCCAAGCAATTTGTTACCAGATGCTGCATGAGCCATGCATCGCTTGTCGGTTACACTGCCTACATGGATCGCTTTTTGAATTCTGGTGAGGATAGACGCAACTCGTCGGAGCAAGGGCTTGAAAGAGCCTTCGTAGTGGCCTTGACGATGAAAGGTGGCGGGTGTCTTAGAGCGGGTTGAGCCTGTCGGAACGGCGAGATTAACAGGCGGAGCTCTAAAGATTCATTTTCGCAATATCGCTGCGGATGTCCGTGCGTTTGATGCGCCTGCTCCATTTGACTCGGCCACGAAAAGCCATATTTTTCGGCGACGCTGCAACAATTCACCTTTCTGTAACATAAAGGCGATAATCCTGTAACATTGATCGGCTATTTTACTGCCGTTGATTACGACAATCAATTTTAAACAAACAACCAAACAAACAATGAAAATACAAAAATTAACACAATTCGCAGCCTCTGCTGCCGTATTCTGCGCAGCCACTAGCTACGCTGTTTCTAACGATGCACTTCTCGACCTCTTGGTTGAGAAGGGTGTTTTAACTGATACTGAAGCAACTTCCGTTGCTGCTGAGCTTAAGGAAGAGAACAAGGGCGTTTCTTTCTCTACCAAGGGTAAGGAAACCGTGAAGCTTCGCTTTAATGGGCGGATGCATTATCAGTATGACAGTTTGGATATGGATGATAATGGGGCGGATCAAGCTTCCACAGATCATTTTTACTTCCGTCGTCTTCGCCTTGGTGCCAAGGCAACGCACGAAAATGGCCTCTTTGCTGAGACTGTAGTTGATTTCGCGGAAAACGACCTGTCTATCGACAAGGCGGTCGCGGGTTATGAGTTTAGTGATGCATTGACTGGTAGCTTCGGTTACCAGAAGGTACCGTTTGGCTTCCAGGAAACCACTTCGTCGTCTAAGATCAAGACTATCGAACGTTCTGCGGCCAACCGCTTCTTCGCAGATGATATCGATTTTGCCGGGCGTCACTCAGGTTTATTTGCCAAGGGTGATCTTGGAGGTGGCCTCAGCTACTCGGCGGCACTGGTAAATTCTGCTCAGGGCGAAGGTTCGAAGCTTATGGGCGCTTCGAATGCCAGTAACGACCTAGCTTACTTTGGACGTCTGCAGTGGAAGAACGATGGCCTGATTATCGGTGTTGATGGTGGGCATCAGTCGAATAACTACGTGGTGGGTATTACAGCTCCATTTGATGTCACAGCATTCACTGGTTATGTGAACTACAAGTTTGAAGGCCTTGATCTCCTCGGTGAGTACTTCTCTGGTGACCTAGGTAACCAGGGTGACGTCGATGGCTATGCGCTGCGTGCCGCTTACAAGATGGGCAAGTTCGAGCCTGTTGTCCGTTACTCTCATGTTAAAGCAGATACGTTCGAAATTGATACGGACGAGTTGATTCGCCGTGCTCCCAAGGGAGGGACAGTTACTGGTGGTGACAATGAAATCGATTCCTTCTACGTCGGCCTGAACTACTACCACAACAAGGCGGTTAGCTTCATGGTAGGCTATGAAATGGCAGAGACAGACAGTGACACTGGTGATGAAGTTGACGTGGACGGGGTTCGCGCACGTGTTCAGATCCTCTGGTAGTCCTTTTTCGGCCTAGAGCCGATTCATATATATCGTTTTGTTTTAAGCCCGGGGCGTGTCATGCGTTCCGGGCTTTTTGTGTAAAGTTGCAAAAAGGTTATTTCGCTCAGGTGGGGACGGACTCAGGGGATCAATTGATGCAGAAAGTTATTGGCG
>Ga0209406_1001283_pt1 | contig 18639 bp, 15 predicted proteins | sample COGITO_mtgs_1204_FD_184808 | JGI IMG/M metagenome (GOLD analysis project Ga0209406, IMG submission 184808) | Pelagic marine microbial communities from North Sea - COGITO_mtgs_120426 (SPAdes) (version 2) | ecosystem: Environmental > Aquatic > Marine > Epipelagic ...
TATCTATCTTAAAAAAAATGACAATATAATTTAAACTGATTTCGATTAATTTTACTAATAAATATTAACTAAATTGTTTTAAATTTTTAACAAAATTACTTTTCAAATTTGAAAAAAATTATTTCATTAGGTGTTTTTGTTGAATTGTTGATTTTTTTAATTTTTTTTTTGAGTTTTGATAATATTTCAGAAACTTTTAGGTATTCAGCAAGATATTCAGGAAGGTTATCTCTAATTGTATACATATATTGTTTTTATGTATTCTCGGGGGAATTTGAAGGAAATAAATACAATAAAACAAAAAAAGTAGTTTTATTATTTTCTATACTACATCTTATACATTTTATTTATTTAGCTTTTTCAGTTTGGTTAAATGAACTTCCGATTATTCCCTTTAAATTATTAGGAGGATTTATAGCTTATATTTTAATAATAATGTATCCTTTATTAATAGATAAAATAAAAAAAACTATTTATCATATTATATATTTTTATTATGTGGGGATAGTAATGGCCGTAACTTACTTAGCCAGAATTAAAGGTGAGTTTGTTGGAGCACCAACAGAACTCTTTCATTATTTTGGGTTTTCGATAGTAATACTAATTTTTATATTGTTTGGATATAAAATGTTTAAGAAAAGTTGATAATAAAGCAAGTTTTTGTTAGAAGTTGTCTTTTTCAAACTCTTCTAAGCTCCATATAACTTCTGGTTTGTCAATGTAATCTTCTTCTAATCCAACAGCTTTAGCATGTATGTCAATATCAGAATTATTTAATCTTACTAACCAATAATCAATTTTATTAATTCTAGTAATACCCTCAATTAATTCAGCATCTATGTTATGATTCTTTTTTAAAAAGTAACAAAAAAAATAACAACTTTTCCAGCTTTGATTTTCTTTTGGTTTGAAATTTACAAGAAATTCATCTATAAGTTTTTGACTGTCCATTTCATTTTTTTTCAAAAATACATATATAATTTTACTCTAATATTAATAAAAAAATATTTTTAAAATACTCCTTTAACATGCATAACTTCTAAATTAAAATATCCTTTTTGTTTGTCTGAAATTAGAAAACCAATTGTTCTCATATTTTCAATTTTCAGTCGTGGTGCTCTTGATGAATAGTAGCCCATGAATGTTGGGTCTAGTTCTTTAATTGGAATGTTTATTTCTTCCCAAACTCCTTTTTTTGTTTGAAAATTTGTTGAATAATTAATTGATCCATTTCTTTCACTAACTCTGAACTTATATATTTTTCCATCGCCTTTTAATTTAATCTTGAAAGATTTAATTCCATTCATTTCGCCATTTTTTGTTCCTAGCCTACAAGACGCAAATCCACCATTATTTTCCAATGATAGTTCTCCTTCAAATATTAAATTATCATCACTGTTTAAATATAAATTTGATTTCGAAATACCACCCATGACATCATCATTTACAATTCTCCAATTTTCAATACCTATCTCCTTACTTGTGTTGATTACATCAACTTCTTGTGAGAATAAAGTCAATGAAAAAAAAAATAAAATAATATAATTTTTCATTTATAATTTTAATTAATTCAAGTGTTTTTTTAATTAATTTAGGAAAGATAATTAAATTATTATTGTTTTTAATATGATTGAACCGTTAGCTGAAAGATTACGTCCAAAAAAATTAGAAGATTACATTAGTCAATCTCACTTAGTTGGTAAAAAAGGCATCTTAACAAATCACATTAAAAGAGGATTAATTCCATCAATTATTTTTTGGGGGCCACCTGGAACAGGAAAAACTACACTTGCTAACATTATAGCTTTAGAGTCTCAAAGACCTTTTTATACATTAAGCGCTATTAATTCTGGAGTTAAAGATATTCGTGATGTTATTAACAAAGCTAAACAGAGTGGCGGTTTATTTACTGCAAAAAATCCAATTCTATTCATAGATGAAATTCATAGGTTTAGCAAATCACAACAAGATTCTTTATTACAAGCTGTTGAAAAGGGTTGGATTACATTAATAGGGGCAACTACAGAAAATCCAAGTTTTGAGGTGATTTCTGCTTTGTTGTCAAGATGTCAAGTTTACACACTTAATTCATTTAATAAAAATGATTTAGAGATGCTTTTAAAACGAGCAATAAACAAAGATGATCAATTATCTAAAAAGAGAATAAAACTCAAAGAAACAACAGCTTTATTGAGATTTTCAGGGGGAGATGCTAGAAAGCTTCTTAATGTTTTTGAATTAATTGTTAATTCTTTTGACAAAGACGAGGTTATATTAACAGATGCTACTGTAACTAGCATGATTCAAAATGATAACTTAAATTATGATAAATCTGGGGATCAACACTATGATATTATTTCAGCATTTATAAAATCAATAAGAGGAAGTGATCCAAATGCGGCTGTATATTGGCTGGCAAGAATGATTCAAGGAGGAGAAGATTTGAAGTTTATTGCAAGAAGAATGATTATTCTTGCAAGTGAAGACATAGGAAATGCAAATCCAACGGCACTAGTTCTAGCTAACAATACATTTCAAGCCGTTTCAATTATTGGTAATCCTGAATCAAGAATCATATTAAGTCAATGTGCTACTTATTTAGCTTGCAGTGAAAAAAGTAATTCAGCTTACAAAGCGATAAATAAGGCTCAGCAAAAAGTTGAAGAAACAGGAAACCTATCCGTACCTATTGAGATTAGAAATGCCCCTACAAAATTAATGAAAGAATTAGGTTATGGAGAGACTTATAAATATGCTCACGATTATAAAAATAGTTTTATTAAACAAGAATTTATGCCAGAAAAAATTAAAGGTGAAAAACTTTATGAACCTGGAAAAAACATGAGAGAAAATAGTCAAAGAGATTATTTGAAAAAAAACTGGAAAGACAAGTATGATTATTGACAATTTTATGATCTTAAATACTAATAAAATGACTTATTTGTAATCTTTTTTTTTATTAATTTCTCATAATTTAATTTTATGAAAAGTTTGATTAAAAATTATTATTTATTATTTGTATTCTTTTTAAGTTGTTCAGGTGGTTCGGACAGTTCTAATGAGGTTGTGAATGATATTGATCCGGAACCAGTTAAAATTACGGACAGTTTTAAAAAAATCCTTTCTGACGAGTACAACACTGAAACTTTTAAATTTGGTGCTACTTTAAATTATTATCAGTTTGATTCAAATGTTGAGGACTTATTTTTAAAAGAATTTAATTATTTAGTTGCTGAAAATTCATTTAAACAAACAATAGTTCATCCAGAACCTGATGTATGGAACTGGGAAAGAGTAGATGCATTCATTGATTTTGCCAATAAAAATAATCTTCAAATGCGTGTACATGGTCCAATAGGTCCTCAGTCTTCGACTTGGGCAAAAAATGATTCCAGAACCAAAGAAGAGCTTATTAAAAATTACGAAGAATTTTTGACTGAACTTTGCAAGAAAATCAATGTTCAAAATAATATCAAATGGATGGATGTCGTAAACGAAACAATAGATATGAATGCTAATTGGACTATTGAAAAAGATGGGACTGGATATCAAAATCCTTGGACTCAAATAGGAGAAAATGCGGATGGCATCCCTTTATATATAATTAGATCTTTTGAAATTGCTAAAGAATACGCACCCAATATCAGTCTAGTTTTTAATCAACATCAAGGTATGCAACCTGCAATGTGGGATAAAGTGAAAGAAACTATTTTATATTTAAAAAACAAAGGATTAAAAGTAGATGGACTTGGGTGGCAGTCACATTTGAGGGACAATGTAGTACTATCTTTAAATAAAGAAAAGCTGGATTATTTAATGTCATTAATTGATTGGGCACACCAAAATGATTTGGATTTTCACATTACTGAAGTTGATTATAGAATGACTGGAAATCCACCCTCTACCTCTCAGTACGATAGACAAGCTCATGGATATGCAAATATTTTAAAAGCAATTATGAGTAAGAGAAATAATGGTGTTGTAACTTTTAATACATGGGGAGTTTATGATAAAAATGATGCCGCTTCTCATGAATATAAATATATGTATGATTCAAATCTAAACCCAAAGAAGGCCGTAGATTTATTAAAAAGCACTTTAAAGAATAAAGATTTGTCACAAAAATATTTTGATAATTGATATAAAATATTTCATGTGATAAATAAATTTTATTTTCTATTAATTGCATTGTGCTTAATTTCTTGCAATGAGGAACCTTTTAAAAATCCTAACTTTATATTTATACTGAGTGATGATCAAGGATGGAATGGAACATCCTATAAAATGATGGATAGTCAAGATTATTCAAAAAGCGATTATTATGAAACTCCAAATATTGAAAACTTAGCAAAATCGGGGATGACTTTTTCACGAGCCTATTCTGCAGGCCCAACCTGTTCTCCATCGAGATATGCTATACAATTTGGACAAACTCCCGCAAGACTTAAGCATATTAGAGTTTCTATGAACGTTGACCATATAGATCACAATGGAATGGTCTCTATACCACGTGCACTTAAAAAAGTTGACAGTAGTTATGTAGCTGGACATTTTGGAAAATTTGGGATGTATTCTGAACCCAAAAATTTTGGATATGATTTCAGTGACGGCATGACAGGAAACTTTGATGGTAATATTGATGGTACTGTAAATACAAAATGGCTTCCACAACATCACGAAGATCCAAAGCAAATTTTTGGAATAACTGAAAGGTCCATATTGTTTATGGAAAATCAAGTCAAAGAGAATAACCCATTTTATCTTCAGGTTTCTCATTATGCTGTTCATTCAGATCTTGTTTCAAGAAAAGAAGTTTATGAAAAATATAAAGAAAAAAAAAGAGGAAAATATCATGAAAACCCCTCCATTGCAGCAATGACAGAAGACCTTGATCTGAGTGTTGGAAAAATTATTGATAAAGTTAAAGATTTAGGGATTCAGGATAATACATACATAATTTACATGTCTGATAATGGAGCTGTTGAACAAATATTGGGAAGTAAAAAAACAAATAAAAAAAACAAAGGATATAATTACCCGTTAAGACATGGCAAGGGAACTTTATATGAGGGTGGTATTAGAGTTCCTTTTATTATTTCTGGTCCTAAAATTCCTAACGGTAGTATTTCAAACACTCCCATTTCCGGCGTAGACATACTACCAACTATACAAGCCTTAGTTTCTAACAATGTTGAACTTACAAAAATAATGGATGGCGGAAGTTTTAAAAATAATTTATTTAAAGACCAAAATTCCAAAGTTATAAGAAATAATGATTTTCTTATTTTTCACCTTCCTTTTCGAAGAGGAAGCTTTAATCCACACTCAGCTATTATTAAGGATAATTTTAAGCTTATTAAATTTACTAATACTAATAATTTATTGTTATTTGATTTGAACAATGATATCAACGAAAAAAATAATATTTCTAATCAACTTCAAAAAAAGACTAAGGAGCTTGATTTATTATTAGAAAAATATTTGAAAGATGTCAAGGCACCAAAATGGAAACAAGGAATTAATTGGCGACCCTCTAAAAAAACACTGAAAGAGTTCAATTCATTTTATTGATTTTTTAATTTAAAAAAGTTGTATTGATAGTTCTAAAAATAAATCAATAACTTTCCATTAATATTTTTCACAATAGTTTCATAATTATTACTTTAATATGAAAGTTAGCTTACATAAGGGCTTTAAGTTTTTTTAAAAGAAAGATTAATCAATGATTTTTTAATAGGCTTAAAACAAAAAAGCCCTTGAAGGGCTTTTTTATTTGTTTTCTTTTTAAATGATTAAAAATCCATAACTCTAACCATCATTGTGGTGTTAACCAGCTTTCTAATACCATCTACTTTAGCAGAATATTTAGCAAATAATGGATCAGAAAACATTTTTTTGGTAACAGTCAAAGCGGTTTCAACATCGGGAGCTCCTGTCCAAACAAAGTGTGAATAGTCAGCATTTTTTCCACTAATTGGAAATCCAACGCCATAAGAGCTGTTTAAACCTGATTTTTTTGCCCAGTTTTGTGAAAACTCAGCAAATTCTTTCACATATAATGCAGGATTTGAAACTTCCATTTGGTAAATGAAAAACACTTGATCTGGTGTCCAGTCATTTTGAAACCAAACAGGAGTATTCAAAGCTTGATTAACTGGCTCAATATACTTGTTTAATTTTTCGCCAAATACTTGAGCAACAAGAGAGCTGTTCCATGATGTGCTAAAACTAGCAAATGAAGCTTCATCAGGAAAACAAAATTGAACAGAGTGAGTAGCTTCATTAGTTCCGTTAAATTGATAGGCAAACAAAGATTTAGTTCCTTGAATGTTTTTTGCCCATTCAGTTTGCATCATACCTTTTAAAGATGAAACAACCATTTCAGGTTCATCTGTCTTAAAATCAAAAAATGCACAATATTGTGAATAAGTGAATGATGAAATGAATAGGGTAATAACTAAGATTGATTTTTTCATAATATATATTTTTTAAAATTTAAATATAAAACATTCTGGATAGAACTTTAAATAAAATTTACTTTAATTTTTATAAAATAAAAGTAGGACTTAACTCTATTGATTTTTTGAAAAATTTATGATTTAAAATAATTATATATTAGATAAAAATATATCATGAAAAAAATTATTCTAATTCTATTTTTATTTCCATTAGTTTTTTTTGGGCAGGAAAACATTAACTACCAGAAACCCTCAAAAGAAATTCTCGAGCTTTTAGAGTTCGATAGACCTCCAACTGTGTTGTATGACGATCAAAAAAAGTATATGGTTTTTTTATACAGAGACAACTATAAATCTATAAAAGATCTTTCAATAAAAGAATTGAGATTAGGTGGCTTGAGAATAGATCCAAAAACAAATATTGGAAGTAGAATAACTTACTATAATAATGTCAAAATAAAAAACATAAAAGATAGAAAATCAAAAATCTACCAAATATCAGGTCTTCCTGAAAACGCTAAACTCAGTAATATTGTTTGGTCTCCAGATCAAAAAAAAATAGCCTTGACCAATACTACGGAAAATGGGGTGGAATTATGGCTTATGAAATTGGAAACAGGTTCTGTTGTCAAATTAACGGAACCAAATTTAAATGCAAATGTAGGAGACGTTATTAACTGGTTTGATGATAGTGAATCCATGCTTGTAAAAAAGATATCTAAAAACAGAGAAGAATTAATTGAAACAAAAAATATTGTACCTAAGGGACCAACAATTTCATCTAATGCAGGTGAAAAAGCACAAAATAGAACCTACCAAGATTTATTAAAGAACAAATCTGATGAGCACAATTTTGAACAACTATCAACTTCAGTTATATATAAAATAACTACAAATGGAGATCAGCAAAAATGGTTAGATGAATCAATGTACAGAAGTATTTCTGTTTCTCCTGATGGAAATTATGTTATGGTTAATGAAATAAAGAAACCTTTTTCATATTTAGTTACTTACAGTAGATTTCCTTCAAAAACAACTATTTATTCTAAAGACGGTAAATTAATATCTAATCTAATTGAAGTTCCGTTGATTGAAGAATTACCTAAGGGTTTTATGTCGGTTAGAAAAGGGAAAAGAAATTTTAGTTGGAGACTTGACAAGCCCTCCTCGTTAACTTACGTTGAAGCACTAGATGAAGGTGACCCTTCAATTTCAGTTGAATTTAGGGACGAAGTTTTTGAAATTGACGCCCCTTTTAATGGAGATGGTAAAACAATAATTAAAACAATTAATCGTTTTTCTGGAATTGACTGGGGAACAGAAAATATAGCAATTGCCTACGATTATTGGTGGAATACTAGAAATAGAAAAGCTTATTTATTTAACCCATCTGATTTTAAAAAACGAACTAAAATAATTTATGATAGAAATTACCAAGATGTTTATAGTGATCCTGGAATTTTCATGAAGTCTAGAAATGATTTTAATAAAAACGTATTAACAATTCATTCTGGATATACTTTTTTGAATGGTCCAGGATTTACAAAAGACGGACAATTTCCATTTATTGACAAAGTGAATTTGAGTAATTTAAGTAAGCAAAGAATATATCAGTCCACATACACAAATAAATTAGAAAGTATCCAGGATTATGACCCTGATAACAAAAAACTAATTGTAAGAATTGAGTCGCCCACTGAATTTCCAAACTATTATGCAAAAAAAATAAATAATAGCAGATTAAATCAAATTACAGATTTCAAAAATCCCTTTGTCCAGTTACAAAACGTTCACAAAAAGGTAATAACATATAAAAGAGATGATGGGCTAGAGCTTTCTGGGGTTCTATACCTTCCATTAAATTATGATTTTGAAGTCAAAGAAAAAATGCCCATGATTTTATGGGCGTATCCAAGAGAATTTAAGGATAAAAAAAGTGCCGCTCAGAGTAATAAAAACTCAAATGAGTTTACCTACCCTTACTACGGATCTATGATTTACTGGGTAACAAAAGGGTATGTAGTTCTAGATGATGCTTCTTTCCCTATTATTGGAGAAGGTAATGATGAGCCAAATGATAGTTTTAGAAAACAATTGGTTGAGAATGCCAAAGCAGCAGTAGATGCTGTAGATAAACTTGGTTATATTGATAGAAATCGAGTCGCAGTCGGAGGACATAGTTATGGTGCTTTCATGGTTGCTAATTTACTCTCCCACAGTAATATTTTTTCGGCAGGTATCGCTAGAAGTGGTGCCTACAACAGAACTTTAACTCCTTTCGGATTCCAAAGTGAACAAAGAAATTATTGGGAAGCGCCAGAAATATATTACTCTATGTCACCATTTATGCATGCCAATAAAATGAAGACCCCTCTTTTATTGATTCATGGGGAAGACGATAATAATTCAGGAACATATCCCATGCAAAGTGAAAGATATTTCAATGCATTAAAGGGCTTAGGAGCAACTGTAAGATTAGTAATGTTACCAAAAGAAAGTCATGGCTACAGGTCCAAAGAAAGTATTTTTCATGTCATTTGGGAGCAAGATCAATGGCTTGAAAAATATGTGAAGAATAAAAAACAATGATTGTGAATTTTTACAAGTATTTTTTTTTAATTTTTTTCTCATTTATTTCCTTTGGTCAAAACAATTTTATTGGATCTGTTGAAAGGTTGTCAGTTGAAGTAGATAAGTTTATTGAAAAAGATTCAAAAATTGAAATTATTGCCAAAGGGTTTGATTGGTCTGAAGGCCCTGTATGGTCAAATAAATTAAATGCTCTTCTTTTTTCAGATGTTCCCAACAATATTATATATAAATGGAATGAAAAAAATGGATTGAGTATTTTTTTAAAAGAAATTGGCTATTCTGGAATTGTACCCAATTCAAAAAAAACTGGAACAAACGGTTTGACAATTGACCATAAGGGAAACTTAATAATTTGTATGCATGGAGATAGGAGAGTTGTAAAACTTAATGACTGGCAAAGCGATAAGGTTATTCCAATAGTAACTTCATACAATAACAAATTATTTAATAGTCCTAACGATTTAGTTTATAACAGTAAAAATGAGTTGTTTTTCACTGACCCACCATATGGATTAAAAAAAGGCGATCAAGATGAATTAAAAGAATTAAAGTTTAATGGGGTATTTAGACTTAGTCCAAATGGTAAATTAAAGCTTATAATTAAAAATTTATCGCGACCCAACGGCGTAGCTATTTCTAATGACGAAAAAACACTTTATGTTGCTAATTCCGATTCAAAAAACCCAGTAATAATGAAATATCAAATTACTGAGGAAGGAGTAATTAGTCCTGAAATATTTTTTGATGGTTCCGTGTTGTCAAAAAAAGATAGAGGGGCATTTGATGGTTTGAAAGTTCATCAATCAGGTACTGTTTTTGCCACAGGTCCAGGTGGTGTTTTGCTAATTAGTAGTGATGGAAATCATATTGGTACCATTCGAACAGAAGTTAGAACTGCCAATTGTACTTTTGATTCCAACTATCAATATCTATACATGACATCAAGTAAGTTTTTAACTAGAATTAAATTAATCAATTAATAAAGCAACTTTCTTTTTTAATAAATTTACAACTTGAAAAAAATATTCAGGTTTATTAGTTTTTTTGAGGGAGTTTCTTATTTATTACTTCTTTTTATTGCTGTACCAATTAAATATTATTTTGGATATGAATTATATGTAAAAATGCTTGGGATGCCCCATGGAATTTTATTTATTAGCTATGTTTTTTTTTCATTCCTTTTAAAAAAACAGATGAATTGGAGTTTTAAAACAATGGTAATTGTATTACTAGGTTCTGTAATACCTTTTGGAACTTTTTATATAGACAAAAAGTATTTCCGAACTCTTCATTAGATTCAAGAAACTTGGAAATCTATATTTAAGGTTTATTTTTAAAGAACAAAGAAATAATCTAAATTTAATACATTAAAAAATCTTTCCAATTGTTGATAGTATTAAATAAAATCATAAAAGTCGGTCAAAGATTTCTTTTGTTACTATTGATTTTTTGTGTTTCATGTAATGAAGAATCAATATCAAAAAAAGAAAATAATGGCAAGCCAAACATCATATATATTTTAGCTGATGATTTGGGTTATGGAGATGTGCAATATTATAATAAAGATGGAAAGATACCTACTCCCAGTATTAATTCCATGGCAAATAATGGAGTTGTTTTTACAGATGCACATACATCCTCTGCGGTTTGCACACCAACACGTTATGGAATCCTTACTGGACGCTATAATTGGCGAAGTTCACTTAAAAGTGGTGTTTTAAATGGATATTCTAAAGCTTTGATAAAACAGAACAGAACAACTATCGCAAGCATGTTAAAAGAAAAGGGATATAGCACAGCATTTATTGGAAAATGGCATTTAGGCTGGGATTGGAATTTTAAAAAACAAGAAAATCCCTCTATTTCAATGGAGAAACTTGTAGAAATAGATTTTAATTCTCCTATCAAAAATGGACCATCAACTAATGGATTTGATTATTCTTTTGGTTTTTCAGGATCATTAGACATGCCTCCCTATGTTTGGGTTGAAAATGACTTTCCTACTCAGATTCCTACAAAAACTACCCAGTCTGTTGATTATAAAGGATTTTGGAGAGACGGTTTGACATCAGAAGATTTTGATCATAGTAATGTACTACAAACAATTACTGATAAGGCTGTTAGTTATATAAACAAACATAGTAAAGTACAAAAACCATTTTTTCTATATTTACCCTTGTCCGCACCACACACACCTATTTTACCAAACTCAGAGTTTTTAGGCAAAAGTAAGACTAACATATATGGAGATTTTGTTATGCAAGTGGACGATGTCTTAGATCAAATAAGAAGTACGTTGAAACATAATGGGTTAACAAATAATACTTTACTAGTTTTTGCAAGTGATAATGGTTGTTCACCAAGAGCTGACTACAAGGAATTAGCACAAGTAAAACACAATCCTAGCCATATTTATAGAGGAGCAAAAGCAGATATCTTTGAGGGAGGTCATCGTGTGCCATTTATTATTGAATGGCCAGCCAAAGCAAAAAAAGGAACTATTTCTAATGTTATATGTTCTACAGATTTTTTTGCAACTTGTGCTGCAATAGTAAACTATGAAATCAAAGATAATGAAGGAGAAGATAGCTTTAATATGTTACCCTTAATCATTGGAGAAAGCCTTAATGATATTAGAAAATATACAGTACACCACTCTATAAATGGTTCTTTTGCCATTCGAAATGGAGATTGGAAATTAATTTTTGCTCCCGGTTCTGCTGGCTGGAGTTATCCAAGGCCAGTTGATATTCAAAAAGAAAACCTTAATTTACCAGCGATGCAGCTTTATGATTTGAAAAACGATATATCTGAAACTAAAAACGTAATAGATATTTATCCTAAAAAAGTTAATGAATTAAAAAAAGCATTTATAAAAATAATTTTAGACGGAAGAAGTACTGTTGGCATAAGACAACACAATGAGGGAATGGATAATTGGAAAGAAATTGAAAACATCTTAAATATATGAAACTGTTAAAATTTTTAATAATCGGAATATTGGTATTTGGTTGTGATGACATGAATCAATCAAAAACACCAAGTTATCTAAGTGATTACAATGATCAATATAAAAGTAATCCCAGAGAAGCTAATCTAGAATGGTTTAAAAAATCAAAAATAGGGTTGTTTATTCATTATGGTTTGTACTCTCAACTTGGAAGGGGCGAGTGGGTTCAGTTAAGAGATACTATTCCAGTTTCTGAATATGCTAAACTTAAAGAAACATTTAATCCAAGTAATTTTGATGCGGATAAAATTACTGACTTGGCAATTTCAGCAGGCATGAAATATATCACCATAACATCAAAACATCATGATGGTTTTTCTTTGTTCGATACCAAGCAAAATGACTTTAATTCTATTGAATCTCCTGCAGGAAGAGATTTAATTGGTGAACTCTATAAATCGTGCAAAGAAAAAAAAATAGGTCTTTTCTTATACTATTCTTATGCAGCAGATTGGAGTCATCCATATTTCTATTCAAGAGATGGATGGAGTAATGCAAGACCTGCATATAAAGAAGTACAAAAAGAATATAAATATAAAAATAAAGAAGATTTTAGTAATTATATCAAATTTGCCCATAATCAGTTAAAAGAATTATTGACTCAATATCCTGAAATAGCTGGAATATGGTTAGATCCTATTATGGGTTATTATGCCAATCATGAAATTTTTCCAATAGAAGAGACTTACAGTTTAATAAGATCAATTAGTAAACATGCATTAATTTCATTTAAACAAGGAGCTAATGGAGATGAAGATTTTTCAGCTCCAGAACATAATTTTAGTAAAAGAGTTGGTAACCAATATGATGTTGCAAGAATAGTGTATGAAATGAATAAGTTTAAGCCGAAAGAAGTTTGTACTACTTTACAGTCAAGGTATTGGGGCTATGATAAAAATGCTAAACATAAAAATTTTGATGATATTTATAGTTATTATTTAGATGCTATTGAAAATGATACAAATCTATTACTAAATGTTGGCCCTCTTCCTGACGGTTCAATCCATTATGAAGATGTAATAACATTAACTAAGTTAGGAGAAAAAATAAAAAGCTCTATAAACAAGTAAAAGCAGAGATTTATGAGTCAATCTTACGATTACATTATAATTGGTGCAGGTTCTGCTGGTTGTTTACTTGCTAATCGATTGTCTAAAAACCCAAGAAATTCAGTGTTATTATTGGAAGCAGGTGGACCTGATTCAAACATGAATATTCATATTCCTGGAGCTTATTTAAAAATTCATAAAAGTAAACAAGACTGGGGTTTTTGGTCTGAAAAGCAGAAAAATGTTCTTGACCGAAAAATATATTTGCCCAGAGGAAAAACATTGGGAGGAAGTAGCTCCACAAATGCTATGGCTTATGTAAGAGGGAATGCCGAGGATTATAATACTTGGGCAGAACTCGGTAATTATGGTTGGGGGTATAAAGATGTATTACCTTTTTTTAAGAAATCTGAAAATCACGCTCAAATTGATAAAGTTGATTCGGATTATCATGGTAGTTCCGGAGAATTGTCAGTTTCATTACCAACTAAATTTAAAACACCTTATGTTGATGGATTTATAAAGGCTTGTAAAAAATATGGAATCCCTGAAAATGATGATTATAATGGGGTCACTCAAAATGGGGTAGGTGTAGCTCAAAGCACTATTAAAGACGGAAAGCGCCATAGTTCAGCAAGTGCATTTTTAAAACCTGTTTTAAATAGACCTAATTTAAAAGCAATTACTCATGCTAAAGTTTCTAAAATAATTTTAAAAGGTAAAGAAGCTACTGGTTTAGAATACTTAAAGGGATCAAATAAATTTCAAGTAAATGTTGAAAAGGAGATAATAGTTTCTGCAGGAGCTTTTCAATCTCCTCAAATATTAATGTTATCTGGTATAGGAGATTTTTCAGAATTAAAAAAACACGGAATTGATTGTTTACACGAACTAAAAGGCGTTGGTAAGAATTTACAAGATCATTTATTTTATCCAATAAGCGCTAAATCAAAAACACAAGAAGGGATCAATCATTACATATCTCCTTTAAACCAACTTAAAGCTGCCTGGAATTATTTTATCAATAAAAAAGGTGTTTTTTGTGTTGGTCCATTGGAGGGTATGGCTTTTTTTGACCTCACTCAAAGTGGTGAAAAAGTAAATTTTCAACTACACTTTTCGCCAATATGTATTGATGATAAGTATGGATATGATGCTTATGATTTATATGATTTTCCAAAAAAAGATGGTTTTACTATACTACCTACTTTATTACATCCTAAAAGTAGAGGAACGGTTAGTCTTGCATCATCAAACCCTAAGGATGCTCCAATAATTCAACCTAATTTTTTACAAGAGAAAGATGATCTCGATCAACTTGTCAGCGGGGGGAAATTAGTTTTTAAGCTAATGAATGATGAAGCTTTGAAAAAGCATAAACTAAGGGATGGTCTTCCAATTAATCGCGATTCTGAAGATTTTCTTATTAACCATATTAAGAAAACACTTGAAACTGTTTATCATCCAGTTGGTACTTGTAAGATGGGAATTGATAATATGGCTGTGGTTGATCCATTACTGAAAGTTCATGGAATTTCTAAACTTAGAGTAGTTGATGCCTCAATTATGCCTAAAATTGTTTCTGGCAATACAAATGCACCTGTTTATATGATTGCCGAAAAGGCAGCGGAAATGATTTTGAATAATTAGTTAATTCTCTCAACATTGAAAACTTCAAATTATAAAAAATGAAAAAAATCAATTTATTTTTATTAATGTTTTCTTTCTTATTGATTTCAAATCAATGTGTTGCGCAAAAGCCTAATACTGATAATAAATATAAATTTCAAAAAGGAGATTATAATGGTATTGGAAAATGGTATATGGGAAGAGAAATTGCTCATGTTATGGGATATCAAGGAATTGGCTGGTTAGAAAGGTCTGAAAGAGAAAAAGAAGAAAATGTTTCTAATTTGATTCAAAACATGAAAATTAAACAAAGTGATACTATCGCAGATATTGGTGCCGGTTCAGGTTATCACGTTTTTAGAATGGCCCCCTTAGCAAATAAAGGATTGGTTTATGCCGTAGATATTCAATTTGAAATGTTAATGGAAATTGAAAACACTAAACAAATTAATAAAGTGACCAATGTTAAAACCATTTTAGGAAGTGAAAAAAGTGTTCAATTGCCTAAAAACTCTATTGATAAAATTTTAATGGTTGATGTATATCATGAGTTTAACTTTCCAGTTGAAATGATAACTTCAATAAAAAATGCATTGAAGCCACAGGGTCAGTTGTTTTTAATTGAGTACAGGGGAGAAGATCCAAAAGTTCCAATTAAAAAAATACATAAAATGACTGAAAAACAAGCTGTTAAAGAAATGGAATCAGCTGGCTTTAAGCTCAAATCCAACATCAAAAACTTACCATGGCAACACTGTATGGTTTTTGTTTTAGATGGAAAAAATTAACTAATTGTGGATGTTTAAAAAAATGAAAAAACTATTTATACTTATACCGATTGTTACAATAATACTATCAAGTTGTAATTCAACTAAAAAAGATTACCCTCCCAATATATTGTTTGTCATTACAGATGATCAGTCTTATCCACATACAAGTATTTATGGGACTAAATGGATAAATACGCCAGGTTTTGACCGCGTTGCTCAACAAGGCTTGTTGTTTAACCATGCTTATACCACTAATGCTAAATGTTCTCCCTCCAGAGCTACCATTCTCACTGGTCGTGACAGTTGGCTTTTAGAAGAAGCAACAAACCACGTTCCTTTTTTTCCAGAGAAGTTTTCAACCTTTCCTGAGGTTTTAAAGAGTAATGGTTACAAAACAGGGAAAACAGGAAAAGGTTGGGCGCCTGGTCTGGCACTAAAAAATGGAAAAAAAAGAAATTTGATTGGAAAAGATTTTAGCAAAATCAAAACTGACCCTCCATCTAAATTTATAAGTAATAATAATTACTTTGAAAATTTTAAATATTTTCTTGATGAAAAAGAAAACAATCAACCTTTCTTTTTTTGGATGGGAGGTCATGAACCTCACCGTCGATACGAATACCAATCTGGAATTAAATATGGAAAAAAAGAAATTAATGAAATTGAAAAAGTCCCAAACTATTGGCCTGAATCTGAAAATGTTAAAACTGATATACTAGATTATGCCTTTGAAATAGAATATTTTGATAGTCATTTAGAAAGAGTCATAAATGAACTAGAAAATAGAAATTTATTAGACAATACCATTATTGTTGTCACTTCTGATAATGGAATGCCTTTTCCACGAGTAAAAGGTCAAGTATTTCCTTTTGATAACAGGTTGCCTCTTGCAATACGTTGGGGTAAAGGAATAAAAAATCCTGGAAGGATTATAAATGATTATGTAAGTTTTTCAGATTTTGCACCAACCTTTTTAGATCTTGTTGGTATCGACTCTGAAAATCATCAAATGAAAAATTTTTCAGGAATAAGTTGGAAAACAATATTTAACGACGAAACAAATATAAAAAAAAGAGATTATATGATTATTGGAAAAGAAAGACATGATGTTGGTAGAGAAAATGATCAGGGTTACCCTGTTAGAGCGATTATTGCGGGGCAATATTTTTACAGTATTAACTTCAAGCCAGAACGCTGGCCAGCTGGAAACCCTGAGACCGGTTACCTAAACACAGATGGTAGCCCAACTAAAACTGAGATATTAAATCTCAAAAAACAAGGAAAGACTGTTGATTATTGGAATTATGCTTTTGGAAAGCGGCCCAAAGAAACTTTGTATGATTTGAAAAATGACCCATACTGCATTAATAATATTGTTAAGAATTATGTTTCTTTAAAGGATAGTCTAAGAAAGATATTAGTTAGTGATTTGACGCAAAGTAAAGATCCACGAGTACTAGGAAATGGAGAAATTTTTGATAATTACATCTATGCAGAAAAGCGTACCAGAAATTTTTATAATAGACATATGAGCGGAGAATTATTAGATTCAAATTGGGTAAATCCCTCAGATTTTGAGTCTGTTGTTAAATAAAATTGTGAGTTTACTAAAATTAGTTAATACATTAAACATGAAACTATTTTTACTATTAATAATTACAGCATTATTTTCATGCAATGATAATTTGGATGATCAATATTGGCAAAAAGGTAATTTACACACACATTCTTTTTGGAGTGATGGGGATGATTTTCCAGAAATGATAATCGATTGGTATAAAGAAAACGATTATCAATTTATTGCTTTATCTGACCATAACACTATTGCAGATGATGATTTTTACTGGTACAGACTTAAACAATCAGATTTAAATAATAATACTTTAGAAAAGTATGTTAATCGATTTGGAGATTGGGTTGAGTCAAAAAAAGATTCTTCAGGTGCTATTGTAAGATTAAAAACTTTTAATGAATATAGGTCTAAACTTGAAGATGTAAATTCCTTTTTAATAATCAGATCTGAAGAAGTTACATCCTCTTTTGAAAATAAACCAGTACATATAAATGTAACTAACATTCAAAAGAAAATAGATCCATTTAAAGGAAATTCTGTTTATGAGGTGATGCAAAAAACTATTGATGCAGTTAATGAACAAAAAAATAAATTTAATATTCCAATGTTTGCTCATATTAATCACCCAAATTTTGGATATGGAATAAATGTCGAGGATTTAAAAAAACTAAATGGAGAAAGGTTTTTTGAAGTTTACAATGGACACCCAGCAGTTCACAATGAGGGGGATGATTTACATATTGATCTTGAAACTATGTGGGATTTAGTTAATATTTCTTATTACGAAAATAATAAACCTTTACTTTTAGGTGTTGCAACAGATGATAGTCATAATTATCACCACAAATCAACAAATCTTAGCAACACAGGAAGGGGATGGGTGATGGTAAATTCTAAAAAAATTGAAGCTTTAAGTTTGATTGAAGCTATGGAATCAGGAAATTTCTATTCTTCCTCTGGAATTAAATTAAAAACTGTGAAACATACAAAACAAAAGTTATTTGTAGAAATAATCCCTAGACAAGATGTGAATTATCAAATAATTTTCATGGGTTACAAAAAAGAAAGCTCTGAAGTGGAAGTTTTAAAGACTGTAAAAGGAACTTTAGCTGAATATTATTTTCAAGAAAACGATCTTTTTGTCAGAGCTAAAATTATTTCTGATGAAATTAAAAAAAATCCTTATGTTACAGGTGAAACTACCCAAGCATGGACTCAACCAATTATTATTAATTAAAAACAATAAAAGTTGAGTTAAACACAGAATTATGTCTAAAATCTTTACTAAGTTCAAATCAAGATTTATACCAATTGTTTTATTTGCTATGGTATTTGTTATATTTTTTCAAATTGAAAAGTTCCAAAATTTCTTAGTCGTAAATTTTACTACTCAACTTTTAATATTTTTCCTTATCGCTTGTATTCCTGCCTATTTAACTAAAAGAATGTCATACGTAGATATAGCATGGCCTTTTGGATTAATATCAATTGGAATAATTGTACTATTTTTTGGAGAAGGATACTTGCCTAGAAAAATTATTGTTTCCTCTCTATATAT
>Ga0209406_1001298_pt1 | contig 18518 bp, 17 predicted proteins | sample COGITO_mtgs_1204_FD_184808 | JGI IMG/M metagenome (GOLD analysis project Ga0209406, IMG submission 184808) | Pelagic marine microbial communities from North Sea - COGITO_mtgs_120426 (SPAdes) (version 2) | ecosystem: Environmental > Aquatic > Marine > Epipelagic ...
TAATATTCAAATCAAAATTCAAATTTTGACCTACAATAAATGTTGTTTTCTGTAAAGCTTCCTGAAACAACGTCAGTCCCTCTGCTAAGGCAATTCCTTGTTCTTCAGCTAATTCTGTAGAAATCCCATGAATTCTCTCTGCATCATAAGGAATGTTATAGCCATCGGGTTTTATCAAAAAATCATTATGTGCTACAACAACCCCCATTTTATCATGCAATTGCCAAGCAATTTGAACACATCTTGGCCAATTATCAGTATTGGTAATTGGTGCATTCCAGCTTTTTGGTAAACCGGTGGTTTCAGTGTCAAAAATTAAGTACATGAAGAATGTTTATTTATTGAAGCGTTGAATTGTTTAAACGCAGTGTAAAAATAGTTTTTTTTGATGAGATTTTAAGTCAGAAGTTATTAACGGATGTTTATTGTTTACTTCCTTTTAGGATTCGAAAAAGTGAGAATGATGAGTTCATTTTTTTAAAGAATTTTTTCAGAATTAAAGCCCTAGTTAAAAAAGGTTTTGTATTTTTGCGCCCACTTACCACGAGATGGTAAGATTATTAATAACCAAGGTCGAGAACCTTAAAAAATTAACAAATTATGTCTGTAAAAATCAGATTACAAAGACACGGTAAAAAAGGGAAACCATTCTATTGGATTGTTGCCGCTGATGCTCGTGCAAAAAGAGATGGTAAATACTTAGAAAAAATAGGTACTTACAACCCAAATGTAAACCCTGCAATTATTGATTTAAACATCGATAAAGCTGTAGAATGGTTACAAAATGGTGCGCAACCAACAGATACTGCAAAGAACATTTTATCTTACAAAGGTGCGATGTTAAAAAATCATTTAGTTGGAGGTATTCGTAAAGGAGCATTGACACAAGAACAAGCTGATGCTAAGTTTGCTGCATGGTTAGAAGAAAAAGCTACAAAAATTTCAGACAAAGAAGCAGGATTATCCAAAGCTCAATCTGAAGCAAAAGCGAAAGCTTTAGCGGCTGAAAAAGCGGTTAATGAAGCAAGAATTGAAGCAGCGAAGCCAGTAGTTGAAGAGGTTGTTGAAGAAGAAGTAGCTGAAACTGAAGTAGTAGCAGAAGCAACTGAAACAGCTCCAGAAGTAACTGAAGTAGCAGAAGAAAAAGCAGCAGAATAAATTATAAATTTCTACGGCAATGCGTAAAGAAGATTGTTTTTATTTAGGCAAAATCGTAACGAAATATAGTTTTAAGGGTGAAGTTGTTATCAAATTAGATACAGATGAGCCAGAGTTGTATAAAGAAATGGAATCAGTTTATGTCGAATTTGGCAGTAATCTGGTTCCATTTTTTATAGATAAAAGCTCGCTTCATAAAGGAAATCAATTACGTGTTCAATTTGAAGATGTATATTCTGAGGAAGCAGCAGATTCCATTTTAAAATGTGGTATTTATTTACCTTCAACAATGTTGCCTAAACTATCTGGAAATAAATTTTACTTTCATGAAGTAATTGGCTTTACCATTGTAGATGTAAATTTTGGAGATGTTGGTACTATTGTTCATATAAATGACAAAGCAGCCCAGCCTCTTTTTGAAATTGATAGAGGTGGAAAAGAAATTTTTATCCCAATGATTGATCAATTCATTAAAAAAGTGGATAGAAATAATAATCGCATAGAGGTCGAAACTCCAAAAGGATTGATAGAACTCTATTTATAAAGAAAGGTGGCCGAGTGGTCGAAGGCGCACGCTTGGAAAGCGTGTATACGGCAACGTATCGAGGGTTCGAATCCCTTCCTTTCTGCAAAAAAATAAAAAATTCTATGTTCAGTTTACATAGAATTTTTTTAGTTAAAAAAATCATTTAATTGTGTCTAAACCATTTCAATTTAAAGAATTTACCATTCACCAAGACAAAACTGCCATGAAAGTTGGCACTGATGGTGTTCTGTTAGGTGCTTGGTGTTCTGTAAATGATTTTCCCGATTCAATTTTAGATATTGGTGCTGGTTCAGGTGTTATTGCTTTGATGCTGGCGCAACGTTCTGATGCGCTGACCATCGATGCAGTTGAGCTTGATGAAAATGCCTACGAACAAACGGTTGAGAACTTTGAGCGTTCAAATTGGGGGGATCGTTTATATTGTTACCATGCTACTTTTCAGGAGTATGCAATTGAAATTGCTGCTGATGAGGAAACCTATGACTTAATCGTTTCGAATCCGCCATTTTATACAGATGGTTTTGAGACTGTAAATATCGCAAGAAATAAAGCCCGTTCTACCTCGTTTTTATCTTTTGAAGAATTGGTAGAAGGCGTTGTCAATATTATTTCAAAAAACGGAAAATTTGTAGTAATTCTTCCTTTTGAAGAAGAGGCTAATTTTATTGGTTTGGCAGCTAAAAACAACTTATTTTTAAATCGAGTCTGCAGAGTTCAAGGGAATTCATTGTCAGAAATAAAAAGAACTTTATTAGAGTTTTCTCCCAATCAAACAGCAATTAAAGAAGAACATTTAGTTATAGAATTGACTCGTCATCAATATACTGAGGCTTATATTAATTTGACAAAAGACTTTTATTTAAAAATGTAATTATCCAATTGAGGGGTTATAGCCAAGATATGGGGTGTTCTTTTCTGAAAAGTGTACACCATATTCTTTTAATTCTTTTAAAATAGGTTCATACACTTCCTTGGAAATAGGCAATTGAACTCCAGGAGTTTTAATCTCTCCTTGTAAGATTTTTAAAGCTGCAATCGCTACCGGTAATCCTACTGTTTTTGCCATCGCTGTATAATTTTGATTTTCTCCCTTTACCACCAAGCTACTTTCAATTTGTTTTTTTTCTCCATTAATTTCGTAACCAAAAAGATGCTGCATGACGATCATGTCTTTGTCTTCTTCTTCTAAGGTCCAAGAATCTTGTAATATTTTTTGCAACATTTGTGCAGGTGTTGCATTTTGAATTCCAATTTTTTTAGTTGGGTTAAAAAGATCCAATTCAACTAATTTTGCCCACATCAAATCATCTTGATCAATTTTTAAGTATGAGCGTAATTTTAATTCTACCGAATCGGAAGGGGAGTAGGCGAGAAACAAATTCACAAAATCCCGATAACTCATACTTTCCGAATTTTGTAGGGTATAAGAATCATCTGTCATCCCTAATTGAACAAAAATATTCCATGCTCTAGAAAAGCCGACCTTTCTGATGGTGCCTCTGAACATGGTTGGAATGTCATTCAAACCATAAACATTTCTATATTTAAGAGAATCCCTATTGGCATAAGCTTCAAAATCGCCACTGCCATTTACTTTTAGAAACTCAGTTCTCCTAAATAATTTATGGTACGGAATGTATTTGTAGGTACCTTCTTGTATAAACATTGCAGCACCCCCTTGCCCAGCTAGAACCACATTTCGAGGATTCCATGTAAATTTATAATTCCATAAATTGTTGTCATTCTCTGGAGCAACCAAACCACCAGTAAAAGATTCAAAAAGTAACATTTTACCACCGATTTCTTTAATTTGATCAATGATTTGCATGGCACTCATATGGTCAATACCGGGATCTACTCCAATTTCATTCATAAATACCAACCCCTTTTTTTTAGCAGCTTTATCTAATGCTTTCATTTCTTTTGAAATATAAGAAGCTGTTACCATATGTTTTCCAAAGGAAATGCAATCTTTTGCGACTTCTACATGAAATCTTGCAGGCAACATAGAGATTACTAAATCGGATTTTTTTATAAGTTTTTGACGTTGTTCTAAATTAAAAACATCTAAAAGGATGCTTTTTGCATTTTTATGATCTTGTATGATCAAGTCTGCATTTTTAGTACAAATATCGCCAATCATCAAACGTAAGTTTTCGTTGTTAGATTTTTGAAGTAAATACTGGATTAGATAGGAACTTGATTTTCCAGCACCAATAATTAGGATGTTTTTCATTAATAATAACTTATTTTTGTTGATATACGAAGATACTATTTTTGTTTAAAATTTAACAAAAACCATTAAAAATGTTTAAAAATTTAATTATTGCCTCCTTTTTTGGAATGGTTGCCATTATTTTAGGGGCTTTCGGGGCTCATGCTTTAAAAGAGATGCTGTCTGTAGATGAATTGTCTAGTTTCGAAACTGGAGTCCGCTATCAAATGTATCACGCCATTGTACTTTTATTCGTAAATGGTTATGATCAATTTACGATTTCACAAAAAAATAGGATTACGTATCTCTTTGTTACTGGAATTCTTCTTTTTTCTGGTTCTATTTATTTGATTCATTTCACCTCAATTTCGGTAAAATCTATCTGGTTTTTGACTCCACTTGGGGGACTCGCCTTTATCATCGGTTGGATTTTTATGATCCTGTTCTTCTATAAAAAACACAAAAACAAATAGTACACTAATTTTAAGTTAAATTATAATCATTTATTAAATAATTATGTAGTTTTGTTTGATAAATTAATAGACATTTATATTAAAAATATTTACATGGTAGATCACACTACGAAATCGATTTCGTTAAAAGATGTAGGAATTAAAAATGCAATAATTCGTTATCAGTTAACTTCAGAGGAATTACAGGAAGAAACAATTAAAAAAGATCAAGGTGTTGCCTCTTCTTTAGGAGCAATAGCTGTAAATACTGGAGAATTTACAGGGCGATCTCCCAAGGATCGTTTTATCGTAAAAGATGCGATAACCAAAGATGAGGTTTGGTGGAGTGACATTAATTTACCCTTCGATTCTTATAAGTTTGATTTACTGTATGATAAAGTAACAGCGTATCTTTCTAATAAAGAGCTTTTTGTTAGAGATTCTTTTGCATGTGCGGATGAAAGTTATAAACTTAATATTAGAGTTGTTAATGAGTATCCTTGGAGCAATCTATTTGCTTACAATATGTTTTTAAGACCTACTGCAGAGGAACTAAAAGGTTTTTCTCCAGAATGGACTGTTATAAACGCTCCAGGATTTATGGCAAATCCAGAAGAAGATGGAACGCGTCAACATAATTTTGCGATTTTAAACTTTACCAAGAAAATTGCTTTAATTGGAGGTACAGGATATACAGGTGAAATTAAAAAAGGAATTTTTTCTGCTTTAAATTTCCTGCTTCCAGTTTATAAAAATACCCTACCAATGCACTGTTCTGCAAATATTGGAAAAGCGGGAGATACTGCAATTTTCTTTGGATTATCTGGAACCGGAAAAACGACTTTATCTACAGATCCAGAAAGAAGTTTAATTGGCGATGATGAGCACGGTTGGACCGCAGAGAATTCCGTTTTTAATTTTGAAGGTGGTTGTTATGCAAAAGTAATTCATTTGTCACAACAACAAGAACCAGAAATCTTTTCAGCGATTAAAAAAGGGGCTATTCTTGAAAATGTAATCATGGATGCGAATGGAGTTATCGATTTTACAGATACTTCCATCACTCAAAATACAAGAGTGAGTTATCCAATTCATCATATAGAGAACATACAAAAGCCTTCAATGGGTAAAAACCCAAAAAATATTTTCTTTTTAACAGCGGATGCGTTTGGTGTTTTACCTCCTATTTCTAAGTTGACTCCAAGTCAAGCCGCTTATCATTTTATTTCTGGATATACCGCAAAAGTAGCAGGAACTGAATCGGGAGTAAATGAACCTACACCCAGTTTTTCTGCTTGTTTTGGTGCACCCTTCATGCCTTTACATCCTACAAGGTATGCAGAAATGTTAAGTGAAAAAATGCAAGAGGCAGGTGTAAATGTATGGCTGATAAATACCGGTTGGTCTGGAGGGCAATACGGGGTTGGTAGAAGAATGCCTTTAAAGTATACAAGAGCAATGATTACTGCTGTTTTAGAGGGTAAGTTAGGGGATTATACCTATGAAGATTATCACATTCATTCTGTTTTTGGAGTTGCGCAACCAAGAACCTGTCCTGGAGTACCGTCAGCGTTATTAAGTCCAAGAAAAACATGGAATAATGATGAATCTTATTATAAAACAGCCTTTACATTATCGAATGCATTTAGAGTAAATTTTAAACAATTTGAAGAATTTGCAAATGAGGAAATTCGAAGAGGAGGACCGCAGCGCTATGCATTATAGGAATAAATAAGCATAAAAAAACACCTCAATTGAGGTGTTTTTTTTTAAATTCTTTTACTTACTTTTAGATTTTAAATGATATTAATTATGAAAAACTATCTTATCGTTTTTTTTGTTTTATTTTTTTTGGCATGTCAAAAGACTGAAAGCAATAAAATAGCTAATCCAGTCAAGGCAATTCCATTTGTTACATTAAATCAGAAACAAGCTCAAAGATTGTTAAGTTTACCCATGCACTGTGTTGATATAGAATATCCAAACAAATTAGGTCAAACCATCGGAGGAAAAGAAAATCTACAATCTCCAAAAGAATTACATCCTGCATTTTATGGATGTTTTGATTGGCATTCTTCTGTACACGGACATTGGAGCTTGGTCTCATTGTTAAAACAATTTCCAACATTAGATGGTGCATCAGAGGTTAAGGAGAAATTACTAGAGCATATTTCTGCAAAAAATATTTTGAGAGAAGTTACTTATTTTAATGGAAAGTACAACAAAAGCTACGAGAGAACATATGGTTGGGCCTGGGTATTAAAATTAGCTGAAGAGCTTCACTTATGGGAGGATGAAACAGCAAGAGAATTAGAAAAAAATTTACAACCGCTCACTGATTTGATTGTGCAGAAATATTTAGATTTTATTCCAAAGTTAAATTATCCAATAAGAGCGGGTGAACATACAAATACAGCTTTTGGTTTAACTTTTGCTTGGGATTATGCAAAAACTATTGGAAACGAAGCGCTCCTAGAAATGATTAAAAATAGCGCTAGAAACTTTTATTTGAATGATAAGGATTGTCCGATTTCTTGGGAGCCTAGTGGTTTTGATTTTCTTTCTCCTTGTTTGCAAGAAGCTGCAATTATGAAAAGAGTATTGCCATCATCAGAATTTAAAACTTGGTTTGGTGATTTTTTACCTAAATTAAAAGATGTCAATTATAAATTAGCTGTAGGAGAAGTTTCAGATAGAACAGATGGAAAATTGGTTCATTTAGATGGTGTGAATTTTTCTAGAGCTTGGGCCTTATTTGACATTATAAACGATTTACCAACATATAGTCATTTAAAAAAAATAGCCTATGAACATATTAATTATTCATTACCTAATGTTGTTGGTGATAATTATGAAGGCGGACATTGGCTTGGGAGTTTTGCAATCTATGCATTAAATTCTACTTCAAAATGATTAAATCATGGTTAAAGAATAGTGGTCCTGGAACACTTGTAGCTGCAGCATTTATTGGGCCAGGCACGGTTACATTATGTACTTTGGCGGGTGTGAATTTTGGATTTCATTTATTATGGGCAATGGTCTTGTCTATAATAGCGACTATTGTATTGCAAGAAATGGCTGCCAGATTAGGAATTATCTCTCAAAAGGGATTGTCTGAGGTTATTAAGTCAGAAATAAAAAACCCGATGATTAATAAATTGATGATGCTACTTATTTTATCTGCAATTGTTATTGGAAATGCATCTTATGAGGCAGGGAATATTAGTGGTGGAATTTTAGGTTTAGAAACTATTGTAGGAGAAATAAGAATAAATTTTGGGTCTTATTCTTTAAATATTCTAAGTATTGTTGTTGGTTTGATTGCTTTTGCATTGTTATATATTGGTAATTATAAATTTCTGGAAAGAGCTCTAGTTTCTTTGGTTCTGATTATGAGTTTTTCATTTTTAATAACAGCTTTTGTAACCAAACCCTCTATTTTAGAGGTTTTAAAAGGTGTATTTCATCCATCAGTTCCAAAAGGAAGTTTATTGACTATTGTTGGTTTGATTGGTACTACAGTAGTTCCTTATAATTTATTCTTACACGCCTCTTTAGTCAAAGAAAAATGGAGTAGCGAAAAAGATTTAAATGCTATTAGAAAAGATACTATTATATCGATAGTCTTAGGGGGTTTTGTTTCTATGGCGATTATTATTTCTGCTTCATCAATTGAATTGGGGGAGATTTCTAATGCATCTGATTTAGCAAAAAGCCTAGCACCTCTTTACGGAGATTTTGCTACTTACTTTTTGGGGATAGGATTGTTTGCAGCCGGAATTACATCAGCAATTACAGCACCCCTTGCAGCTGCTTATGTTGCAAGAGGTTGTTTTGGATGGAAAACAGGATTTAAATCAAAACAATTTAGGTTTGTTTGGATGGTTATTTTAGTGTTAGGTGTTGTGTTTTCTTCTATAGGGATCAAACCCATAGAGATTATTAAGTTTGCACAAGTAGCAAATGGTATTTTACTACCAGTCATTGCAGGTGTCTTATTGTGGGTAGTCAATAAAAAAACGGTCTTAGGCAACTTTGTGAATTCTAAGGGTCAAAATGTTATGGGCGTTATTATTTTAATGATAACTATTTTCTTGGGTATACGAGGATTGGATAAAGTATTTAGTTTTAATATATTCTAATGATTGATATTAATTGTGATGTTGGTGAAGGGTTAGATAATGAGTATTTGATTATGCCATTAATCTCCTCCTGTAATATCTCTTGTGGTGCTCATGCAGGTTCTATAGAAACTATTGATAAACTGATACAACTGGCCCTTTTTAATAAAGTTAAAATAGGGGCTCACCCATCATTTCCAGATAGGAAGAATTTTGGACGAAAAGTATTGGATATGTCGAACCTAGAGCTACAACAGAGTCTAGAAAGTCAACTTACTATTTTTAAAGAAAGAGCGAAATTACAAGCAGCTGAAATTCATCATGTAAAACCGCACGGAGCTTTATATAATTTAATTAGTGTGAATCGTGAAAAAGCAGTAATAGTAATTGCTGCAATTCAACATGTTTTTGAGAAGGTTAAACTGTATGTTCCCTGTGATTCAATTATTGAAGAAGAAGCTATAAATAAAGGTATAGAGGTTGTATATGAAGTGTTTATTGATAGGAATTACAATAATGATTTAACCCTTGTTTCTAGAGCATTACCATATGGTGTAATTACTGATAAAGAGAACGTTTTAAAACATCTTAAAAAGATGTCAGAAGAATCACTAGTGACAACAGTTCAATGTCAAGATAAGAAGATTAAAGCACAAACTTTTTGCCTACACGGTGACACAAAAAATGCAATTGGAATTTTAGAATATTTACATCAGCATATAGCAATTCAACATTGAATTTTGAACTATCATATAAACCTTTTGGAGCTTTTGCTATTTTAATTGAGTGGCCTTCAATAATAGATGAAGTAATTATTCAAGATATTGTTGCATTTGAGAAAGAAATAGAAAACAAAGAAAGTGTATTAGAAGCAGTTATTGCTTACAATTCATTATTAGTAAGATATCATGAACCGATTTTAAATGTCAGCCTTAAAATTCAGGAACTTCAAGTACTCTATGATTTAAAAAGACCAATACAAAAACAATCTCAAAAGTTATGGGAAATCCCTGTATGTTATGACCTGTCCTTTGGTTTAGACTTAAAAGAAATTTCGAGACAAAAAAAACAACCTTTAGAAGAAATTATTGCTTTACATTCTTCGGTAGATTATTTAATTTATTTTATTGGTTTTCAACCAGGTTTTCTTTATTTGGGGGGGTTACATAAAAAAATTCACACTCCAAGGAAATCCAATCCAAGATTGAGAGTTGATAAAGGATCTCTAGGAATAGGGGGCAAGCAGACCGGTATATATCCTCAAGATAGTTCTGGAGGTTGGAATATTATAGGAAAATCTCCGGTAGATTTTTTCACTATTTCTAATGAGCAACCTTGTTTTGCCAAGCCAGGTGATCGTATTCGATTTTCCCCCATTAATTTAAATACATTTTATCAGATAGAAAAAGAAGTTAGCAATGGAACCCACATACTTAGAAGTAAGTTACTATGATAGAAGTTATACATCCTGGAATCTATTGTTCTGTTCAAGATGAAGGGCGTTTTGGTTTTGCTAAAATTGGAATTCCAATGGCTGGTGTAATGGATCAATTTTCAGCACATCTAGGAAATAGTTTATTAAAAAATCAAAAAACTGATGCACTTATTGAAGTGACTTTTGGAATGGCAAAGTTCAAATTTAATATAGATACTTTTATATGTATCACAGGTGCTGATTTTTCTCAAAAATTAAATGATGATTTTATTAATACACAAGAGGTTTATAAAGTTAAAAAAGGTTCTATACTCTCATTTGGTAAAAGAAATCATGGATTTAGAACTTATATCGCAGTGAAGGGTGGTATTCAGTCCGAAATAGTATTAAAAAGCAGAAGTTTTTCTAAAGAAATTACTTCAAAAATTAGACTAGAAAAAGGGGATAAGCTTTCTATTTTAGCACAAAAATTCATTGAATACACCAGGTTTTCTAAAGTAAAGATTTATGAGAGTCATTTTCTTAATCCAAATTTAGAATGCTTTCCTGGCCCAGAGTTTGATCGATTAAATAATTCTCAAAAACAACAACTATTAATGTCATTTACAATTTCTGAGGATAACAATCGAGTAGGGTATCAGTTAAACGAAGTCTTAGAAAATAACCTAGCACCAATTTTAACTTCTGCCGTTATGCCAGGAACTGTTCAACTTACACCTTCAGGAAAATTAGTTATTTTGATGCGAGATTGCCAAGTTACGGGAGGGTATCCTAGGGTTTTGCAATTATCTGAGGTAGCAATATCTAAAATGAGTCAAAAAATAAGAAGTGATCATGTTAAGTTTGTTTTAAATGGACAATAATTAAATTTATTTAAAATAAAAAGCGCCCTAAAAAGGCGCTTTTTTTTATTTGTAAATAAAGTTAACTTTAACTCTTAACTTTTATTTTGATTCTTCATATTTTTATTTAAAAACGAATCAATTGCTATATGTACCTTTTCCTCAGTCCCTTCAGAATTCTCTTCTTTTGCGATGGTTTTCCCATTTTCTGTTTCTGAGAAAGAAGCTGTAGCTTTTATACTACCATCGGTGTTTTTTATCATGTTAATTCTAACGTCTTTGTCTGAATTAGATTCCTCCACAACATGAATAACATTTCTAACCTCTTTAGTTTCTGAATGTAGATTGTTATCTGCACTATGCCCCCCTAAAATAGGAGCAATAACTAATCCTATCAAACAAGTAAGTTTGATTAAAATATTCATTGAAGGTCCAGAAGTATCTTTAAATGGATCACCAACAGTATCTCCGGTGATCGCTGCTTCATGAGCAGGAGAACCTTTGTAAGTCATTTCTCCATTGATTTCAACTCCAGCTTCGAAAGATTTTTTAGCATTATCCCAAGCACCACCAGCATTGTTCTGGAAGATAGCCCATAAAACACCACTTACAGTAACACCCGCCATATATCCACCTAACATTTCTGCAACTAACATATTGTTGTCTGCATAAACAAGTTTCCCTATTAATACGACAGCTATTGGAAATCCTATTGTTAAGATTCCTGGCAACATCATTTCCTTTAAAGATGCTTTTGTAGAAATATCAATACATTTTGCATAATCTGGTTTTCCAGTTCCTTCCATAATTCCTGGAATTTCTTTAAACTGTCTTCTTACTTCGTACACCATTTCCATTGCAGCCTTACCAACAGCATTCATTGCTAATGCAGAGAATACAACAGGAACCATACCACCAACAAATAACATTGCCAATACGGGTGCTTTAAAAATATTAATTCCGTCAATTCCTGTAAACGTAACGTAAGCAGCAAATAAAGCTAAAGAAGTTAAAGCGGCAGAAGCAATGGCAAAACCTTTCCCTGTTGCAGCAGTTGTATTTCCGACAGCATCTAAAATATCAGTTCTTTCTCTTACGATTGGCTCTTGCTCACTCATTTCAGCAATACCACCTGCATTATCAGCAATTGGTCCGAAAGCATCAATAGCTAATTGCATGGCTGTTGTTGCCATCATTGCAGAAGCAGCTAACGCAACTCCATAAAATCCTGCAAAAGCATAAGAAGCCCAGATTGCAGCAGCAAATAATAATACTGAAGAGAACGTAGAAATCATCCCGGTAGCTAAACCAGCAATAATGTTTGTTCCCGCTCCTGTAGCTGATTGTTGTACAATTTTTAAAATTGGCTTCGAACCCAATCCTGTATAGTATTCAGTAAATGAAGAGATTCCTGCACCTACAATTAAACCAACCAAACATGCATAAAATACACGCATTGAAGAAATGTCTTGAAGACCTTCACCAAAGAAGCTCATTTGCATTGTTTCTGGTAACATCCAAGTTACCAATCCGAAACAAGCAACTGCCACTAATATGATAGAAGTCCAGTTACCGATGTTCAATGCTTTTTGTACTTGACTTTCTTTTGCATCGTTCGATGAAATTTTAACTAAGAAGGTACCAATAATAGAAATGATAATTCCAACACCTGCTATTGACATTGGTAGTAATATTGGGCCAATTCCTCCAAAAGCATCTTGGATTGCTCCACCCATATCTTCGATCACATAGTTTCCTAACACCATGGCAGCTAAAACGGTTGCTACATATGAACCAAATAAATCGGCTCCCATTCCTGCAACATCACCCACATTATCACCAACGTTATCGGCAATTGTTGCTGGGTTACGAGGATCATCCTCAGGAATTCCTGCTTCAACTTTACCAACTAAATCAGCACCAACATCAGCAGCTTTTGTATAAATACCCCCACCAACTCTTGCAAATAATGCAATTGATTCAGCTCCTAAAGAGAATCCTGCTAACGTTTCTAATACAACAGTCATGTCTGTGGTGTTCGTCCATTGACCCCCCATAAATAGTTGATAGAACAAAATAAAGAAAGCGGTCAAACCTAAAACGGCCAAACCTGCAACTCCTAATCCCATTACAGTTCCCCCACCAAAAGATACATTTAATGCGTTTGGTAAACTGGTACGAGCTGCTTGAGTAGTTCTAACATTTGTCTTGGTTGCAATTTTCATTCCCATATTTCCTGCGAAAGCAGAAAAGATAGCTCCAATAATAAATGCAACTACAATAAGTATGTGAGTTGATTCAACAAAGAATGATACACCCGCTAAAACAATACTTGCTCCAAGAACAAACATTGCCAGTAATTTGTATTCTGCTTTTAAGAAGGCCAATGCACCTTCGTAAATGTGGTCGGCAATTTCTTTCATTTTGCCGTCACCAGCATCTTGTTTCATTACCCAAGATTTTTTTACTAACATGAAGGCTAAGCCTATTATAGCCATTGCAATTGGCATCCAAATCATCATTGATTCCATAAATTTTTCGTATTTGATTAGTTTAAAACGGTCGTAAAAGTAAGAAATTCAAATAGAACTAAAAAACCTCTTAAACATAACATTTTAAGAGGTTGGTAATTTATTGACGGGGTGGGTATTAAATCGTAAAATCTCCATTCGTTTTATGATCGCTTTCCTCATATCTAACAACACATGCGTTGTAAATATCTCTTGCTTCTTTAGCATCTCCCCAACCCCCTACATCAACTCTTTTCTTTTCTAAGTCTTTATATACTTTGAAGAAATGTTCAATTTCTTTTAATCTGTGAGGGTTTAAATCCGATAAATCATTTTTGTTATTCCAAACTGGGTCAGAAACAGGGACGCAAATTACTTTTTCATCTTGCCCTTTTTCGTCTGCCATATGAAAAACACCAATAGGTTTTACTTCAACAACACACATTGGAAATGTCGGTTCATGCCCTAAAACTAATACATCTAATGGGTCACCGTCTAAAGCCAATGTTTCAGGAACAAAACCATAATCTGCAGGGTACATCATCGAAGAAAATAACATTCTGTCGAAACGGATTTTATTCAAGTCAAAATCATACTCGTACTTATTTCTGCTTCCTTTAGGAATTTCTATTAAAACATCAAAGGTTTTTACTTCTTCTGGGTTCATGTATTTTTATTTAATTTCGTGCAAAAATAGGAATTATATTAAGCTTTACAATTAAAAATCAATTGGAATTTACGCAATGCTTTTCGCAAAAATTTGTAGAAAATCAGAGACTAAAAATCCTTTTTTCATTTGTAGAAAAAAGGATTTTTTAAGAGTTTAAAAAGACGCTGTTTTTATAAATACATCACTTCTTTTACAGCATCAATTACATTTTTATAATTAGGGATCCATTTTTCAAATAAAACAGGAGAATATGGAGCAGGAGTATCTGCGGTTGTAATTCTTTTAATAGGTGCATCTAAGTAATCAAATGCTTCTTCTTGTATTCTGTATGTTATTTCTGAAGAAACACTTGCAAATGGCCAAGCTTCCTCTAAGACAACTAATCTATTTGTCTTTTTAACAGAGGTAATAATTGCCGCATGATCCATAGGGCGAACCGTTCTTAAATCTATGATTTCAACAGAAATATTTTCTTTGGCTAATTCTTCTGCAGCCTTGTAAGCTTCTTTGATTATTTTTCCAAAAGAAACAATGGTTACATCTGTCCCTTCTCTTTTAATGTCTGCAACTCCGATAGGAATGATATATTCTCCCTCTGGAATTTCCATTTTGTCACCATACATTTGTTCAGATTCCATAAAAATTACTGGATCATCATCTCGAATAGCGGCTTTTAATAATCCTTTTGCATCATAAGGATTCGAAGGGACGATTACCTTTAGACCAGGAGTATTTGCAAACCAGTTTTCAAATGCTTGAGAGTGGGTTGCACCCAGTTGACCAGCAGAAGCTGTCGGTCCTCTAAAAACAATTGGACAGTTAAATTGTCCTCCAGACATTTGTCTGATTTTTGCAGCGTTGTTTATAATTTGGTCAATTCCAACCAAAGAGAAATTAAATGTCATATATTCTACAATCGGTCTGTTTCCGTTCATTGCAGAGCCAACAGCAACTCCGGCAAAGCCAAGCTCGGCAATAGGAGTATCGATCACACGTTTCTCTCCAAATTCATCTAACATTCCTTTAGATGCTTTATAGGCACCATTATATTCAGCAACTTCTTCACCCATTAAATAAATGCTTTCATCTCTGCGCATTTCTTCGCTCATTGCTTCGCAAATTGCTTCTCTGAATTGAACTGTTTTCATCTCGTATTTTAATTAAAAATTTCTGAAGCAAAAGTAAGGAAATAATTGTCATTTTTTTAATCACAATAGTACAAACTGGTAGAATAATTTTAATTTAATTCGCAATCGTTTTCGTAAAATGTATTTAATTTTAAAAATACTATGCATGCATAGTATTTTTTTGAGAAAAAAGATGTAATTTTGTAATCTATAAAAGATAAAAAATCAAATACTATGAAAATATTAGTCTGTATTAGCCATGTTCCTGACACCACCTCTAAGATCAATTTTATAGAAAATAACACAAAATTTGACACCAATGGAGTTCAGTTTGTGATCAATCCTTATGATGAGTTTTGTTTGACAAGAGCGATGTGGTTTAAAGAAAAACAAGGAGCCTCTGTAACAGTAGTAAATGTTGGAGGTGTTGAAACAGAGCCTACATTACGCAAAACATTAGCAATTGGTGCAGACAACGCAATACGAGTAAATATAACTCCAACAGATGGTTTGCAAGTGGCAAAAGAACTAGCGGAAGTTGTAAGAAAAGGCGGATATGATTTGGTATTGGCAGGGAAAGAATCTGCTGATTATAACGGGCAAATGGTGCCTGGAATGTTAGCAACCTTAATCGATTTTAATTTTATTAATGGTTGTGTAGGTCTCGATATTGAAGGTACAGCCATTTCTGCTTCAAGGGAAATTGATGGAGGAAATGAAATTGTCTCTTCAAATTTTCCGATGGTAATTGCTGGGCAAAAAGGAATTGTTGAAGAAAAGGATTTGCGAATCCCCAACATGCGCGGGATTATGATGGCGCGAAAAAAACCATTGGAAGTTGTAGAGGCGATTACTACAGATGCTGCTACAAATGTTCAATCTTTTGAAAAGCCAGCTCCAAGAGAATCTGTTAAGTTAGTAGCTGCAGATAATGTAGACGAATTAATCAACTTACTCCATACGGAAGCAAAAGTGATTTAATATTTGAACACGATCAAATCACACGAACGTCGATTTCTAGTGTCATTAAAATTAATTAAAAATTTAAATAATATAATATGTCTGTTTTAGTTTTTGCCGATTCATCGGAAGGGAAATTTAAGAAAACTGCTTTTGAAGTGGTTTCATATGGTAATAAAGTTGCAGAGCAACTAGGAACAAATATGGTTGTACTTACAATAAATACATCTGATTCTTCACAATTACATACCTATGGAGCAGAAAAAATCATCACAGTTTCCAGTGAATCTTTGGGTACTTTCAATGCAAAACAATACGCATCGATAGTTACAGAAGTAGCAAAACAACACACTGCGACAGTTGTGGTTCTCGATTCGAGCATCGATGGTTTGTATTTAGCCCCAATAGTGGCCGTTAATTTAGAAGCAGGATATGCTTCAAATACCGTAAGTCTTCCTTCTAGCACAAGCCCTTTTACAGTTAAAAGAAAGACTTTTTCAAACAAAGCTTTTTCAGATACAGTTATTTCTACGGAGACTAAAGTGATCGGATTGGCCAAAAATTCTTTTGGAATTCATGAAAATAATACAACAGGATCATCAGAGGTCTTTGAGCCTTCAATCATAGAATTGGGTGTTTTGTCAGAAAAAGTAGAAAGAGTTACAGGAACAGTCACCATTGCAGATGCAGATGTGGTTGTTTCTGCAGGTAGAGGTTTAAAAGGTCCAGAAAACTGGGGAATGATTGAAGAGTTGGCATCAGTTTTGGGAGCTGCAACTGCATGTTCAAAACCAGTTTCAGACTTGGGTTGGCGTCCTCATTCGGAGCATGTTGGTCAAACCGGAAAGCCAGTAGCTTCCAACTTGTATATTGCAATTGGAATTTCTGGTGCTATTCAACATTTAGCTGGGGTGAATGCCTCTAAGGTAAAAGTAGTTGTCAACACAGATCCAGAAGCTCCTTTCTTCAAAGCTGCAGATTACGGTATCGTTGGTGATGCCTTTGAGGTAGTGCCTAAACTCATCGAAAAATTAAAGGCTTTTAAACAAGCATAAACCTTTATTAGAGTCGTTTAATTAATAGGTGCAAAAATATTAAAAACCTATCAAAATTCATTTTTTGATAGGTTTTTATGATTTATATTTATTTCTAAAGGTTCACAAGTCCATTCATTGATGTTTTTTTTATCGATTTAATTCTTAAAATAAAAGAACTTTAATCGCTGCTTTAATTCCTTAAGAAAGAATCTTTAATAATTTGAAAAAATATCAATTTTAAGCTATTATTTTTATTAAATTGTACCCCCTAGAAAGCTTGCAAAATATGATGTCATAGTTTTTTAGTTTTAGCTGCACAAATTATGAGTTTAATACAACTAAATATAAAAGGTATTTCATATAGCCAAACTCAAAGTGGAGCCTACGCTTTGGTTTTGAGTGAAATGGATGGCAGTAGAACATTGCCAATTATCATTGGAGCTTTTGAGGCTCAATCTATCGCGATTGCCCTAGAAACTGAAATCCGACCCCCAAGACCCCTTACCCATGATTTGTTCAAATCATTTTCAGATCGTTTTTTAATCATTGTAAAAGAAGTTGTGATTCATAAGTTAGTCGATGGTGTTTTCTTTTCTACTTTAATTTGTGAGCGAGACGGAGTGGAAGAAACGATAGATGCAAGAACCTCAGACGCAATAGCAATTGCCGTTCGTTTTGAGGCCCCAATTTATACCTATGAAAATATTTTAGAAAAAGCAGGGGTTTTTCTGAAAATGGAAGAAGAATTGGGTTTGCATACTCAATCTGATCCGAAAGAAGATTCATTAAAATTAGAAGAATTGCCAATCAAAAAAAACAGTTCTTTTTCTGAAGTTTCTCTGAAAGAACTTCACAAACGTCTGAACGACGCAGTTACAGAAGAAAAATACGAGCTCGCAGCTAAAATTAGAGACGAAATAAGTAAACGTTCTTGATATAAAGATGTTAAATTATGAAAAAAATATTGATTACACTTTGTTGTTTATTTTCTATTTCAATTTTTTCTCAAAATGCAGAAATAGCCCCTGTATTAAATGAAATAGTTCCAAGTCAGGGATTTTCTTTGAGTACTTTATGGAGAGGAGTGTTGGGAATGGTGGCGTTAATTTTAATTGCTTTTTTATTCAGTGATAACAAAAAAGCAATCGATTGGAAAAAAGTAGGAATCGGGCTTTTCTTACAATTATTGATTGCTATTGGAGTTTTAAAAATTGAGTTTATTCAATCTATATTTGAGTTTATTGGTGGTGTATTCATTGAAATATTGGCTTACACTAAAGCAGGTAGTGAATTTTTATTTGCAGGAATAGTAGGAGATATGAATAAATTCGGGTACATTTTTGCTTTTCAAGTACTTCCTACAATTATATTCTTTTCGGCTTTAACATCCCTGTTCTTTTATTTGGGGATTATCCAAAAGGTTGTAAAGGTTTTAGCAATCGTA
>Ga0209406_1001318_pt1 | contig 18367 bp, 13 predicted proteins | sample COGITO_mtgs_1204_FD_184808 | JGI IMG/M metagenome (GOLD analysis project Ga0209406, IMG submission 184808) | Pelagic marine microbial communities from North Sea - COGITO_mtgs_120426 (SPAdes) (version 2) | ecosystem: Environmental > Aquatic > Marine > Epipelagic ...
TTTAGGGGCAGGAAATATTGAGCTTGCTGGACGTATTAGCACAATGTCTCAATTTTCTATTGGGATCGATGAATTTTACAATACTTCGGTTAAACCTAGAATGGAGAATCAATTAGGTACAACGTTATCAAATTCAGCTATTTTTCAAACCGGTGTTGTTGTGGCCTATTGTTTGAAAATGAATCGTCTTCAAATTGGAGTGGCCTGGGGGACTTACGCTCATACTGAAACGATTGTCGATAAACGTTTTTACCACAAATTAACAAACAGATACTACATTACCGATAAGGTTTTCGCAAAGTTGGTTCTTAAAACTCATTTTGCTAGAGCCGATTATTTCGAATTTGGCTTAGGTTTCAAACTATGGAAAAGCAGGTAGCTATAATCACCTTATCTCTACTGATCTTATTTTCTTGCAAAAAGGAAAATAAATCGAACTGTATAAAATCGCATGGCCAAGAAATAACCGAAACAATTGAAATTGATTCGTACTCGGTAATTGATATTAGCGGTCACGTTAATATCGAGATTAACCCAAACCAAAAATCAATAGCAGAACTAACTGGTGGCAAAAATGTACTGCCTCTTATCCAGTGTAAAGTAATTAATGATACCCTATATAAAAATAACAATAACACCTGCAATTGGGCAAGGTCATATGATCGAGAAATTAATATTACTCTCTATTGTGATTCGTTGGAAGGAATAGTAAATCGTTCAACTGGTAATCTTCTATCTACTGACACTGTAAGAAACAAAAACACTTTTACTCTAAAAGGAACAGCTATGAACGGGGAAACAAATCTTACTCTTTCTGCAAACCGAATGGACTTTAATTACCTTGATGGAACAAGTACTGTTTACCTTAGCGGAAAGGTTGATATAGCAAGTTTCTATTGTAAAAGTATCGGCTATGTAGAAGCTAGTAATTTATTCTCAGACGAAACAATCATTAATCATTACGGAACTGGGGAACTTAATGTCTATAGCTCAATTTACCTCCGTGGGTGGATTAATCATACTGGAAACGTTTATTACAATGGCTCACCAAAAACCATTGATGTAGATGAGTTCAATTCTGGTGAGTTAATCGAAAAATAAGTATCTTTGGAGCATGGAATTAGTATTGCTCTCAATCGGTTTATTAGGTCTTAGTGTTGCAGGAATCGCAATTAAGATTTTGGTTAAGAAAGATGGGAAATTTCAAGGCACCTGTGCTAGTAATAGTCCCTTTTTAAATAAAGAAGGGGAAGCGTGCGGATTTTGCGGTGCCTTGCCCAGTGAACAATGTAAAAACGAAGACGCTTAGTCTAGTTTTTCATCAATCTTTTCTTGTAATTCTGTGGAAGCATAAGATAGAAAATTGCCTTTATCGTCTGAGTAAATTAGATATCCTTGAATTTCAGTTTTGTGTTCTTGTAAGTAATTGATGGCCTTTTTATGCCCCATTACCATAAATGCAGTAGCAAATGCATCGGCTGTCATACAGTCATCGGCAATAACTGTTGCACTAAGAATTTGCTGCGTCACAGGGTATCCAGTTTTAGCTGAAATCGTATGCGAATACTTAATCCCATCCTTAATATTAAATTTTCTATAATTTCCAGAGGTGGCAATCGATTTGTTTTCTAGCGTTAATACGGCTTGCAAAGATCTCCTTCCTCTATTATCTTCAATAGGTTTATCAACGCCTACTTTCCAATAATTACCTTTTCCATTTTTACCTTTCACTCTTACCTCTCCTCCTACTTCAACCAGATAGTTTAACACTCCTTTACTCTCAAGTAATTCGCAAATAACATCAACAGTATAGCCTTGAGCGATAGCATTAAAATCTAGCTGTGTCGGTCCATCTTTTAATAATCCATAAGAAATAGATTGATCAAAATCTCTCGCAGACATATACTCTATAACTGCTCCACTTTCCGTGTTGTACAATTTTAAATGTTCTAATCCCACATATTTCAATAACGAATCAACCAAACTAGAATCTATAGCCCCATGAGATGTGATTTTGCCAGCACCAAAACCCCAGAAATCAATTAACGGTTTTACCGTTGGATCAAATTCACCATCTGTAAGATAAAACACCTCATACGATTTCCAAAAAACCTTTAGCATGTGAATATCTACTATACATTTTGATTCTGAATTATTACATAAGCTTACTCTGGAATTACCTAAATAGGTAGACATAGATAGGTCTATTACTTTGATTATAGAATCTACTGACAACTGAAAATCACGTTTCATCTCATCGCTATAGGTGATATGATAGCTTGTTCCTTGAGCAAGCCCTTCAATCATTTGATAAGATGAATCCAATGTCTTTTTGTGGGCATTCTCCCCGCACGAACCAATGAAAATAAGAGCAAAAAGAAAAGGGAGTGGTTTTTTCATAGAGCTAACGTACAAAAAACCCAACAACAAAAGTTAGGGTTTTTAATTTATCAATACTAATATTCTATCAGTCAGACTTTACCATTTTCATGCTACTAAATATCCCTTCATCATTAAATGTTTGTATAAAGTACATTCCCTTGCTAAAATTACCTAGGTTGAGCTCTATTGTCTGTGTTCCTTTCTTTACATCCAATCGATCTGAAATAACTATTTGTCCAAAACTATTTACCACACGTATTTCTATTTCTTGCACTGAATAATTATTCAAAACCATAACAAATTCACCTGTTGTTGGATTGGGATATACATTCAATATTTCTGAAGTTGCTTGATTTTCGTGTAAACTACCAAAAGTTTGCTCGCAAAAAGAAATTTCAAACCGAGGCGACTGAGTTGTATCATCAATCGTAAAAACATAATTTGAATCGATTGAAAGATTGATGGACACATCCAAATATCTGTCGTAGAGCATAACACAATTAATTGAATCGGAAATATCAACTACATTAATACTATATACGCCTGATGTATTAATAAGCGTTTTTAATGGTATTACCATATCTTCATCAAAAGATAATGAGTTTATCGAAAAATCATCTGTTCCATTGGTTGAAGCAAAATTAGGTGCGGGGAACATGTTATTAAATTTTCTAGCATCTTTATCTTCTTCGAATGCAATACTTGCATTAGTATTAAAAGCAATTGTTGTCTGATCTCGGTAACCTGCTCCCTCTAATTCTAGCCTTAATACATCAATCGCTTCTTTTCTCCAAAAAGTATGGTCAGTTGATGATTTAACTCCCTCCTTGGCAGTTAATACAGGTGAAACGTCATTGGCTTGAACAGCGAAGCCTTGAGAAGATGCGATTAAAGGCCCACCACCATTATTTGCAACCCCACCTACATAACTTGCGTTTACGCCATTAATATGGTCCCAAATAAAAACTGCATCATTCATTTTTGTTTTTACCCAATCTGCATCGTCCCAATCAATAGAAGACATATATGGGTTCGCTACTAAAGTCCAGCCATCATCAGTAGCCGAACCACTATTTGTGTAACTCACGTTTAAGCTAATATCACCCGTGTTCAATGTTCCTGTTACGTCAATAGTAGTATCAACATTATGTATATAAGCCTCATATCCTTCCCCTACATTTATTGGATCGGTAATAGATGCTGGGGCTTCCCAACCTACAGCATCAGCATCACCAGCCATTGTTTCATTATAGGAATATAACGATATCCAACTAAATGAAGGATCATTACTTCCTATAAATCCTGATGTTAGGAAATCATCGTTCCAAGCTGCCAAAGTAACTCCAGAAATAGGAGAACCGAGTATTCTCCAACCTGCTTGATTGCTCGATGGTAAGTACCTTTCACAAGTTACATCTCCTGAAATGGAACCTCCTGTTATTTCAGCAACACGGGCTGTACCGGTAGATTTTGAGGATAATAATAAAGAATCATTTGTTGTAAATAAACCATTTGTCAAAGTAAGTGTTCCTGATATTGTTTGCTGACCAGAGCTCACTGTAACTCCTCCGGAGGTATTATTGATTGTTAAGTTCATATAATCATTTGTTCCTTCAATTGTTTGAATATCTGTACCGTTAAAGCTAATTGTTCCTGTACCACTTATTAACGTACCATTATTATTCCAACTATTTACTACAGATAAAGTACTCGTCCCTAAAGAAATCGAGCTATTTGTTTCAATATAGACGTTGCCAACCGACCTATCTGCATCTAATAGTGGTTTATTCGTTACATCAGGAATCGTAATGTGATCGGTAGATACTGGCACAGTGCCGGACGTCCAATTAGTTATTGTGCCCCAATCGCTATCAGTAGTCCCTGTCCAAATTACTCTATCCAAATGCAAAATATATTCATTTGAAGTAGAAGAAACTCCGGTTACCTCTAACGTATTTGCTGTCGTATTTAAAGATGCTGTTTCGTCTAACCAAGTAGATACAAAATTATTTTGTCGGCCAAATAATAGCAAACTAGCTTCCGTAGAGGCGACACCATATGTATGCCCATCATAATTATATGTACCTGTATAATTAGCTCCAGAACCCGAAATGTATACCCCAAAATATCTATCATTATCAGTGCCTTCTATCCCATTAGTGCTATTTGGCATATTGTCTATTCTATATACATGCACTCCATTTGGCGATCCCGAAGTAATATTCACATTAAAATCATCTCCATCTTCGTGGGCTAAATTAACCGTACTACTTGCTCCGTTATAATCAAAATCACTATCATCACCAATAGCCGCTCCTGAAAGCACATAACTAGGTAACCCTACAAATATTCCATTATTGGATCCAATCCAGTCTTTAAGTATTGTCCCAGAGTTTTCATCAAAACGATAGTAAGCCAATAAATCACAAACTGAGGCATGAGAAAAAGTAATTTTCTTACACATATCCGTGCGAACATCTGTTTGTGTCAACTGCTTTTTCCATAAACCTACCTCATCTATTTCTCCATCAAAATTATTTACTCCAATTGGAAATGAAGCAATAGTAATATTGTTTGTTGTCATTGAAAATGCAATTGCATTAGGTGTTTCAACATTTGTATCTAGAACACCATCTATATAAATATTTAAGTTATCTCCAGCTGCATCGTATGTAAATGCAATATGATGCCAGTTCCCATCATTAACTAAGCCCGTAGATGCATATATTTTTGTCAATGGTGTCGCATCAGTCAATCTCGCCTTTACTTTACCTGATTCAATGTAGAGAATTATTTTTTCATCGATACCCTCAGATGCGCCAATAACCGTTATAAAACTAACGCTGGTTGTCTTTACCCATGCAGTTGCACTTATATCTGTAAAGGAACTTGTAACGGATGTGGAAATATATTCTGACCCTGAGAAAGACAATGCATATCCCGATCCAACTTTTGCATCAGCTGCCGTATAATTGACCAACAATGGTGTATATTCTGTTATAGTTGTAACATCTATATTCAAACAATTATTAGCATCTGTAGAGGTTAATGTATACACCCCTGGCATTAATCCTGTAATACTAGACGTTGTGCCGGAATTGCTCCAGTTAAAGGTATACGGTGAATCTCCCCCAGAAATTGTTGCTAGAACAGCCCCATCAGAGCCTCCATAACATGACACATGGTTTTCAAGTATGGATACTGTTATCGCTGCCGTGGGTTCAGTAATCGTGGTTGCTTGTGTAACTGTACAGCTTTTGTTATCGACTACCGTAATAGAATAACTACCGGCCACCAGTCCGCTAAGTTGATCTGTTGTAGCTGCATTACTCCAGGCATACATATAAGGTGTACTTCCGCCTTGAACAAGTGTTAAAATCATTCCATCCGACAATCCCTTACATATAATGTTTGTTGATGTCAATGTAACTGCAAGCAATTCCGGTTCGGTTACTGTCAGCGACTCTGTAATTGTACAACTTTGATTCTCGGTAATTGTCACGCTGTACGTTCCTACTGGGAGTCCTGTAATATCACTGGTTGTTAAGGCATTACTCCATAAATAAGTGTAAGGTGTTTCCCCGCCAGAAACGGCTGATGTAACTGAACCATTAGATTCCCCATAACAGCTAACCACGCCTTCTGTTAAAGTTGCTGAAGGTGGAGTACAAGCAGAAGAATTTACATATAGTGCATAATCTTCAACCTGGCCATGCAATGGAGATTCGCAAGAAGAGCTTACAGTGCCAATATCTGCATTAAATCGAATTCTTAAATATGAATCGGTTGTTACACCACCCGGAACAGTTATTTGGCCGGTGGCTTGTTTCCAATTAGTTTCTGTTGGATGAGCTGTATTGACAGTTAACGAAAGTTCTTCTTCTCCAGCAGCTAAAGTTGCGTCATTATTCCAATCGACATAAACTTTTACATTATGATCGTTAAACCAAGTACTCACAGAAACATTAAAAGTTTCTCCTTCTTCTAATTCAGCATAAGAACTGCAATCTAGGGATTTATCCACATATCCAGTTGGGTAATCTCCTGAACCATCCCCCTGCGAATTGGATGTGGTTGAAACTACGCTAGCAAATTTGACTTGCATAATTCCACCAAACCCTCCGCCTAAACCAGTCGCTTGTGTTACTGGTTCACAATTTGCTGCAGTAGTATTTGGAATTTGCGCAGGAGGAATAGTTGCACCTAAAGAACTAATCAGCCCAGCACGAGTTCCCTCCAAGGCTGCACGCATTCTTGCTTGTTGTTCTGTTGAGTATTTAACTTGACATACGTCAGATGAATACGCCATAATATTAGTTACTATATCTGATAGGTCTGTGCCTGCCCCTGCGCATGTTAATCCAGAATCTCCACAATCTCCATCACTTCTTTTGTGTGGGTCAGTATCACTACAACAATCTCCAAGATCACTTCCGCACTGATTTCCAGAAGGGCAACTAGTATCATCAAAATCGCCTTCGAATGTGTGATAAAGATTCAATGCGTGACCTAATTCGTGATTGGCCGTTGCATTATAATTGGTGTATGACTTTAAATTATATCCAAGAGTTCCTGTTGGGTCATAACCAAAAGAATTATATAAAATTACAGCCCCGTCAACAGTTGAGCTTGCACCAGGAAAATAAGCATATCCTTGTGTTCCTGCACCGCCGTCATTGTTATCGATTTCGTTTACTATCCAGATATTATAATAACTTGTATTCGACCATTTACTCAGTGCTTTTAGCGCATCCCTATTGTTATCTGTAGCACCTACTGTGATATAATCATCACCTCCATCGCTAAAACCAGAACAATCAACTCTAAGAATTCCTGATGTAGAAGCACAAACTGGAGTTCTTTTAGCTAAGCTAAACTGGATTCCAACGTCAGTAATATAAGGAGACAAACCGCCATAACAATCGTTTAAATTATCAATTGCACTTTGAATTTGCGCATCGGAAATATTTGTACCTACCCCAACGCTCTCGCCTAAGTGCATCACATGCACCACAACTGGAATAGTATAAATTGTTTGTGCTCGAGAACCTGAATTTAAAATTTGCTGAACAATACTTTCATTCTGAAGAACCTTTGCTGCATAACTGGGGTCAATCTGCAATAACCTATTATGTTCTATTGCCGCTTTACATTTTTCTTGAGTCACAGACTGCTTAACACCAGCATTAACTGGCATCGTGATTTGAGCAGATAAAGAAAGACTTCCCAAAAGAAGGATAGAGAAAATCAATTTTTCCATAGAGAAAATAATTAATGTTAGGTAACTATTGCCTATAGACGAAAAAAAACTAAAAAGGTTGGTATTTTACTCAACAAATTATCTTGTAATTAGTTAAAGTTGCTTTCTAACTTTTTGTGATCGCAATCTTATCTCCTTTAGAGGCAAAAATATACACCCTGAAGAACAATAACTAAAGCCAACAAAAAAACAAGCAAACTTGCCATTGCGGCTTCTGTTTACATTTTAAATTTATTTACCCTCCAAAGTCATCAAATCTTACGTTTTCATCTGGAACGCCCCATTCGTCACACATTTTGATTACGGCTTGGTTCATCATTGGTGGACCACAGAAATAAAACTCTATATCCTCTGGAGCATCATGTGTGTTCAAATATTCATCAATTACAACTTGGTGCACAAATCCAGTAAATCCATCTCCTTCCGGATCATTAATATCACTTTTATTTACCCATTTATCAGAATCCAATGCGTTGGATAGGACAAGGTAGAATTTAAAATTAGGGAATTCTTTTTCCAAATCTCTAAAATAATGGATATAAAAAAGTTCTGCTCTAGAACGGCCTCCATACCAATAAGAAACTTTACGACCAGTTTTTAATGTCTTAAACAATTCATATAAATGAGAACGCATAGGCGCCATTCCTGCACCACCACCAACATATAGCATTTCAGCATCAGAATCGTTAATGAAAAACTCTCCATATGGGCCAGAAACAATAGCTTTATCTCCTTCCTTTAAATTAAATATATATGAAGAGGCAATGCCAGGATTTACATTCATCCAACCGCCTTCATGCGCAGGTTTTCCGTCTCTACCCATTACTTGTTTACCATCGTTATCCTTTCTCAATGGGCCTGCCATAGCATCAAAAGGTGGGGCAGCAACACGCACATTCAACATGATTTTACGTCCTTCTGCTGGGTATGAAGCCATGGAATATGCTCTAACTACCTCTTCTGGGTTTTTCATTACCAAATTACGCAATGCAAACGGGCCTTCAGCCCACTCTTTAACAAATTTATCTGGCTCTCCTGGGTGATCTTGTGGATGTGCAACCACGTCCATATCAGCAAATTTAACCTCACATTTAGGTATCTTAATTTGGATATATCCCCCCGCTTTATAATTCATGTCTTCTGGAATTTCGACAATAAACTCCTTGATATATGTAGCAACATTATAATTTGAAACTACCGTGGCCTCCCATTCTTTAATACCAAGAATTTCCTCTTCGATTTCAATTTCCATGTCTTCTTTTACCTTTACTTGGCAGCCAAGACGATGATTCGTAGCAATTTCTTTTCTAGAAAAATGCGGTGCTTCTGTAGGTAAGATTTCACCACCACCAGCATGAACTTGACATATACACTGTACGCATGTACCTCCTCCTCCACAAGCTGATGGCAAGAATATTCCGTTAGAGCCAAGCGTAGAAAGTAATGTACCTCCACCATCAACTTCTAATTCGGTATCTCCGTTAATAGTAATTTTAATCTTTCCAGAAGGCATCAATTTTGCCTTTGCAAACAACAAAACACTAACGAGCAGCAGCACTACTACTAAGAAAACTACTATGGTAACTATAATTACTCCTGTATTCATTTCTCTAACTTTCTAATTAATTACTACTCCTAAAATCCTAAAAATCCTAAAAATCCTAATCCCATTAATCCCGTAAGGATAAACGCCATTCCAACTCCTTTTAATGGCCCCGGTATATGAGAATATTTAATTTTCTCTCTAATTGCCGCTATCAGAACAATTGCGATAAACCAGCCGAATCCAGATCCTAATCCGTAAACAGTGGCTTCACCTACATTGTTAAACTGTTTTTGTTGCATAAAAAGTGCTCCGCCTAAAATTGCACAATTTACAGCAATAAGTGGCAAGAAAATACCTAAAGCACCATAGAGTGCTGGAGAAAATTTCTCAACTAACATCTCCACCAATTGAACAGTAGAAGCAATTACTGCAATAAACATGATAAAACTCAAGAAGCTCAAATCATAAGATGCATACTCATCCCCTAACCAAGTTAACGCTCCTTCTTTAAGAATATAAGTTTCTAATAAAAAGTTTAAAGGTACCGTAATTCCTAATACAAAGATAACTGCAGCTCCAAGCCCTACAGCTGTTTTAACAGTTTTGGAAACTGCCAGATATGAACACATTCCGAAAAAGAACGTGAAAATCATGTTATCTGCAAATGCGCTTCTTACAAAAATATTGACTAATTCCATTTTTCTATTTTTTATTTGAAACTATGAACCGTGTTCATCAATTAATTCTGGATTTTTAGACTTCTGAAACCAGATATATATTGCTACAATGATTAATGATGATGGAGGTAAAAGCATTAAACCATTATTCTCATATCCCATATCATAAAATGCTTGTGGGATAACATGAAACTTCTCGAAACCTGGAATAGTAATCGTTCCTGAGCCGAACACTTCTTTAAAAAAGGCAACTATTACCAATACTAATCCATAACCAAAGCCATTACCTACGCCATCTAATGCAGATGCCCATGGCTTATTACCCATTGCGAATGCCTCTAATCGTCCCATGATAATGCAGTTGGTGATAATCAAACCAACAAATACAGAAAGTTGTTTAGATACATCGTATACATAAGCTTTCAAAACTTCACTAACAATAATTACAAGGGCTGCTACAACAACTAATTGAACAATAATCCGAATTTTACTTGGTATCGCATTTCTCATCAAAGACACCAAAACATTGCCTATAACCAAAACTGCCATAACTGCAATTGACATGATTAATGCATTATCAATCTGAACAGTTACGGCTAAAGCTGAACATATACCCAACACCTGAATTGTTACAGGGTTATTGATATTTAATGGTTCTGATATTAGCTTTTTATTCTTTGGTGAGAATAACGGCTCTTTTATTTCTTCACTCATTGTCTTGAATGTTCAATTATTATTAGTTTAAAATCTCCGGATGAGATTGAACAAAGTTGTAATAAACTTCCATACTTCTCCCCATCATTTCATCAACTCCAACACCTGTAAATGTTGCACCACTAATACCATCTACTTGGTGATTACCTAAATTTTTACCTGGCTTCAATACTTGAATCGCAGCATAACCATTTTCGTCAATAGATTTTGACTTAAACTGTTGTTCGAACCAATCCTCTGTAATTACAGATCCTAATCCTGGCGTCTCTCCTTTGTGGTCGAAAATGGCACCGCTAATAGTTTTTCCATCCGATTCGAAACCTATGTATCCCCATATATCATCCCAAAGTCCCTTTCCACTGCATGATGTTACCATGTATTTGTTACCATTACTCTCACAAATAAATAATGGAAAATGTATATTTTCATTGTTTGCCAATTCCGATTTTATTTTTTCATCATTACCTTTATTTGCATTCATGATAGGTTTAATATATTTAGAATACTCCTTTCTAATATCAATGTTAAAAGCATCTAATTTATCTTGGAGATTAATTGGGTCCGCCACTCCTAAATCACTTAGAATTTTACCATTGTAATCAATAGTGATTCTCCTTTTAACATAGTCATTAAAAATTGCACCGGCTTCATCTCTTGAAACCGTTTCCGTTTCTTCAATACCAATTGCCTGAAGGATATTTTGCATTTTTTCGTTAGTCTGATTAGCTTTTTGTATTGGTTTTAAACTCATTGACACAAAAGCCAGGAAACCACCTACTAAAACCACCATAACGGCAGCAAACGAAAGCGTATATACGTTACTATCTCTATTAATAGCCATCTTTATACAGTTTTAACTCTTTTTAATCTTTTCTTAATATTGTTCTGAACTACAACATGATCAATTAATGGTGCAGATACGTTGGCAATTAATATGGCGAGCATTACGCCTTCTGGGTAAGCAGGGTTAGCTACACGAATTAATATTCCTAAAATTCCGATCATAAACCCATACACCCATTTGCCTTGATTAGTTTGCGAAGCCGTAACAGGGTCTGTGGCCATAAAGACAACTCCAAATGCAAACCCACCTAACATTAATTGGTGTAAAGCTGGCACAGCCATAAATGAACCATCATCTCCCACCAAATTGAAAATGCTTGCCATTACTAATCCTCCTATTACAGCTGATAGCATAATCCTCCAGCTTGCAATGTTTGTCAACAATAAAATAATCGCACCTATTCCAATAGCAATCACCGAAGTTTCGCCAATTGAACCCGGAATAAATCCGATAAACGCTTCCAATGTGCTCGCCCCCATTTCATCTAATGCACTTTTCCCACCTTCAACGGCATTTCCTAAAGCTGTAGCTCCTGAAAAGCCATCAACTACCTGCTGTCCTTCATCTAAAGAAGTATTTATCCAAACTTGATCACCCGACATTTTTGTAGGATATGCGAAGAACAAAAATGCTCTAGCTGTAAGTGCAACATTTACAATGTTCATTCCTGTACCACCAAACACTTCTTTACCAATAATTACTGCAAATGCAGTAGCTACGGCAACCATCCATAAAGGAACATCTACAGGCATAATTAACGGAATTAACATTCCTGAAACTAAAAAGCCTTCGTGAATCGAATGCTTATTCAATGCTGCAAAAACAAACTCAATTCCCAAACCAACTCCATAAGAAACAACAACCAGTGGTAATACTTTAAGAGCACCGAAAAGAAATTTATCCATAAACATCTCCATGACAGGCATCTCTTTCGTTACTTCGCCAATTGCCAATAGGTGCTGGTGGCCAACGTTAAACATACCAAAAAGTAATGCAGGAATCATGGCTAGAACAACCATAATCATGGTTCTTTTTAAGTCGATACCGTCACGAACATGTACACCATTCTTATTGGTGTGACCAGGCACAAATAAGAAAGTATAAGTTCCATCCCATAATGCATGCAGGATCGGGAATTTTCCTTCAGCGCTTGGTTTTATTTTTTTGATAAAATCGTTTAATGCTTTCATCTACTCTTTAATTTACAATCGACAAGGTGAATTAACCACACTCCTGTTTAACTAAATCTAATGCTTTTCTAACTATCTTTTGGGTCTCAATTTTTGAAGTGCAACCGTACTCACATAATGCGAAATCTTCTGGTGCAACTTCATAAACGCCCAAACCTTCCATTGCATCAATATCTTCTGTAATCATTGACTTTAAAAGAAATACAGGAAGAATATCCATAGGAAACACTTTTTCGTATTCTCCCGTTACTACGAACGCCCTTTCTTCACCGTTCATGTTGGTGTTCAAATCGTACTCTTTATTTGGTGTCATCCAGGAAAAGAACGTTTTTGATAAGCTAAATTTATTAAACCCTGGGGCCATCCAACCAAACATTTCATCTTCTCCACCCTCAGGAATTGCACATATCTGATAATCGTAAAATCCTATGTAACCATCTAAAGAAACATCATCACCAGAAAGAACATTACCTGATATTACTCTCGCGCCACTGTTAATCTCGTTACCAAACATTTCCTTAATGTTTGCCCCCGGTAAAACTTTATAATACTTAGGTGAAGTCACTTTAGAGCCCCCCAATGCAACAACTTTAGATGCATCGTATTTGCCTTCTTTAAATAACTTACCAATTGCCAAGACGTCTGGTGCTTTTAGCACCCAAACAATTTCCCCTTTATTAACAGGATCTATATGGTGAATTTGAATACCAACATTACCTGCTGGATGTGGACCTGAAATTTTATTTAGCTGAACGTTTTTAGCAGAATCGAACACTGTATTTGCATTCACATTCAAATGAACTTTTCCTAGAGTAAGTTTAGCTATTGCATCTAAACCTGCCTGGAAAACATCCTCCTGACCATGAATTAAAAATTCATAATCCGCAGCCAACGGAGAAGAGTCTATCCCTGTAATGTGAATGGCTTTGGGAGAATCAGAGGGGTTCGCCACAATATCATAAGGTCTCTGTTTTACGAATGGCCAAAGGCCCGAAATCAACAAAGCGCTTTTCACATCTTCAGCAGAAGCCGAGGATACGTCAAATTGTTCATACGCCAAAACTGCATCCGCCTTTAGCTTGACCTCTAAAATTTTTCTTTTTGCACCACGGATAATTTCTGTAACCTCACCACTTATTGGGGAGGTAAACTTAATCTGCTCATTGTATTTATCAAAAAACAATGTAGACCCTGCTTTCACTTTATCACCCGTCTTAACAGATAGTTTAGGCATTAATCCATGAAAATTTGGTGGACATACGGCAAAGGAAGTAGGCATTTCAATATTTCCGAGTACCTTTTCTGCAGTACCTGTCAACTTAATATTTGCTCCTTTGCTAATCTTAACAATTTGCGACATAATCTCTTTTGTAAAGCTTTACATTTCGACCGCAAATGTAGAAATTTGATTAGTGCCGCAAACATTTTTTCAATGAATTTAGATGAACCCCTAATTTAGGCTTATTATTGGGGGGATTAAACATATATTTGATGTGATGCATTCATTTTTAAGAGGATATAAATTAAGGATTTTCAGCTTATTGATTTTTAGCTCATTTATATCTTTCTGTCAAGAGGAAGATTATTACAAGGAAGATTATTTACGCTTCGAAAACCATGTTTATCATGATAACATCCAAACCGTTCAGCTTAACATTAACGGTAATGTTATGTCTGCTCCAATTATAAACATACGAGGCAATCAAAAACTACGATTAAGTTTTGACGACCTTGGTGAAGATCACAAAAGTTACTACTACACAATGATTCATTGTTCTGCAAACTGGGAAGACTCTGAACTGTTTTCTACCGAATACATTCAAGGAGTGCCAGAAGATGTTATTTACGAAAATTCTTATTCTAGAAGCATTGGTCAAGAATACATTCATCATTGGCTTGTCTTTCCTTCAGAAAACATGAAAATCATTAGGTCGGGTAATTACCTAATTAAAGTTTACGAAGAAGGCTACCCAGATAACATAGCTCTGACATGGCGATTCATGATTACCGAAAATAGTCTGGAAGTTAACGGACGTGTTTTTCCAACCCGAGACAGTAAGTACAAATTCTACAAACAAGAATTGAATTTTACAATTGGTTCTGAATCTTATCTAGTTACAAACCCATATGACGATTTAAAAGTGACAATACAACAAAATGGAAGATGGGACAATGCGCATTATAATGTTCAACCAACCTTTGTAAAAGGCAATGAAATAGAATTCGTGAACCAAAAAGATTTAATCTTTAATGGGGGAAACGAGTATCGCCATTTCGATATAAAAAACCTTACTGTGCGGGCAGGATTAGTTAAGCTATATTATACGGACACACTTGGCTATCATCACATAGAATTGGAAGATGAAGAAAAACGTGCCTATAAAGTCTACTCTAGCTATTATGATATTAACGGAAGGCGGTATATCAAGAATGATTATATCAGCCAAGACAGCAACTCAGATGGAGATTATGCCTGGGTGCATTTTACGTTTCCGCAACCCCAAAGGATTACTGATGGAGATGTTTACTTATACGGTGAGCTAACCAATTGGGAAGCTAATCAGCAAAACAAAATGATTTATTACGAAGAAGAAAAAGCCTATAAAGGTAAGTTATACCTCAAACAAGGATACTATAACTACCAGTACATATTCTTAAAAGATAACACTAAGGCTGCTGATGATGTGCTTCTAGAAGGAATGCACTCCGAAACCGAAAACGACTACACTATTCTTATCTATCACCGTCAACTCGCTGATGATTACGATAGGCTTATTGCCGTAAAAACATTAAATTCTGTTAGGACTTTACAACTAACAATGCCTCAACAAATTAGCATTGGAAAGTAGATAAATGAATTTTTTTATTAGAATACCCAACCAGTTTCGAAATATTTTCGTTTATTTACATAACCCTAACACATAATATTATGACAACAGAAGTTACAGAAGGCATTCAAATAACGGTAAAGTCATTTTATCGTCCGGAGTTTTCTAACCCATTAAAGAATCATTTCCTATACACTTATAGAATTACCATTGAGAATAATAGCAATGAGACGGTTCAACTAATGAGTAGACATTGGTTTATTTTCGATTCTAATGCTGATCGTTATGAAGTAGAAGGTGAAGGTGTAATTGGGTTTCAACCTATTTTAACGCCTGGAGATATCCATGAATATGAGTCATCGTGCGAATTAACCTCAGAAATGGGTAATATGCATGGCGCTTATACCATGCAAAGACAAATAGATGATTCGTTGTTCGATGTCAAGGTGCCTAAATTTGAGATGATAGCTCCGATGAAGCTCAACTAAACTTACGTTTGGCTTTTGCTTACCAATTTGCTTCTTGAACTTTTCTAAATTTCTCAAGCTCAACTTTTTTTGTGATTTATTTGGATATGTCAGCTCATCTGGATGATATAAAATAACCAACTTGCGATCTACCTTTTTTACCTCCCGTTGTGGAGTAGTACTATTTATTTCTAATATGTTACAGACCAACTGTAACTGTGATTTAAAATTAGTAGGGGCCGAATATTCTTTTTTTCCTCGCCTTTTCTTCATTTTCTGATACAAATTCTCGATTTGCGAGAAATCCGTGCAACTGCCCTTTTATTGAAGTGATTTTTCAAAAACGAATCTGTAAATCTTTGTTCTATTTTTAAAAAGGATAGCTGGTCAAATTTCATGACATACATACAAAGAATAAAACAATACTTTTGTTATCCTTAAAAACGAAACAAAAACTATTAATATGGCAAACGGAGTATTCAACATCCCCTATCCGGCTACGGAAGAGGTATTAAGTTTTGGACCTGATTCAACCGAGAGAGAGAATCTTCAGGCAAAGTATAATGAAATGTTCAACCAAGCACCTATTGATGTGCCAATGTACATCGGAAATAAAGAGGTTACCACAAATGACAAAAGGCCAATGTCACCTCCGCATGATCATCAGAAAATTTTAGGACATTTCAACTACGGTGACGCGTCTCACGTCAATGATGCTATTGATTCCGCTTTGGCTGCTCGTCCAAAATGGGCCGCTATGCCATGGCACCAAAGAGCAGCAATTTTCCTAAAAGCTGCTGATTTATTAGCGGGGCCTTTTAGAGATGAAATGAATGCTGCAACTATGTTAGCTCAATCAAAAAATGCATTTCAAGCAGAAGTTGATGCCGCTTGTGAATTAATCGATTTTCTAAAATTCAATGCTGTATACATGCAGCAAATTTATTCTGAACAACCAGACTCCAATGATGGCCTTTGGAACCGCGTAGAATATAGAGGACTAGAAGGGTTTATCTTCGCAGTAACTCCATTTAATTTTACATCAATTTGTGCAAACTTATGTGCTGCACCTGCTATGATGGGTAACGTTGTTGTTTGGAAACCAGCTGAAGCTCAAATGTACTCTGCACAAGTTATAATAAAACTATTCAAAGCAGCAGGTTTACCTGATGGTGTTATCAACTTAATTTCAGTTGATGGCCCTGTTGCTGGAGATGTAGTTTTCAAACACAAAGATTTCGCTGGACTTCATTTTACTGGTTCAACTGGGGTTTTCAGACACCTTTGGAAAGAAATAGGCACTAACATTGAAAAATACAGAAGCTATCCGAAAATTGTAGGCGAAACTGGAGGAAAAGATTTCATTGTTGCTCACGAATCTGCTGTGCCAGCAGAAGTTGCTACAGCAATTTCGAGAGGAGCTTTCGAATTTCAAGGTCAAAAATGCTCGGCAGCATCTAGAGCTTATATTCCTTCTAATTTGTTTGATGAAGTAATTTCTCTTGTGAAATCAGACGTAAATTCGTTCAAAACAGGTTCTCCCGAAGATTTTGGAAACTTCATTAACGCTGTTATTGATGAGCGTGCTTTTGATAAAATTGCAGGCTTTATAGACTATATAAAAGAACAAAACGATGCCGAAATTGTTGTTGGTGGAGGATATAACAAATCGAAAGGTTACTTTATTGAACCAACCGTAGTTGTAACCACCAATCCAAAATTCAGAACCATGTGTGAAGAAATTTTCGGACCGGTTATTACAATTTTGAAATATGAGCCAAGCCAGTTTGAAGAAACACTCCACTTGGTTGATGAGTCTTCTGAATATGCATTAACTGGTGCTATTTTGAGCACAGACCGTTATGCTATCGAAACTGCAACCCAAATTTTAGAACATGCTGCTGGCAATTTCTATATCAATGATAAACCAACAGGTGCTGTTGTTAGTCAACAACCATTTGGTGGTTCAAGAGGATCTGGGACAAACGACAAAGCAGGTTCATATATGAATTTACTACGTTGGGTCTCTCCGAGAACAATTAAAGAAACGTTTGTACCTGCAACAGATTATAGATATCCGTTTTTAGGATAATCTTTTTACAATCTAATAACTAAGCCCAATCGATTATCGGTTGGGCTTTTTTGTATCTTTGAATCAAATTACTTCCATGAAAAAAATTATTGCTTGCCTCCTGTTTTGTTATTTAGTAAACCCAAATGCCGAAGCTCAATCTATTAATGACACCATTACTTGGCAAAATAGCAACCGAGCGTTTATAACCTACGTGCCATCGAGCTATTCAATTACAGATACTGTTCCTCTGGTTTTCGCTTTACACGGTTTAGGCGACATTGCGTCTAACTTTGAAAGTTTTATGGGAATGAACGCTGTAGCTGACACAGCGAATTTTATTGTTGTTTACCCACAAGCATTAGTTGACCCTTTAACAAACAACCAA